>FWPU01005040.1_pt1 | contig 29535 bp, 22 predicted proteins | sample 2228361 | NCBI WGS metagenome assembly FWPU01 (sample SAMEA103939777, study PRJEB20133) | metagenome | reverse complement strand
ATCCGATCTTTTTTGGTTCTGCAGACCCCTTCTCGGTTTTGAGGGCTAGCCTGTTTTATCCTCCTGCTTCTGGATGTGGTACTTATAGCTTTCCCCTCAAGGTGTCAGGCATTTCAGTTCTGTTAGCATGAGGAAGGTACTTATGGGACCGCTTCAGGCCGAAGCTCTGGCTCGAGCTACGGCCCGGGCGCGGCGTCTCGATTGGCGCCAGGCGACGAAGAGTAGCAAGGCGACGCCAGCAACATCGGTATACAGCCCGGGCTTGATCATAAGCAGGCCGCCAACTCCGAGCATCAGCCTCTCGATCCACGTTGCCTTTAGCAGCAGCCATCCCTCGAGCCCCCCGGCCAGCGCCACCACGCCGATAACTGCGGTCGCCAGCGCCAGGGCGATCCTCAATAAGTTGCCGACGAGCAGCAACTCCGGTTGATAAACGAACATGAACGGCACGATGAAGGCGACGATGCCCAGGCGCACGGCGAGAAATCCGATCCGGTTCGGATCGGCCCCTGCAATGCCGGCAGCGGCATATGCAGCTACAGCCACAGGTGGGGTGATCGCCGACATTACGGAGAAATAGACGATGAAAAGATGCGCCGCCAGGAGCGACAGGCCGGCCCCGACCAGCGCCGGTCCGGCGAGCACTGCGGTCAGGACGTATGCCGAAGGCACCGGCATCCCCATGCCCAGGGCTATGCAGATGAGCATGGTCAGGACCAGGATGGGGAGCAGGCTGCCGCCGGTAAGGCCGAGCAGCAGGCTGGTGAGCTTACCGCCGAGCCCGGTCACGGCAATCGCTCCGACCACGACCCCGGCGGCAGCGGTGGCCGTGGCGATGACGATTGACGCCAGGGCCGCCTCCTCCAGAACCAGGACGAGCTGGCGCAGGCCCATCGGGCGCGCCTGGCCGCGCCCGAGCCAGCTCACGGCGACGGTTAAAAGCGCAGCCACGGCGGCGGAGCGCGTCGGCGTGTAGCCGCGGAACAGAAGCCAGACCAGCGCGGCGATGGGAACCAGGAACCAGAGGTTGCCAACGAGCAGGCGGCGCAGCTCGGGCGATCTCTCGCCGCTGGCATCGACCAGGTCGAGCTTCAGCGCTTGAAAATGCACCTGCGCCATCACCCCAAGATAATAAAGCAGGGCCGGGATGGCTGCCGCTACGGCGATCTTTATATAAGGGATGCCGGTGAACTCCGACATGATGAAAGCGGCCGAGCCCATGACCGGCGGCATGATGCTGCCGCCGGTTGCCGATACCGCTACGATAGCTCCGGCCTGCACCGCTCCGTAGCCCATGCGTCTCATCAAAGGTATGGTGAAGGTGCCGGTGGTCACCGCATCGGAAGTCGGGCTGCCCGAAATCATGCCGTAAAGGGCAGATGCTACTACGGCAACCTTAGCCGCGCCCCCCCGTCCGCCGCGCGCCGCCGCGCGGGCCAACGCGATGAAGAACTCCCCCGCGCCGGAGCGGTAAAGGACCACGCCGAACAGCACGAAGAGATAAACGTAGCTGGCGGCAACCGCCAGCGGCGCGCCGTAAATCCCGTTGCCGGTGTAGACCATCTGGTCTATGAATTCGCGCATCGAGAGATCGCGGTGGGAGAAGGGTCCGCTCAAATAGTGCCCTAAAAGGACATATCCGGCGAAGATGAGCGCAATCAGGACGATCGGCATGCCGATCGTGCGCCGAGTCGCTTCGGCCAGAAGCAGCAGCGTCGCCAGCCCGAAAAGAATTTGACTCCCGGTCAGGGCATCGACCATCGGCCAGCGCGCCTCGATCGCCTCGAAATTAAAGGCAAAGTAAAATCCGGACAGGGCCGAGACCAGGGCCAGGAGGATGGCTGTGGGAGCCGGCCGCTCCGCGCGCCCGCCCCGCGCCGAGTGGCAGAGGAAAGCCAAAGCCAGCATCCAGGCCAGGAATATGGCGCGCGCGAGCAGCGGATCGATCGAGCTGAAGACCACTGCCCAGACCTCAAATATCGATAGCCCTATAGCTAGGACGGAGATGGGCAACGGCAGCCGTGACCCTTTCACCGGTTCGCTCATCGCAGCCCGCTGTAGAACCTGGCGGCCCCGCGGTGCAGCGGTATCTCATCGCCGGCGCTGGCCAGGTCCTTGACCGTGAGATTGCGCAGCGCGCGGTGAACGCGCTTGAGATAATCGAGGTTGTTGTAGAGCGCCTGTGCCACCATATAGGCTTGATCTTCAGGGAAATCGGCATGGGCGATCAGGATGAGCGAGCCGCTGAAGGTTTCGAGGTCCTGGCGTTGAAATCGATAGGTGCCGGCCGGTATCACCGTGCTCTTGGTCCCCAGCCTGGAATTACAACTCTCTATCGCCGCGCGACTTAAAGGCAGGAGTTCCAGATCCAGTACCATCGAGGCCTCGACAACGTGCGTCTCGGGATATTGAGCGGTCGAGCTTACCGCATCCAGCTTTCCATCCTTCATCAGCTCGAAGGCCGGGCCGAAAGGAAGATAGTAGACCTTGCCGCCCCATGCTTCGATATCATCGTAGCTGATGCCGTACGCTTCGAGAGCAAAGCGGCTCGCCAGCTCCATCAGAGAGCCACGCGTATTCACCGCGATGCGCAACGGATAACGCTTCAGCTTGATCTCGCCGAGCGAGGCGATGCCGGTCCGCTTTGCTATCACAAATTGAAAGGCCGAGTCGGTATAAAGCAGCGCTATCGAGCGCAGCTCGGGATATTTTTCGCGGAAGGGCTCAGCCCCGAGCCGGGCCAGGCGGGCCAGAGCGTTGTGCACCAGGCCGAGCTCCACCTTCCTTCTCCCCACGAGCGCAGCGTTAGCGCCGTCCTGCCCCGGCTCGTAGCTGAAAGCCGTGCCCGGCACCTGCCGGCGTATACACTCTCCGATCGCTTCGCCGATCGCCGCCCAGGCCCCGCCGATCGATCCTCCGGCCAGCGTGATCACGAGCGTACGGTCGCGCTCCGCGCAGGCCAATGTGAAAAATGCTATGAGCAACGGCGCGAGGACGATCCTGGTCATAAGCGGTAATTATACAACATCGGCGCCATTAAGATTGAAAAGGCCCTCGAATGCCGGACTTTAGGCGCTCTACCCGAGTTGCTTGCCACCGATCTCGATCTAACTTGCGGGGCTTTGTACATAGGGCAGTTTCCAACCGCAACACCAGCAGGGCGGCATGAAGGTTATGTTTGGTAGGCCATTGAAGATCTCGCCGCCAGCTCCTTTAGGAGATAAAGGATTGAAAGCGCTGCGATAAGAAATAGCCAGCTGGGGGCATCGCGTACCAAGTGGCCGATCGGATCGATCCCGGGATCGCGCCAATCCCAATGGACACAGTATCTCTCGGGAAACTCACGCACATGGATACAGCGCCCATCTGGAAGCGATTTCCTAAAATCCCTAAGCTGTCCCTGAGGCGCCCCGAAGGATATTCTGAACCCAGCCGATTCCGGCGGCTCGAGCATCGAATGTTTCTCGACGCAGACCGCCTCATGGGCCGGCTTGTCTAGAACAACTTTATTTATCGCTTCCCACATAACTGCAGCCGCAGCTTTTCGACAAAGCCCTGCGCACATCGCCAGACCGCTTGTTCCTTCTGCAGGAGGATTGCGGGCCGTCCGCCATGCGCTGGAGATCCGGTGCTGGCTGTCGCCGTGGCCGTAGAGGACGGGAAGCCACAGGACAGTCGGCGACAAGTATCTTCTTTCACCAATTCCGACGAGTTCGCGCGTACTTGGCGCGATAGTAGTCCCAGGCGCGGGCGAAGTGGTCGTAACCAGGGTAGTCCATTCGGCTGCGTCCGGCGAACTCCTCATCGTTGTAGTAGAGCGGCTGGCCTACAGCCAGAGCGCGCCACTCGACCAGGGCCGACTCCTCCAGGAATATGGCCTTGACGCACGCCTCGCTTACGCTCTTTCCCACGACCAGGTTGCCGTTGCCGCGCAGCAGCAGGGCTTCGGCCGAGCCGAGCGCCTCGGCCAGCTCCTCGCCGAGCCGGTCGTCCGTTATCAGATAAGGCTTGTTGAAGACCGGCACCAGCCGTCCCAAGAAGCAGCCGAAGCCGTGAACCGGCCGCAGGCTGTGGCCGATGGCGCTGAGCGCCAGGGCCATCGGCGAATGGGTGCGGCAAATCGCATTCACCTCGGGCCGGCGCCGATAGACGCTGATGTGCATGGGAAGCTCGAGGGGGGGCTTCCCCTTGCCGCGCGTTACCTTCCCCTCCAAGTTTACCGTGATCAACTCGCCGACGTGGACCGTGGCCAGCGCCTTGCGCGGGGTTACGATTATCTCTTCCCTTCCCGGCAGCTTGGCGCTGATGTGGCCGTAAGCCTCGACCAGCCCCTTCGCCTCCAGGATGCGACAGGCGATGACGATGTCCCGCTTGATCTCTTCGACGTCCCGCATTTTCCAGAAGCTGCGCCTCAGCTCCGCCCGCAAGTCGCGGCGCGCAGCCTGAAGCGCTGTACTTTACCGGTTGGCGTTTTAGGCAGCTCTGCGACGAATTCGAAGGAGCGCGGCACCTTGTAGGAGGGGAGCCGCGCCTCCAACATCCGCTCGATTTCGCGGCGCACCGCCTCGACCTCAGAGGTGCCGGGCTTGAGAGCAACATAGGCCTTGGGTTTGATCAGGCCGTTTTCATCTTCCGCCCCGACCACGGCTGCCTCTAAAACCGCAGGATGCTCCAAAATGATATTTTCCACCTCTACGGGCGACACCCATAACCCTCCGACCTTGATCATATCGTCCGAGCGGCCGCAGTACCAGTAATATCCATCCTGGTCGCGGTAGTACATATCGCCGGTGCGCAGCCACTCGCCGAGCATAGTTTTCTTAGAAGCATCATGCCTGTTCCAATAAAATGGCGAAGCGCTGTCCCCCTTGACCAGCAGATGCCCCACCTGCCCCGCCGGCAGCTCCTCTCCCCGGTCATCGACGATCTTCAGCTCGTAGCCGGGGATTTCCCGGCCGCTGCTGCCCGGTTTGACCAGGCCCGGGCGGTTGGCCAGGAAGTCGTGCAGGTTCTCGGTCGATCCGACCACATCCAGCAGCTCGTGGCCGAAGCGCTCGCGCCACCGGTAGAAGATGGCTGGAGGGAGGATTTCGCCCGAGGATGTAAAAAGGCGCACGCTGCTCAGGTCATAGCTCTCCGCGTTTTCCACCTGTAACAGCCGCGCGTAAATCGTCGGGACTGTCGCCACGACCGTCGGCCTGTACCTTGTTATCGCTTCGAAGATCTTCTCCGGCGCCGGCCGCTCTGGATAAAGCACGGTGCTGGCGCCGACGCGAAAGGCGAAATAGAGGCCGCAGCCGAGGCCGTAGGCGAAATAGAGCTTGGATACGGAGAAGGTGATGTCGTTCTCGGTAATGCCGAAAACATACCTGCCCACGGTATCCGCGCAGTAGATCATATCGTGCTGCAGGTGCACGGCGGCCTTCGGCCGGCCGGTGCTGCCCGAGGTATAGAGCCAGAAGGCCATATCGTCCTTGCTCGTCTCAGCCGGCTCGAGCGCCGCGCTGCCGGCAACGAGCAGCTCGTTGAAATCGAGCCAGCCGGGCCGCCGCCCTCCGACAACTATCGCGGCGCGCAGGTACTTTAGGTCCTTTCGGATCCCGTCGATTTCCGGGGCCAGGCTTTCGTGGGCCACGAGCAATCGGGCCCGGCTGTCGTTGAGCATGAACCTGTAGTCGTCGGCCGCAAGCATGGTCCCGAGGGGAACGGCCACAGCGCCGATCCTGATCGCCCCGAAGAAGCTATAGACGAACTCTGGAGAATCGGGCAGGAGCAGAGCTATCCGCTGCTCCATCTCGATGCCGAGCCCTCTGAAAGCGCTGCCGGCCCGATTGACGTTCTCGTAGACCTGCCGGTAGCTGATCCGCTCATCGAGGTAATAGATGGCGGTCTTCTCGCCTAGGCCGCGCTCGAGGTTTTCGTCTACGAAGGTCGTGGCGGCGTTGTATTTTTCGGGAAGCTTGAATTCAAACATACCGATAGAAACTTTCGGACTGGCGGGGGCGCGCGGCCGCACCCCTGCTCTTAATTGCAATCAGCGGCCCGGTCCCGCCGCATCGATGCTGATCTGCCGCAATCGTCCCATAGATCTCATAAGCGTATCCTCCTTTAAAGGCCCTGCCAAACAAGCGGCCTTCATAGAGGCGAAGCCAATTTTACTTTATGCGGAGCGGCGAAGACAAGGGAAGGAGAGGAGCTACGGTGCGCCAACTGGAACTTGGTAGGGTACGAAGCCATTGCGCCTTTTCGCTCCGGAGAGGCAGTGGAAATTAGCCGGCCAATTTCCACTGCCCCTTCGGGGCAAGACCATTGGCAGGCCAACCCGAATCTTTACCAAGTTCCAGTTGGCGCACCGGAGGAGCTAGAAGTTAGGAGCTAGAAGCTAGGAGTTAGGAGAACGATCTCGATGGGGCTACAGAGGTGGTGGTATGGCAATGGGTGAAAATGAGAGGAGCAGATAGTTCCTCTTGCCCCTTGCATACCCACAGCACATGCATTTATTCTAGCTCCTAACTTCTAGCTCCTAGCTCCTCTTTCAGCTACTGCTTGCGCCGAGGGAGTTTGTATTCGACATCGAGGGTTGCGGCGCCGCTCACCACCTCGCCGTCCTTGGTGGCAGGGAGGAAGCGCCAACTATTTTTGACCGTCTCGAGCGCCCTCTCATCCAGGCCGTAACCAAGCCCGCGGATGACGCGGGCATCAACGATTCCGCCGTCGCGCGTGATGGTTATCATTATTTTGACCACGCCTTCGACTCCTGCCTTGACCGCCTCGGGCGTCGGCTCGGGGTCCCGTTTCGCTATGATTTTCGGCGGATTAATTCCATCCGGAGTGATCAGCCCGCTGATATCGGCATCTTCGTCCCCGGCCCCGGTCGGGAAGCGCAGCGAGCCGATATAGTCGAGGCCGACGCGGTAAAACTCGCGCTCCATATCTTCGGCCTCGATGTTCAGGTCTTCGATTCTGGCGGCCAGCGAGTCGAAGCTCGCTTTGTCCAGCGGCTCCAGGGTGTAGCGCCGCCCGCCGATTTTGACCACGAGTCGCTGGATGGTTTCGAGATCGCGGAAGGCGCCGAGCACGGTTATACCCTCCGTGCTGCGCGGCGGTATCAGCTTTGCCGCGCGATATTTCCAGGTATCGCCGCGGTAATCCGTTTCAGGCTCATCGATGACCTGGCCTATGGAAACTGCGCCCGCCGCGCTGTAGACGATCAGGCCCCTGGCTTCGAATACTACTATACTGTCGCCGGCATTGACTATATTGACAATTATCGCGTGCGGGCCTGAGACCTCTGCGGTTATGATCAGATTCGGGCGGGCAAAGGCAAACGCGCCGGCCGGCGCTGCAGCCATCTGCGGCGAAGAGGCAAGCGAGCCTAGCGCGAGCGCGGCAACGATCAAGAGATGATCGGCGCCTGCTCTGCGGTTAACCGTAACATCAGGTTTCATAGTGTTTCGACCAGCCTTGAGATGAGGGCAGCTTTAAATGGAATATCGCCGATTATTATATGTTCGTTCAGTGCGTGCGGGCCCTGGCCGTCGACTCCGAGCCCGTCCAGGGTGGGAACGCCGAGCGCCGCGGTAAAACAGCCGTCGCTCCCCCCTCCGGTGGCCCCTTCCCCCAGCGAGAAGCCGAGTTCGGCGGCAAGCTCGCGCGCCTTCTGGTAGAGGCGGACCACAGCCGCGCTCCGCTCGAGCGGAGGGCGATTCAAGCCGCCGGTTATCATGATCTCAGCGCGCGGATTCACCGGCTTCAGCCCCATTATCTGCTCGATAACCGCAGCCCCCTGCTCGAGGTCGGCCAGGCGCAGGTCGATCTCGGCGCGCGCTTCGGCGGGCACGACGTTCGCGGCGGTGCCGCCCGAGACCACTCCGACGTTGACCGTCACGCCGCGCGAATAATCGGTCATGGCTTGCAATCGAAGCACCTGACGGGCCAGCTCTTCGATCGCGTTGACCCCCTTCTCGTGATCGACGCCGGCATGCGCGGCAACTCCCCTCACCAGCAGATCGAAGCGGGCCACCCCCTTGCGCGCAGTCTTCAGGCGATTGCCGGGAAGAGGCGGCTCGAGCACCAGCACGTAATCGCTCCTCTCGGCCTCCGCCTCGATTACCCGGCGCGATGTCTCGCTCCCCGTCTCCTCATCGGAGGTGAGCAGGAAGAAAAGCGGGCGCGCCGGCCTGACCTTGTGTTCGGAGACGGCGCGGATCAAAAGATAGACCAGGACCAGGCTAGCCTTCATGTCGAGCACCCCCGGCCCGTAGGCCCGCCCCTCTTCTATCTTAAACGGGCGGAGGCGAACCTCGCCTCGCGGCCAGACGGTGTCGAGGTGCCCGAGGATCAGAGCTTGCCCCTGTCGTCCGGCGTCCACCTCTAAGCAGATATGATTTCCGACCTTCTCCTGTTCAAAGATTTTTACTTTGGCTCCCAGGTCCGAGCAGCGCTTTGCCATGTAAAAGCCGAGCCGGTCGACGCCGCTTTTATACCCGGTAGGAGACTCGAATTCTACCAGGCGCCGGAGCAGCGAAAGGGACGCGCGCTCCCGCCGCCTGAAATAAGCCACCAGATCGCTGCCCACATCAGCCCGCATGCCCTCGATTATCGCAGATCAGCTTGGTCCTGCCCAAGGGTTGAAGCGCCCTTGGCAAACTATGGTAGCCGGTCCGATCAGTATCACATGCTGTCGCGCGGGCCACAACACGTTGAGCCTTCCGCCTCCGGTAATCACGGTCAGCTCCTCATCGGCCAGACCTTTGATCACGGCGGCGACAGCAGCGGCTGAACTTCCCGTGCCGGACGCGAAAGTCGGGCCGACGCCGCGCTCCCAGAACAAAACCTCGATGGTGCGCCTGTCCAGGACCTGAACGAACTCGACGTTAGCGCCGAGCGGAAAGGAGGCATGTTTTTCCAGCAAAGGCCCTATGCTTTTAACATCGACCGATAACAGATTATCGCAAAATACCACGCAGTGGGGATTGCCCATCGAGAGCGCTGTGATCTTGTAAACGGCATCTCCCGCGCGAAGCGGATAATCTATGACCTGCTCGAGCTCGGGCGGCGCCGAAAAAGGTATTTGCGCTGGAGCGAAGGATGGGCGGCCCATATTGGTTTCAAGATAAAAAGTATTGCCGTCGCGGCCGAGCAGTCGCGCTTCCCTGATCCCGGCTTTGGTCCCGATTCTGATCCTTTTCCTGGCCGCCAGCCCTTGCTGGTAAAGCACTGCGGTCAGGCAGCGCAGGCCGTTGCCCGAAATCTCCGCTTCGCTTCCATCGGCATTGAAGATGCGCATGGAGAAATCCGCGCCGCGCCGCGCCGGGGCGAAAATCACCAGGCCATCGGCCCCAATGCCGAAGTGGCGGTCGCATATGGCGCGCGCCAGCGCCGGCAGGTCTTTCACCCGCCTGTTCGATCGTATGATCAGGAAATCGTTTCCCAGAGCATGCGCTTTGTAAAATCTCATGTTATCGAGGCTGAATTATAGCGGTCTGAAGGCCGCCGCTACGCGGCCGAATCCCAAGCTAGCCTTTCAGTTCGGCCATGATCTTGCGGAGCACGGTTTCCACCGCCTCGCGGATTTCGGCCACGCGCTGCTCGTTTGGCGCCTCGAAGCGCAGGACGAGGGCCGGCTGGGTGTTGGAGGCGCGCACCAGTCCCCAGCCGTCTTCGAAGAGCACCCGCGCGCCGTCGACGTCGACCACCTGGTGCTGTCCTTTAAAGAAGTCGCGCAGCCTGTCCACCACCTGGAACTTGATCTCGTCCGGACACTCGACCCTTATCTCAGGGGTAATCACGGTCGGCGGCAGGTCGCGGAGCAGGGCCGAGAGCGGCTGCTCCGACTGCGAGATGATTTCAAGCAGGCGACAGGCGGCATAAATCGCGTCGTCGTAGCCGTAATAATCGTCGGCGAAAAAGATATGCCCGCTCATCTCGCCCGCCAGCACCGCAGCCTCTTCTTTCATCTTGGCTTTGATCAACGAATGGCCGGTGCGCCACATCAGGGGCCGCCCGCCATGGCGCGCTATATCGTCGAAGAGGACTTTCGACGCCTTGACCTCGGAGATGATCATCGCGCCAGGCCGGCGGCGCAGCACGTCGCGGGCGAAGATGATCAGCAATTGATCGCCCCAGATTATTTTTCCGGCATCGTCCACCACGCCTATTCTATCGGCATCTCCATCGAAAGCGATGCCGACCTCGGCCTGAACCTCGCGCACTTTGGCGATCAGATCCTCCAGGTTTTCCGCGACGGTCGGGTCGGGGTGATGATTAGGATAGGTGCCGTCAGACCAGCAGTAGAGTTCAACGATGTTGCAGCCGACACGGCGGAAAAGCTCCGGAGCGACCAGCGAGGCCGTGCCGTTGCCGCAATCGACGACGATGTACACGGGTCGACTCAATTTGATCTTCCCCGATATCTCGTTAAGATAGGCGCCGATTATCGGGTAGGTTTCGACTTTGCCTTGAGCCCACGGCTCGAAGAAGTATCCCTCCTCGACGATGCGGCGCAACTCTTGAATCTGGTCGCCGTAAATGGCGGCCGGGCCGACGCAGACCTTGAAGCCGTTGTACTCCGGGGGGTTGTGGCTGCCGGTGATCATAATCCCCCCGTCCGAATTCAAATGAAATATCGAATAGTAAAGCAGCGGGGTCGGACAGACGCCGATGTCTATAATATCGCGGCCGGTTTTGGTCAGCCCCTCGATGAGGGCGCTGTGATAGGTATCAGATGACGGTCGGTTGTCGCGGCCGAGGGCGATGCGCTTCTTGCCGAAGCGTTCGAGATAGGTTCCCATGGCCAGGCCAAGCTTTCGGACGATTTCGGGCGTGAGGTCTACATCGGCAACGCCTCTTATATCGTATTCGCGGAAAATCTTAGCGTTCATACCGCCCCCGTTTCGCGCGAGCCGCTAGTGCCCCCGCGCGGCTTGCGCCCTGGTTTCTTCCTCTCGTTCGCCCTTCGTTTTCTTCAGGCGCTCTTTTAAGAACTCTATCACTTTAACCGGAGTAGGATCAACGCCGTTGAGCACCGCCAGGTAGAAGCTGATATGGTCGCCCAGATAGACCAGGGAGAAGATGCGCGCCAGGTTGCTCTGGCCTCGGCTCCAGATCTCGAGGACGTTTTCGACCTTCGGCTTCAGGATATCGCGTGTGATCTCTATCCGGCGCTGCACCTGGGGGTGATCGTCGCGGTCGCGCAGGAAGACGATGCTGAATTTTTTCAGGTAGCTTTCCGGAAACTCCCAGCCGACTATCTCGTTGTGGTTCAACTCCGGGAACAGGTTACAGAAGGCCAGCGTCTTACTGTTCTCGCAGAGCTGTCCCTTCCAGCGCGCCGCCACCGCAGCGAGCCGGTCGTGCGCCGCGTAGACGACCGGGATAGTGTGGAAAAGCTCTACCGCGTAGCGCTTTGCCTCGTTCGCCGCAGGAGGGGCTTCGATTCGATACTCCTCTCGCAGCTCTGCAAGCAGGGCTGCCGTCTCCTTCACCTCGTCGTTCTTTTCTCCGGCCAGGCCGAGGTTGCATAGGATTCCTAATATGATCGAGGCTGAGAAGCCGAGGGCCGCGCGCGGCGGCAGTCCCGAGGGGAGCCGAACGAGCGGCACGCGGTCGGCCTCGGCGCGGCGCGCCAGCTCTCCGCCCGAAGCCAGGCATACGAGCATGCAGCCGCGCCTCCGCGCCTCCTGGTATGCGCAAAGCGTCTCCTCGGTATCGCCCGAATAGCTCGAGGCCAGGCAGAGAAAGCTGCTGTCGATGCACGCCGGCAGCGTGTAGCTGCGGTTGACGATGAAGGGGATGGAAAGCTCGCCGGCCAGATACGACCTGATCAGGTCGCCGCCGATTGCCGAGCCGCCGAGCCCGGCCACTGTTATCCCTGTTATTTCTCGCTGGACTTCGAGCCGCGCCGCTCGGCCGATCTTCCACCCCTCGAGCATCTGCTCGGGTAGAGAATAGAGCAGGCCGGACATGCGCGCCGAGTCCAGTTCCAGGATCTTTTTAACATTGTCCAGCGTACCCATAATTTAACAGGAGCCAGGAGTCAGGAGCCAGGAGAAAAGCCATGAGTCTTGAGGGGGATCTTCTTTTCGCCTCACGGCTTTTCAGCCTGCCGGCCCCATTGTCAGGCGAGTCGGGCCGCTATGATGCCGGCGATCTTGTTAGCTTCCGCCTCGACTTTGTTTTTATCCGGCCCTTCGATCATCACGCGGGCCAGCGGTTCGGTGCCCGAGTAGCGCACGACCACGCGGGCCGTCTGGCCCAGCTCCATTCGAGAGCGCTGGAGCTGTTGCGCGATCTCGGGGATGCTCTCGAACGGCACCTTTTCTCGCACCCGCACATTTACCAGCACTTGTGGGAAGCGCTCGAACCCGTCGGCCAGTTGGGAGAGCCGGAGGCCGGAAGCTCTCATTATTTCGAGAAGCTTGAGGGTGGTAAGCAGGCCATCGCCTGCCGGCGAATATCGCCGCAGGATGATATGCCCGGACTGTTCTCCCCCCAGCCAGAGCCCCTGGCGCAGCATCTCCTCGAGGACGTAGCGGTCGCCGACCGGCGTGCGGATCAGCCGGATGCCCTGACGCGCCAGGGCCACCTCCAGCCCCAGGTTGCTCATGACCGTAGCCACCACTGCCTTCTCTCCAAGCTGTTCCTCGAGATAGCGGCTGAAGATATAGAGCGTCTGATCGCCATCGACGATCCTGCCCGCCTCATCGATGAAGATCGCGCGGTCGGCATCGCCGTCGTAAGCCACGCCCAGATCGGCGCCCCTTTCCAGCACGGCGCGCTGTGCCGCCTGCGGGTAGAGCGCGCCCGAGTTATCGTTTATGTTTTTTCCATCCGGGCTGGCATTGATCACGAAGGTTTCGGCCCCGAGCATGCCGAGAAGTTTGCGCGCCAGCCTGAAAACAGCGCCGTTGCCGCAATCGACCACCAGCTTGAGCCCAGCGAGATCGAGCCCTCGATAGATCGTGCTCAGCAGGAAGTCGAGATAGCTATGAAAATACCGGGAATCGAAGTAGCGCAGGTCGCAGAGCGAGCATTCGGTATTGTCGGGAGCCGCGCTGCTTCGAGCAAGCGAGGCCGAGAGGATCCGCCGTTCCAGCTCCTCTTCTTCCTGGTCCGAGAGCTTGAGGCCCTCGGCGGAAAAGATCTTGATGCCGTTGTCCTGGAAGGGATTGTGCGAGGCCGATATGACGATCCCGGCATCGAAGTTGAAGCGGCGGGTCAGGTAGGAGACGCCCGGAGTTGATATCACGCCGGCGCGGCTGGCCCTGCCGCCCGCGCGCTTTATCCCTTCGATCAGGAGGCGCTCCATCCATGGACCCGAGGCACGGGTATCGCGGCCGATGATAATGCGCGGCTTTCTTCTTTTTTTCTGCTTCAGCAGTTCGGTGAGCGCCGATGCCAGTTTGTAGATGGTGTCCGGATCAAGGGGAGGAGTACCCGCAACTCCTCTCACGCCATCAGTGCCAAAAAATACGCCCATAAGCCGAACAGAAGGAGCCTATTGAGCGAGAGCAAGAGGACCTCTCCCTCTTGCTCTCGCTCTTGCTCCTAGCTTCTGTCATTTTCGCATTTTCTTGTTTCGACTGACAAGCTTGATCTCGGGAGGTGTGATCCTGACGATCTCGAGGCCCTCAAGGCCGAGCACTTCGATTCGCGGCCTGATGCTTTCGCCTGCCGTCTCAGCGGCATCTACTACTGCTCTGAATTTTTCGCTGCGGATAGAGGCCGCGAGAGATAATGGCGCGCGCACGATGATATCGAGTTTCGGCGGGCTCGGATACAGTTCGCCCTCGGACAGGACCTGAACCTCGATGTCTCTGACCGTCAACTCCTTTCGGCTTTCGCGGATGATGACGGTTACTGCAACCGGAGCCAGCTGATCCATTCGCACCGCCGGGTCATCGACCGTGGCATTTACCCGTATGTCAAAGCTCTCCCGCTTTCCGGAGATGGTTATCGTCTCGGTGCCCGCTTCGTCCACGCGCAGGACATGGCTGCGCGGTCCTCTAATAGTGATTGTTTTCGGTTGCGCGCGCGCCTCGACGAACTCATAGCCGTCGGCAGGCCTCCCCTCGATTCTCGGCACGATCGACACGCTCTTGCTCAACAGGGGCTCAAGGCGAACCGTAATTCGCGGCGGATCGATCCGCAGCACCTCGACGCCCGAAGGGGCCCGCACGTTTTGCGGCGTCAAATGGACAATCCTTTCTCCCGGAGCCATTCCGGCCAGATCGACGTAAGCTGAGATTTCAGATACAGCCACATTGCGCCGCGTCCTGATATGGATATCGACGTCGGTGACATGCGGTCCGGAGATCTCGAGGTGGTCGGGCACGTTGCGGTAATCGAGCGAGGTGGAAATAATGCGTTCGATCGGCTGCTCGCCGGCAATCGAGAGCCACATCAAAAAGGCCAGCCCCAGCGAGATCAGCTTCAAGCCCAGATTTTCCGTCACCAGCCGCTTTAAAGAAAACATCTTGCTGAAGCCACCGGTTTTCAGCTTTCAGCTGATGGCCGACGGCTGAAAGCTTATTTAACCGTGCGCGGTCTGTCTCTCTTCCAGCTCGCGCATCAGCCTGGCTCTTTCGCCTTGCAGGGCCCTGGCCAGGATTTGGTCGAGGGACCCGGCATCAAGGTTGCGCATTATTTTGCCGCCGACCACGGCCGAGATGATACCGGTCTCCTCAGATATCACTATCGCCACCGCGTCGGTCTCCTCTGTGATGCCGATGGCGGCGCGGTGGCGGGTTCCCAGATCCTTGCTCAGCTGCGGATCGAGGGTTAAAGGCAGAAAGCACGCCGCGGCAGCTATCCTGTTCCCCTGGATGATCACCGCGCCGTCGTGCAGCGGCGTGTAAGGGCTGAATATGGTTACCAGCAGGTCGTAGCTCAGCAGGGCATCCATTTTGATTCCGGTCTCGATGTAGTTTTTCAGTCCGATTTGGCCCTCGACCACGATCAGCCCGCCGATGCGTTTGGTAGCCAGCGTGGTCGAAGCGAGGACTATCTCCTCGCGCACCTCTCCCGGCGAAGGCGTAGCGAAGCGCCTGATGAAGGGATTTCGACCGAAGTGGCTGAGGGCCCGCCTGATCTCGGGAGAGTATATAACGATCAGAGCGATCACGACGTAGGTAAGGAGGTTGGTGAGTATCCAGCTGACCGTCTCGAGCTGGGCCAGGCGCGTCAGATAATAGAAGAATATGAGCAGGGCGAGGCCGATGGTCATCTGGGTGCTCCCCGTCCCTTTAATCAGCAAGAGCAAGCGATAGATCAGGAAAGCGACGAGCAGGATATCAATCACGTCGCGCGCTCCGATGGCCGCGAACCTGGAGTTATCAAAAATTGCAGCAAGCAAAACAAAATTCATTCCGTTTTCTCGTTGAGCACGGCGTCGGCAACGGCCGCCACCTGTCTCATGGCGGCGACATCGTGCACTCGGACGATATGTGCTCCGCGCAGGATCGCCACCGCCACCGCAGCCGCCGTACCCAAGAGCCGCTCCTCGACCGGCAGGCCGAGCACTTTTCCGATGAAGCTCTTGCGTGAGGGCCCGACCGCCAGCGGCCGGTCCAGCACGGCCAGTCGCTCGAGCCGGTTCAGGAGCAGCAGGTTTTCTTCGGCATTCTTGCCGAAGCCCAGGCCGGGATCGAGGACTATTTTTTCGCCGCGGACCCCGGCCTCCTCCGCCTTTCGCCGCGCCAGCTCCAGTCCCGAGAGCACCTCGCCCAGGATATCGGCGCTCGGCGGGAGCTGCTGCATGGTTTGCGGCGCGCCGCGCATGTGCATGATGATGAGCGCCGCGCGGCTCTCGGCGGCGACCTGTGCCATCTCGGGATCGAACTCGAGCCCACTCACGTCATTGATAACGGCAGCCCCGGCGTCCAGGGCGCGGCGCGCGACCTCGGCCTTGTAAGTATCGATGGAAATGATAGCACCGGTGCGGCGAGCAAGCTCTGCCACTACAGGCACAACGCGTTCGAGTTCCACTTCGAGCGGGACCGGCTCGGCGCCGGGCCTGGTCGACTCTCCTCCGATATCGATGATATCGGCCCCTTCGGCCGCGAGTTCCAGGCCGCGAGCCACCGCCGCCTGCCGGTCGAAGTAACGCCCTCCATCGAAAAAGGAGTCCGGCGTGACATTCAGCACACCCATGACCAGGGTCCGGCGCCCGAGCACCAGAACCCGGCCACGCACTTCGATCTCGTAGACTTTGCGCAAGTTGAGCCCAACCTGGTTCGACAAGCCGGTTCGGCCCGAATTTAGCTTTTTTCAGGGCAAGAAACGTCTTGTGGGCCGGCGGTCGCTCTCGCGCTCCGCTGCGGACTCACAGCAGGCGAGCGGATGCATTTAGGGGCGGGCCCCCATGCCTGCCCGCGTGAAGGGCAAACTCTTCTGCCCCCATCAGGCCGGAGCTGGCTTTTTGTTCGGGTTGATCAAGGGCGGAAGAGCCGGCTTCTTAGCTTCCTCCGGAGCAACATCCGGCGCCTCATCGCGCGAACCGCCGCCGCTGTCGCTCTTGCCTTTCTGAATCGGGACCCCCTGGATTACCTGTTCCACCTCTGTCGCGTCGAGGACCTCGTACTCGAGCAGGGCTTCGGCCAGTCGGAGCAGTTTGTCGCGATTCTCATCCAGGATACGTTTGGCTCGATCGTAGGCCTCGGTAACGATGCGTTTTACCTCCTGATCGATCTTGATCGCCGTATCTTCGCTGTAGTCCTTGTGCTGGGCCAGCTCCTTGCCCAAGAAGATCATCTCCTCGCGTTTGCCGAAGGTCAAAGGTCCCATGGCCGGGCTCATCCCCCACTCGCAGACCATCTTGCGCGCCATATTCGTCGCCACCTCGAAATCGTTGGCGGCGCCCGTGGTCATGCAGTTGAGGAACAGCTCCTCGGCCGCGCGGCCTCCCATGAGCTTGGCAATCAGACCCTCGACGTATTCCTTGGTGTAGGTGTACTTGTCCTCCTCGGGCAGGGTCTGCGTCACTCCCAGCGCCAGCCCGCGCGGGATGATCGTCACCTTGTGAACGGGATCGGCATTGGGCCGAAGCATGTAGGCGACCAGGGCATGGCCGGCCTCATGATAGGCGGTTATTTTCTTCTCTTTCGGGCTCAGGACGAGCGATTTACGCTCCTTGCCCATGAGCACTTTATCCTTGGCCTGCTCGAAGTCCTCCATTATGACCGCCTTCCGGCCGTAGCGCGCGGCATTCAGGGCCGCCTCGTTGACCAGGTTGGCCAGGTGAGCGCCGGAAAAGCCTGGAGTCCCACGCGCCAGTACCGAAAGATCGACGTTTTCCGCCAGCGGAATGCGGCGCGTGTGCACCCTGAGTATCTCTTCGCGGCCGCGCACGTCGGGCAGGTTCACGATCACCTGGCGGTCGAAACGCCCGGGACGCAGCAGCGCGGGGTCGAGCACGTCGGGCCGGTTGGTGGCAGCGATCAGGATCACGCCGTCGTTCGAGTCGAAACCGTCCATCTCGACCAGCAGCTGGTTCAGGGTCTGCTCGCGCTCGTCGTGGCCGCCGCCCAGGCCGGCTCCGCGATGCCGTCCGACCGCGTCTATCTCGTCTATGAAGATGATGCAGGGGGCGTTCTTCTTTCCCTGCTCGAAAAGATCGCGCACGCGCGATGCGCCGACTCCGACGAACATCTCGACGAAGTCCGATCCGGAAATGGAGAAGAAGGGCACATTGGCCTCGCCGGCTATGGCGCGCGCCAGAAGCGTCTTGCCGGTGCCTGGAGGCCCGACGAGCAGCACCCCTTTCGGAATACGCCCGCCGAGCTTCTGGAACTTCTGCGGCTCCTTCAGGAACTCGATGATCTCGGTCAGCTCTTCCTTGGCCTCCTCCACCCCGGCGACGTCCTTAAACGTCACCCGCTTCTGCTGTCCCGAGAAGAGGCGCGCCCGGCTTTTGCCGAACGAGAGCGCCTTGTTGCCGCCGCTCTGCATCTGGCGCATGAGGAATATCCAGAAGCCCACTATGAATATGATCGGGAACCAGGACATCAAGAAGCTGTAAAATAGCGATCCCGTTTCGGGCTTCTCCATGTCGACTTTGACGTCGGCCTGGATCAGCTCCTTGGCCAGGCTGAAGCGCGAGTCTTCGGGTATAATAGTGCGAAACTTCTTACCGTTGGTGTATTCCCCCTCGATCTCGCTGGAGAACATCTTCACACGGGCAATTTTTTTCTCCTGGACTTCTTTGTAGAACTGGCTGAAGCCGATCTCCGTAATCTGCGCCTCCCGCACTTTATAGAAAAAGTGCCAGAGCACCACCACGGCGACGACTATTACGATCCAGAGAAAGATATTTTTAGCCGTGCTGTTCAAACTAACCTCCTAAAACAGACTACAAATCAACCGTTCCTATTATAGCAAACACAAATGAGCACCAGCAATCTTTTCAGAGGAGCTAGAAGTTAGGAGCTAGGAGATTAATCTCGATAGAGCTACAGGGGTGGTGTGGCAATGGGCGAATGACAGAATCATAACGATCCTCTTGCCCTTTACGTGCCTCGCCTTGTAACACACATGTATTTTTTATTCTAGCTCCTAACTCCTAGCTCCTAGCTCCTCCTTCTGGCTCCCTCCTAAGCGAGATTGCTCGGAGCAGGAGAGAACGTTCGGCCCCTTCCGGCGCGCGGTAATTTCGCGCCGGAGGGAGGCCCGGCACCCATATCACCTGGTTGTCGGTCGCCAGGACCGGCAAGGCCCGGCGCCGGCTGAGCGGGACCTTTCGCTCTATAAGCAGCTTTTTAAGCTTCACGCTCTTGCCCTCGAGTTCCAACCGGTCGCCCGGTCGCCGATTGCGCACAACCAGGGTCCGGCCGATGAGCGCGCCGTCCAGCAGAACAGCATTTTCTCCCGCCGTCGCTCCGGCGCCGACCACCTCCGCCTCGATTCGGCAGCCCGCCTCTTTCACATCGACCGCTCCCGGCAACTCCAGCCGGTACTCGTACTCCACTGGCCCGCGCCGCTTCTCGACCAGCAGCTTATCGAACTCGCGCCTCACTACCAGCCCGCCCGGAAGAGACAACTCTTTTCCGCTCGTTGTTTCGGCCAGCCGCAGCGCCTCTTCTATATTGACAAAAGTTATCCTCCTCAGGTTCCCCCTCGCGCGCTTTATCGCTTCGCGCAGCAGCCGGCGCCGGAGCGCTGGATGCAGCCGGAGCAGTTCGCTCGCCTGGATACTTACCATCCCCTCACGCTCCTCGATCAAGCGGGCGGCAAGCTCGCGCGTCCTTTCTTCTACAAAAGAGAGTTCCTCGCCTGCCAGGTCGGCGAGCCGCGCCAGAGCCATCACGATTTTCGGATTGTATTTGGCCGCGAGTTCGGGCAGAAGCTCTCGCCTGATCTTGTTGCGTGTTCGGTCGAGCAGCACGTTGCTTGGATCAAGCCGATAGGCAAGGCCCCTGCGCTCCAGATAGTCCACGATTTCGCTGCGCTCGGCCTCGATCAACGGCCGTACGATCTTAGCGCCGGACTCGAGTAACATCCTCGGCCTGATTGCGGCAAGCCCCTCAAGGCCGGCCCCTTTGAGCAGGCGCATCAGGACGGTCTCGGCCTGATCGTTGCGGTTGTGTCCGGTGGCAAGGGCTCGACCCGAAAGCTCTTTGAGCGCGCGGCGCAGAAACCGGTAGCGCAGCAGGCGGCCTGCTTCTTCCAGATTGAGCCCGCGCTCGCTCGCATAGCTCCGCACATCCCGCGACTGTGAAAGAAACTCGAGGCCGAGCGAGCCGGCACGTTCCCGCACAAACTGCTCGTCCTCGTCCGATTCACCCCCGCGCAGCTTGTGATTGAAATGGGCAACAGCGAGCGAGAGCGGATACTCGCCGCGCAGCTCGTAAAGGATATGGAGCAGGGCTACAGAGTCCGGACCTCCCGAAACGGCAACCACCACACGGTCGCCGGGCGAGAACATCCTGTATTTTTCGATTGTCCTGCGGACGCGGGCGACCAGGCGATGAGGGCGCATTTTGCGGCGTCCCTAAGGATTGTGGTGGCGGGGGGGGGAATCGAACCCCCGACGCGGGGCTTATGAGACCCCTGCTCTGCCGCTGAGCTACCCCGCCGCGCAGGAGAAAGAAGATAAATTCCGTTCCGCTGCAATAACTTTTTAATTATAACAAAACAGGAGTTAGAAGCTAGGAGACTGATCTCAGTAGAGCTGCCGGGGTGGTGGTGTAGCAATGGTTGAGAGGTAAAGAATCGATGGTTTTTTAGCCCTTCCACTACATGCATTAATTTATTCTAGCTCCTCTTTCTGGCTTCTCAATTCTGTTATACTACTTACTCGCGAGGAGGAAGAATGGGCTTCCCTGAGACCAGGCCGCGCCGACTGCGGATGAAGCCGCTCATCCGCGACCTGGTGCGCGAGACCGAAATATCGACAAAAGACCTGATCTGGCCAGCCTTCGTTACGACCGGCCGCGGCGTGCGGCGCGAAATCCCCTCGATGCCCGACTGCTATCAGCTCTCGATCGACCTGCTGCTGGAGGAACTGGAGGAAGCGCGCGCGCTCGGCATTCTCGGCACGATCCTTTTCGGCATTCCCGATCAGAAGGACGAGCGGGCGAGCGGCGCCTATGCTGAAGATGGAATCATTCAGCAGGCGACGCGGGCGATCAAAGAGCGCATCGCGGACCTGCTGGTGATCACAGATGTGTGCCTTTGTGAGTATACCAGCCACGGCCACTGCGGGGTCGTGGTCGGCGAGGAGATCGCCAACGACCCGACGCTTGAGCTTCTGGCTAGGACCGCCGTCTCGCAGGCCCGCGCCGGCGCCGACGTAGTCGCCCCTTCGGATATGATGGATGGCCGGGTGCGGGCGATACGGCAGGCGCTCGACGCGGCCGGTCTTGTAAACACGCCGATCCTATCTTACGCCGTGAAGTACGCCTCTTCTTACTACGGCCCCTTCCGCGTCGCCGCCGAATCGGCTCCCGCCTTCGGCGACCGCAAGAGCCATCAGATGGACCCGGCCAACAGCCGCGAGGCGCTGAAGGAGGTGGCGCTCGATATTGAAGAAGGCGCCGACATCATCATGGTCAAGCCGGCGCTTCCTTATCTCGACGTCATCTATCGGGTCAGGCAGACGTTCAATCTTCCGGTCGCGGCCTATCAGGTGAGTGGCGAGTACGCTGCGATTATGGCTGCCGGGCGGCTCGGCTGGCTCGACGCCGAGCGGGCGATGTGGGAGGCGCTGGTCTCGATCAAGCGGGCCGGGGCTGATTTTATCCTTACTTATTATGCCAAGCAGGCCGCCAAGCTACTGAAAGCGAAATAAACAGCCTGCTCTGCCCACAGGATAAATTGCCATGAAAGATACCGCCAGATCGCGCGCGCTTTACCGGCGTGCCCTCGAGCGGATGCCCGGGGGAGTATCGAGCCCGGTGCGCGCCTTTCGTGCCGTCGGCGGGGAGCCGATTTTCATAGAGCGCGGCCGCGGCTCTAAGATTTACGACGTAGACGGGAACGGCTACATCGATTACGTCTGCTCCTGGGGAGCTCTGGCGCTCGGCCACTGCCATCCCGCTGTGGTCGAGGCCGTGGTGCGCGCCGCCGAGCGCGGCACCAGCTTCGGAGCGCCGACCGAGGCCGAACTCGAGCTTGCCGAGCTGATCCGCGAGGCCCTCCCCTCGATCGAGAAAGTTCGCTTTGTAAATTCCGGCACAGAGGCGACGATGAGCGCCATCCGCCTGGCGCGCGCCGCCACCGGGCGAAACAAGATCATCAAATTCGAAGGGTGCTATCACGGTCACGTCGATTACCTGCTGGCCAAGGCCGGTTCGGGAGCGGCCACGTTCGGCCTGCCCGACAGCCCCGGCGTGCCGCGCGAATCGGCCGCGGCGACCATAAACCTTCCCTTTAACGATATCGATGCGGCGAGCCGCGCCATCGCAGAGCAAGGCAGCGATATCGCCGCGGTAATCGTCGAGCCGATAGCCGGGAATATGGGAGTTGTAGAGCCGCGACCCGGCTTCCTTGAAACATTGCGCCGGCTGACCGAGCGGGCAGGCATCGTGCTGATCTTCGATGAAGTGATTACCGGCTTCCGCGTCGCCCGCGGCGGAGCGCAGCAGCTTTACGGCATCAGGCCCGACCTGACCTGCCTCGGAAAGATCATCGGAGGCGGCCTGCCGATAGGGGCATATGGCGGGCGCGCCGAACTCATGCGCCTGGTAGCCCCCGAAGGTGCCGTTTATCAGGCGGGAACTTTATCGGGGAACCCGCTCGCAACATCCGCCGGCGCGGCGACGCTGCGCCTGCTGAAAAACCCGGAAAATTACGATCGGCTCGAACGGCTCGGCGCCCGCCTGGGGCGGGGCCTGGAACGGGCCGCCGAGCGCGCCTCCCTTCCCCTGCGCGTCAATCGCGCCGGCTCGATGCTGACCCCATTCTTCGCCGCCGGGCCGGTCAGCGACTACGCGTCCGCCCGCTCGAGCGATACCTCGCGCTACGCCCGCTTCTTTCAAGCGATGCTCGCGAGCGGCATTTACCCGCCCCCCTCGCAGCTCGAGGCCTGGTTCGTCTCCCTCGCCCACAGCGAAGAGGATATAGATCGGACGGCAGCAATGGTGGAAAAGGCTTTGTCTGCCGATCTTTAGCCTTCAACTATCAGCCATCAGCTTTTAGCTTTATCTGATTGCTATAGCAATTTTAGATTGAGTGTACGAGTCGGATGAGCCGGGATAAGTTCATATCCCGTGAGGTGCGAATTGCCGGGCGTCAATGCAAGGAGCCAACCTGACCCCTTCTTTATTTGATCAAAGCACTCCGCGTAGCCTCAGCTCATATTACTTGCCGTCCTCGCAATTGCATTCATCGGCTCCGCTCTGGCCGCTTATTTTCGCCGTTAACTTTTTAGGCAGCCAGTTCGCCGATCCCCCCAGGACCATGCTCAGGATTAACATTTGCCCCTAACCCTTTAATGGCATTGCTCTCCTCAGGAGTGATCTTGAATTCATCTAAATATTTGAGCAAAATGCCCTCTTGTACTCCCCTCTGGCGATACACGTTTAATTGCTGCTGGGTTAAATTTCCGGCTGCTCCTATTGCTTTCATGAATTTAACGAGGCCCGGTGCCGTTTCTGGTTGTAAGGTTTGCAGAAGCCTTTGTACCTCCTCCTGCGTCAGGGGCCTTCTCCCGGCAGGGGCTCCTGGCCGTATGCCGCGACATCCCATGCTATGCTGAGCAAAACTATGCAAAGCAATACCTTAGCTCTCCTGAACATAAATTCTCTCCACCCAAACAGATTTAGGATAGAACGATGCTTATCAAATCCTCCAAACGCTCTCTAAGAGTATAATGCGCCCAGCTTTACTCGCAAACTTCTTCGTTGCCGCTTGTGCCCTCAGGCTCAATAGCTGGTCGTCTCGATACTAAGCGCTGCTCTTCTCCTTACTCAAGCTAAGGGCAGCTCTTTTCCCTAATATATCAAGATATTTTGAAACAACTGACCAGTATCCGGCAATGTAGCGGCGGTCTTTAGACCGCCAGGTGTACGACGCTATAGCGTGTCCCACCCTGGCGAGCTGAAGCTCGCCGCTACAATTTACATAAGCACTGGGAGGACGGTAATATCTCTGCGCGCTCGGCGCGCTTTGCGGTAAAATTGATCTGTAATTGTTATGCCAGAGGGCGAACTGATACGGGTGGTCAGGCAGGAGTTTTGCGAGATCGACCTGCGCACCGGCGAGCGCCGCCTCATGCACTCGGTCGTCTACGTTGATCCTGAGACCGGCAATATCGTCTGGTCTGGAGTTGAGCCGGCCGCCACAGCCGAGCAGGCCGAAGCTGTTAAATCCTCGTGAGCTTAATTGCTGTAACGTTTTGATAAATCATGGCTGCGATATATCCCTTCAAGGCTCTAGTTTACAATCGCGAAAAGGTGGGCCGCATCGCCGACGTCGTCACCCAGCCCTACGATAAGATCACCGATGAAATGCGCGAGCGCTACTATGCGGCCAGCCCTTACAATCTGGTCAGGATAATCCTCGGGAAACCGCTGCCGGGCGATAACGAGCGGGAGAACGTCTACACCCGCGCTGCCGATTATTTCAAGCGCTGGCTGGATGAGGGGGTGTTCGTTCAACTGGAGCGGCCGGCGCTGTTCGCCTATTCTCAAGAATATCAACCGCCTGACGGCACGGGACGCCGGCTCGAGCGACACGGCTTCATAGGACTGGGCAGAATCGAAGACTATTCGAGCGGCATCGTCTATCGCCACGAGCGAACCCTGGAGGGGCCGAAGCGCGACCGCCTGGAACTGCTGCGCCATACCCGCGCCCACTTCGGCCAGATCTTCATGCTCTATTCGGACAAAGAGAAACGCATCGACCGGCTGCTCGAAGCCGAGCGCCGGCGCGAGCCCGACATAGAAGTAGAAGACGAGTACGGCGTGCGCCACCTGGCCTGGAGAATAGATGAGCGGGAAAAGGTCCGCGCGATTTGCTCTCTGATGGAGGAGAAGAAGCTGATCATAGCCGACGGCCACCATCGTTATGAGACGGCGCTCGCCTACCGCAACGAGCGGCGCGCCGCCGAAGGCTATAACCCAGAGGCACCCTACGAGAAGGTCATGATGACCTTCATCAACATGGACTCCGAGGGCCTGACCATCCTGCCCACGCATCGCGCGATAAGCGGCATTGATAGTTCGCTGGTGTCGCGGCTGCCGGAGGCTGCCTCGCAGCTCTTCACTATAAGCAGGTTTGCCGGCGGGCCGGATGAATTCAGGCGCGAGCTGGCCGCAGCCGGCAGGAACAAAAACGCCATCGGCTGGTACCTGCCGCGGCCCATCGGTTTCGCCATCTTGATCCCGAAGTCCGACTCCCAGCGGCTGCTCGAAGACCTTTCCCCGCGCCAGCGCGCCCTCGACGTGGTGATACTGCACCGGCTGCTGATCGAACGCTGCCTGGGGCTCTCCGAGTCCGAAGTAGCTGCGGGAAAGAAGATCGCCTACCTGCGCGAGCTGAACGAGGCGGTGGCTATGGTCGAGGGCGGCCGCGCGCAGGCGGCCTTTTTATTGAACCCGACGCGCATCGATCAGGTGCGCGAGATGGCATTTGCCGGCGAGACCCTGCCGCAAAAGTCCACGGACTTTTACCCCAAGCTCCTTTCCGGGCTGACCATTTACCGGCTGGAACAGTGAAGCGCGAAGTAAAGAAAGGAGCTAGAAGTTAGGAGCTAGGAGATTAATCTCGATTAAGCTACAGAGGCGGTGGTGTGGCAATGGGTGAAAGGTCAGAACCATGGTGGTTCTCTTCCCCCTTGTGCCTCTCGCCTTCCGCCTCACGGCCTTTATTCTGGATCCTGGCTTTCGTTTTTCTTTTCTCGCCCCACGGATATGCCGGGGCAGGGGCGGAGTTGAGCCTGCCTCTGCATTTTTCTACAGAGCGCACCCTGGCCCACATAGAGGCGCTTGCCGCAATGGGCACGCGCAAGACCGGAAGCAGCGGCGGGCGCGCCGCCGCCGACTACGTCGCGCGGCAATTCATCGATTACGGCCTCGAGGTCGAGTTTCAACCGGTGAAGCGCTGGTGGGAGTCGCGGCGCGGCGAGTGGGTGATAGGTTCGGCCAACGTCCTGGCGCGTAATAAGGGCGTCGATTCCGGCCCTTATCTGGTAATCAGCGCCCATTACGATACGGTGGCAGCGACCTCCGGGGCCAACGACAACGGCTCGGGCGTAGCCGTTATGCTCGAGGCGGCGCGGCTGCTCCGCTCCGCTTCGATTCCCCTGCTCTTCGTGGCCTTCGGCGCGGAAGAGGAGGGGATGCTCGGCTCCTACTTCTTCGCAGACCGCTTCGACCTCGGCAAAATACGAGCGGTGATAAATCTCGATTCCGTCGGACAGGGGAAAATATCGCCTTTCCCTTCGCCCCGACTGGGCCAATTCTGGGCCTACCGCGACAGCTACCAGGTGGCGCGGCAATTAGGGCTCGGCCGCTTCTCGGTCGAACCATTTTTTATCATCTTCCGGCACTTCAACGCGCTCTGGGACAGCGACCACACCGCCTTCCTGGAACGAGGAATTCCGGCATTTACCTTGACTGGCATGCTTCATTTCTGGACATATCATAACGGCAATGACCTTCCGGAAAACATCGAACCCGAGAGCCTGGAGACGGCCGGGCGGCTTTTGCTCGGGCTGGTTGAGAAGTACAGCCGAGGGGAATTAGGGGCGGAGAACGATTCTTACTTTATTATCCTCCCGCTCGGAGAGCACCGCTTTTTCATCACCTCCCCTCTGCTCGTGGCATTCATAATCGTCACCTTCGCCCTGCTGGGGATAATCCTGTGGCGGCGGCGAGGCGAAATAGCGCGCGTCAGGCGACGCGAAGTTGCTACTGTAATGCTGCGCGCCGGTCTTTTCGCCGCATCCGGCCTCGGCTTTTTAGCCCTGGCGCTGCTCATCGATGCGGCCTGGCACCGCCGGCTCATTCCCTGGTTCGACGAGTTCGAGAAGCACTGGCCTTTCTTAGCCGCAATGGCAGTTCTCGGCGGGGCTGTGGCCCGGCGCTTTAGTGGAGCGAAAGGGTCCGGGCCGGCGCCGAGCGTCTACTACTTCGCGGCAATCGCACTGCTCTCGTTTTACAGCCTCACCCTGCTCGCGGTCGGGATGCTCGACTTCGCAGCTTACACAGGGTTCCCCCTTTTCTTCCTGCTCCTTGCCTCCCTCTTTCGGTCCGAGTTTGTCAAAATCGCGCTCGGAGCAGTAGCGCTTTACCCGTTGCTTCTCTTCTCGAGCCCTTATTATCGGAATATACTGTCGCCCCTGCTTCTCTATTTAGCGGCCTCAGCCGTTTTGATCTTTTTGCTTTCGATTCCATTTATCCTCTACTTTGCCGGCATCGGTCGGGAAGGCAGCCTGACGGGTCGCGCCGCACGCCTTGCAGGCGGTAAAGGCATTGTCGTTTTAATCATATTCGGCTTCGCCCTGGCGGCTGCGGCGCCGCCGGACCGCCCGCAAATCGTCTACGTGTTCCAGGACCTGGATGCCGATACAGCTCGGGCCGAGCTGTTCCTCGGCTCGCGCGACCGGCTTCAGGGAATTGAGGTCAACTGGCCGGAGAGGCTGCGGTTAGACCTTTTGCGGCGACGCATCAGCTACGAAAGAAGGCTCGACCAGCCGCCGGTGGAACTCGCGGTATCGAAGCGCGGGGAGCAAACAGGCGGGGAACAACTGGTCGAGGTCGATATTGTGGCCCGGCTTCCGGTGGAAGCGGGCCGCGCTGTCTTCAGCTATAGTTCCAACCGAGACTTTCAGCTTCTGGACGTCGAATTCCAGGATGACAGGCGGGACAAATCTCAGTTTGTGCGATTTTATTGCGGCCTGGCCCGCGAGTGGCGCGATAAGATCAGGCTCAAGCTCCCCGAAGAGGCCAGCCTGCGGCTTGACTTCAGCGCCATCGGCGAGGAGGACCCGCTCGGCGCGGGCTGTCGCGGGCCGAACCATGTTTTTCTCTACAACTCGACGATTAAGGCCAGCAGAGAGATCCTACCTTAAAAAGAGGAGCCAGGAGCCAAGAGCAAGAGGGAGAGCGAGAGCAAGAGGGGACCCTCTCGCTCTTGCTCATTGCTCTCGCTCAATATTCTGGCTCCTGTTTTTACCTTCCCGTTCCCACTTTGATGATGATCAGGCTAGCGACGCGGGCATTTTCCTTGATTTCGATCCCCTGGTCGCCGACCACCAGCAGGGCTTCCAGGAGCTGGCGCGGACCGCGGAAAAAGAAGGAGGGAACGTAGGCACCGCAGAGGAGCAATCTTTCGTCCGACTGCACTAGAGCTATCTCATCGTCGTGCAGGGCAACGCTCTCGTTCAGATGCATGAGGTAGCAGCCGCGGGCCAGGTCCCACCATCCGTATTTGTCGTCCGGGTTACGCTTATAGGTTTCGATTTCATCGCGCCGTCCCAACGTGTACTCGCTGTTGCCGAAGTCCACGCTCCCGCACTCCGTGATTTCGAAGATCGCCTTTACCGTGAGGTCTATGGAATAGTCATGGACCTGGGTCCGCTCGTGTATGAGCCGGTTCAAGCTGGCTGCGGCCTCTCTGCCGGGGAGCAGTTTCATGGTAAAAGCTGCGTAAGGTTATTTCTCTAATTGCAATTATATCTCGGCGCGCAGCCGGAGCCAACAGCAACTCGCGGTGCTGCTTTACCTGGCGACTGCGGACTAGCGAGAGAGGGCGGGCAGCCGGACTTCAAAACGGGGTTAGAGGCCCGGCTGCCCGGAGTCAGTACTCTTCGGGATAGGAAGGAACTGGCTTTTTCTCTTTCTCTTTCGGAAGCTCGGCCACCACTGCCTCGGTGGTCAGCAGCAGCGAAGCAATTGACGCAGCGTTCTGGAGCGCGCAGCGCACCACCATGGTCGGGTCGATTATCCCGGCGGCAAACAGGTCCTCTATCTTTTCCGTCTCGGCATTGAACCCGACGTTCTTGTTCTTCTCAGCTTTCACCTTCTCGATGATAATTGAGCCCTCGAAGCCGGCGTTTTCGGCGATCATGCGCAGCGGCTCCTCGAGCGCCCGCTTGACTATCTCGAGCCCGACCTGCTCATCTCCCTCGAGCCTGGTCTTCTCGAGCGCCGGGATAGAGCGGAGCAGGGCCACGCCGCCCCCCGGGACGATACCCTCGAGGGTCGCGGCCTTGGTCGAGTGCATGGCATCCTCGACGCGCGCCTTCAACTCTTTCATGGCGGTCTCGGTAGGGGCACCGACCTTGATCACCGCCACGCCGCCCGAGAGCTTAGCCAGGCGCTCCTCGAGCTTTTCCCGGTCATAATCGGATGTGGTCTCTTCGATTTGGGCTTTGATTTGCTTGATTCTCCCCTGGATATCGGCAGGCTTGCCGGCCCCCTCGACGATCGTGGTGTTTTCCTTATCGACCACAACCTTCTTGGCCCGCCCCAGGTCTTCCATCTTCAGGTTCTCGAGCTTGATGCCGAGGTCTTCGGTAATGGCGCGCCCGCCGGCGAGAATGGCGATATCTTCGAGCATAGCCTTGCGGCGCTCGCCGTAGGCCGGCGCCTTGACGGCGCAGCACTTGAGCGTGCCGCGGATCTTATTCACCACCAGGGTTGCCAGGGCTTCGCCCTCCACGTCCTCGGCTATGACCAGAAGAGGCTTGCCCGACTCGGCCACCTTCTGGAGCAGCGGGAGCAGGTCGGCCAGGTTGGAGATCTTCTTCTCATGGAGCAGGATGTAAGGCTCCTCGAGCACGCACTCCATCCGTTCGGGGTCGGTGACGAAGTAGGCCGACAAATAGCCGCGGTCGAAGCGCATCCCCTCGACTATCTCCAGCTCGGTTTGCATGGTCTTGGACTCCTCGACCGTGATCACGCCGTCCTTGCCCACCTTTTCCATCGCCTCGGCGATCATATTGCCGATCACGGTATCGCCGTTTGCGGCAATGGTCCCGACGTTGGCGATCTCCTTCTTATCCTTAACCGGCACGGAGATCTTCTTCAGCTCCTCGACAACTACCGCCACAGCCTTCTCTATCCCCCGCTTGATGGCCATAGGATTGGCTCC
>FWPU01005037.1_pt1 | contig 29539 bp, 25 predicted proteins | sample 2228361 | NCBI WGS metagenome assembly FWPU01 (sample SAMEA103939777, study PRJEB20133) | metagenome | reverse complement strand
AAGTAGCCCGCCAGCAGACAAAAAACAAAAAAGAACGCTCGGCTGCTTTCGAAAAAATTCTGGAAGATTACCTTGCTGCTTTACCCGAAGACACTACCATCAATAAAGAACTGGTTAAACGCTATTACCATCAAATCCATAAAAAAGCCGCACGCGACCTGGTGCTTAACGAAGGCATCCGCCTGGATGGCCGCAAAACCACCGACATACGACCCATATATACCGAGGTTGACCTGCTGCCTTCTACCCACGGAAGCGCCTTGTTTACCCGGGGCGAAACCCAATCGCTTACCACGGTAACGTTAGGTACTAAAATGGATGAGCAACTGATTGACGGGGCCATGTTTTCCGGCTCCAACAAGTTCATTCTGCATTACAACTTTCCGGGCTTTTCTACGGGCGAGGTAAAGCCCAACCGCGGACCCGGAAGGCGGGAGGTGGGGCACGGTAACCTGGCCATGCGCGCATTGAAGCAAGTACTGCCCCCTGATGACGAAAACCCTTATACCATTCGGGTGGTCTCCGATATTCTGGAGTCGAATGGTTCCTCTTCTATGGCCACCGTATGTGCCGGCTCATTAGCCCTGATGGACGCCGGTGTGCAGATTAAAGCACCGGTATCAGGCATTGCCATGGGCATGATTTCCGATGCCCAGACCGGCAAATACGCCATCCTGTCCGACATTCTGGGCGATGAAGACCATTTGGGTGATATGGACTTTAAAACCACAGGCACGGAAAAGGGACTTACCGCGTGTCAAATGGATCTGAAAGTAGATGGCCTTACCTACGAAGTGCTGCGCAAGGCCCTCGAACAGGCCCGCGAAGGACGCTTGCACATTCTGAGAGAAATGAAGAAAACGCTGGAGGCACCGCGTCCCGACTTCAAGCCCCATGCACCCCGCGCCTCTACGCTTATCTTTGAAAAAGAACTTATCGGAGCTCTCATCGGTCCAGGGGGTAAAGTGGTGCAAGACATCCAAAATACCAGTGGTGCCACCGTGGTAATCGAAGAGGTTAACAACCAGGGCGTGGTAAGCGTTTTCGCTACCAGCAAGGAGAGCATGGATGCAGCCATGAAGCGCATCAAGGCCATTATTGCCGTACCCGAAATAGGCCAGGTGTACGATGGCATCGTAAAATCCATTATGCCTTTCGGGGCCTTTGTTGAGTTTATGCCGGGTAAAGACGGCCTGCTCCACATCTCCGAAATTAAGTGGGAACGCCTCGAAAGCATGGATGGCGTACTTGAAGTAGGAGAGGAGATTAAAGTAAAATTGGTAGACATTGATAAGAAAACAGGTAAATTCAGGCTTTCCAGGAAAGTCCTGCTGCCCAAGCCGTCGCGTAAGGAAACGGCCTGAGCAAAGGAACTAACTGCATTACTGATAATGTTTATTAACTGATTTTTTTACAGGCATGAGACAACTAAAAATCAGCAAACAGATTACCAACCGCGATAGCCAGTCGCTGGACAAGTACCTTCAGGAGATTGGCAAGGTGGACCTGCTTACCCCTGATGAAGAGGTAGAACTGGACAAACGCATCAAGGAACGCGACCAGATTGCACTGGAAAAGCTTACCAAAGCCAACCTGCGCTTTGTGGTTTCGGTGGCCAAGCAGTACCAAAACCAAGGCCTTTCGTTAGGCGACCTGATTAACGAAGGCAACCTGGGTTTAATCAAAGCCGCCCAGCGTTTTGACGAAACCCGGGGTTTTAAATTCATCTCCTATGCCGTTTGGTGGATTCGCCAGTCCATACTCCAGGCCCTGGCCGAGCAATCGCGTATTGTACGTCTGCCGCTTAACCGCGTAGGCTCGCTGAACAAAATTTCCAAAACTTTCTCTGAACTGGAGCAAAAATACGAGCGCGAACCTTCGCCCGAAGAGTTGGCCGAAGTGCTGGAAGTGTCGGCTGCCGAGGTAATTGATACGATGAAGATTTCAGGACGTCATACCTCCATTGACGCTCCGTTTGTGCAGGGTGAGGAAAATAGCCTGTTAGATGTTCTGGAAAACGACAGTGAAGAAACCCCCGATGCCGGCCTGCTGAACGAGTCGCTGCGCAGAGAGGTTCAACGTGCCCTCTCCACCCTTACCCAGCGCGAAGCCGACGTTATTACGCTGTACTTTGGGCTGAATGGCGAACACGCTCTTACCCTCGAAGAAATAGGCGAGAAGTTTAACCTGACCCGGGAACGCGTACGGCAAATTAAAGAAAAAGCCATCCGCAGGTTACGGCACACCTCAAGAAGCAAGGCCTTAAAACCTTACTTGGGTTAATTTTATTCGAATTTTACATTTTTGAGGGGCCCGAATTTGTTCGTGCTCTGCACTATCCCTTTTTATCACATGGAAGCAACAACTGAAAAAGTAGTTATCATCGGCTCCGGGCCGGCCGGTTACACGGCTGCCATTTACGCCGCCCGTGCAGGCCTGAAGCCCATTGTGCTGGCGGGTGCTCAACCCGGAGGACAGCTTACCACTACCAACGACGTAGAAAATTTTCCCGGCTACCCTGATGGCGTAAACGGAACGCAGTTAATGATGGACCTGCAACGGCAGGCTGAACGTTTTGGTACACGCTTACAATATGCTACTGTTACGGCAGTAGATTTTTCGGTCTACCCCCTGGAATTAATTATAGACAATACGGAAAAACTTCGGGCCGAGGCGGTCATCATCGCTACCGGGGCCAGCGCCAAATACCTGGGTATTCCATCCGAACAGAAATTTGCCAACAAGGGGGTATCGGCATGTGCCGTATGCGATGGATATTTTTATCGCGGAAAGGTAGTGGCTGTGGTAGGTGCCGGTGACTCTGCTGCCGAAGAAGCCACCTACCTGGCTAAGTTATGCACCAGGGTTCATCTGCTGGTGCGCCGCAACGAAATGCGCGCCTCGAAAATCATGCAGCAGCGTGTGTTCAATACCCCAAACATCGAAATACACTGGAATACGGAAACCGACGAAATTCTGGGCGATGAAAGCGGTGTTACCGGTGTGCGCGTAGTGAACAACCAAACGGGAGAGAAGGAGGTCATTCCTATCCAGGGTTTTTTCCTGGCCATCGGCCACAAGCCCAATACCGACATCTTTAAGGATTACCTGGAAATGGACGAAGCCGGCTACATTAAAGTTAATCCCGGTTCAACCCGCACCAATGTAGAAGGTGTGTTTGCCGTGGGCGATGCGGCCGACAAAATCTACCGCCAGGCCGTAACGGCTGCAGGCACAGGCTGCATGGGAGCCCTGGATGCCGAAAAATTCCTGGCGGCAAAAGAAGCCGAAGCCGTGCGGTCATGAAACTCGACATCCTGGTTATAGCTGCCCACCCCGACGATGCCGAATTGGGCTGCGGCGGAACGATAGCCAAACAGGTAAAACATGGGTTTAAAGTAGGTATTGCCGATCTTACCCGCGGGGAACTCGGCACCCGTGGAACACCCGAAATACGCGCGCAGGAAGCTGCCAGGGCTGCAGCTATACTGGGATTAACGGTACGGGAAAACCTGCAACTGCCCGACGGCTTTCTGGTTAACGACAAAGACTCCGTGCTTAAGGTGGTGCGTGTTATCCGTAAATATAAGCCCGAAATAATTATTGCCAATGCCGTGGACGACCGCCACCCCGACCACGGCCGGGCCGCTGAGTTGGTAAACGAAGCCTTTTTTCTTGCCGGCCTTTCTAAAATTACCACCGAAAATGACAGCTGCGCGCAGGAGCCATGGCGGCCATCGGCCCTGTATCATTTCATACAAGCCCGGTACATAGCCCCCGATTTGATTGTGGACATCAGTGATTTCTGGGAACAAAAGGAGGCTTCCTTCATGGCTTATGCCAGTCAACTGTACAACCCCAACAGCTCTGAACCGGAAACCTACATTGCCTCGCGCAACTTTCTGGAATTGGTAAAGGCACGGGCTATAGAGTTCGGCAATGCCATCGGAAAGAAATACGGTGAAGGTTTTACGGTAAGGCGAACACCTGGAGCCCGGTTGCTTACTGATTTATTGTAATCTTAGTCTTAGGGGGCCAGTCGTCTGATAGTCCAACCCTTTTCATCTTTCAGGTACAACAGCCGGTCGTGCAGGCGGTTGGGTCGTCCCTGCCAGAACTCCAGCAGGTAAGGTATAACTTCGTAGCCACCCCATTGTTGCGGCCGAGGTACTTCCTTTCCTTCAAATTTTTTTTCCATATCGCGGTAGCGCTGCTCCAGCAGGTCGCGGTTCTCTACCACAGCACTTTGCGGTGAAGCCCATGCTCCTATCTGCGCACCGCGCGGGCGCAGCCGGAAATATTCGGTCGAGCGTTCCTCGCTAACCCGCTGGGCCACGCCCTCCACACGCACCTGTCGCTCCAGTTCGGGCCAGAAAAAACTCAGGGCGCAGTAAGGGTTGCGCAACAACTCCCTCCCCTTGGCACTGTGGTAGTTGGTAAAAAATACAAATCTTCCGTTCTCAAGGTCTTTGAGCAGCACAATGCGCTGGCTGGGCCGGCCGCTCTCCGAAACGGTTGCCAGTGTCATGGCGTTAGGCTCAGCAACTGCGGCCTGAATGGCCTCATCTAACCATTGCTGAAACTGCGCCACGGGGTCGGGCAGCAGGCTGTCGGTGTCTAAAAGCCGGGATGCATACTCCCTGCGCATACGGGCTAAATCGCTGTTCATGGGCATTTTAAATGGGCCGCTTGAAATTAGCTTAAATTGAAGTTAATAAAAACAGAATTAATATCCTTGTTTTATAAGCAGGCATGTATTTTATTTCAACCGGCATTTCTACTACATGGATTTCTTTAAGTACCGCAATCGAATTCCGCCCGAAAAGGGCAGGCTGCTGATTTCCGAACCGTTTTTACCAGACCCGAATTTTGTCCGCTCCGTCGTTCTGCTTTGTGAACACAACAACGAAGGCTCTTTCGGATTTGTGTTGAATCGTCCCGCCGATTTTAAGGCATCCGAAATTATGGAGGAGCTCTCCCGCACCGATTACCCTGTGTTTATCGGAGGCCCGGTGCAGCAGGATACACTGCATTTCATTCATCGCAACCCAAAGATCGATGGCGGAGTTGCCGTAGCCGAAGGTATTTTTTGGGGAGGTTCGTTCGAACAATTAACTTTTCTGGCTGATACCGGACAACTTGACCCTGAAGATATCCACTTTTTCCTCGGTTACAGCGGCTGGGGACCCGGACAACTGGAAGAGGAACTGGAAGAAGATACTTGGATAGTTTGCGATTATGTTACCGAAGACTTATTGTTCGACACCGCACCGGAAGAAATGTGGCGCAAAGCACTTAAAAACATGGGAGGTAAATACTCGGTTTTTGCCAACTATCCATTAGACCCGTCTCTTAATTAGTTTTTTCGTAATTTTACCCTTCGCAACCAATTTCAATGGACAATAACCATGGAAAGAGAAGAAAAGAGCACCGTGCAGGAGTACGTACATGAAACCGGGTTAGTTGCCCATGTAACTGCTTTGCATAATGAATCTGACCTACACGATAATCACAACGCACACGATGAACTGCAGGGACAGGACGAGACGCCCGATTATCATACTTTTTCCAAAACACAGTTGTTGCAGGCGCTGAAAAAGCTGGCGCATGAACCCAACGCCATTAAAGCCGACCGCGAACTGCGCGAAATAAAAGCCGCATTCGATGACCTGGTGGAGCAGGAGCGAACCCATGCTTTTAATAGGTTTATACTGGATGGCGGCACAGCCGATGCTTTTGAATACCGCGGTGAACCCATCGATACCCAATTCACTCACCTCTATAAACAAATAAAAGAACGCAAAAGCCAGCAACTGCGCGAAGAAGAAGCCCTGAAAACCGAAAACTTAAAAAGAAAACTTGTACTGCTTGAAAAACTGCGCGAACTGGTGGATTCACAGGATGTAAGCGTTAACCAGTTTGACCAGTTCAAAGCCATTCAGGCCGAATGGAAAAGTATTGGTGCCGTACCGGGAGCCCATAACAAAACGCTATGGGCCAACTACCATGCGCTGGTTGACCGCTTTTACGATAACCAAAGCATTTATTTCGAGCTGAAAGAGCTGGACCGAAAGAAAAACCTGGAAGCCAAACTGGAACTATGCCAGCGTGCTGAGCGCCTTCTGGAAATGGAAAACATCCACCAGGCCCTGCGCGAACTCAACGAACTCCATCACGAATTCAAACACATCGGGCCGGTACCGCGCGAAGAAAAAGAAAGCGTATGGCAACGATTTAAAGCCGTCAGCGATGCCCTCTATGCCCGGCGTGATTAATACAACCGTCAACTTCAGGAAAAACTTCAACAAAACTTAAAATTAAAAACCGAGCTCTGCCAACGGGTACAAACCTTTGCTGCTTTTACATCTGACCGCATTAAAGAATGGAACCAGCAAACCCAGGCAATTCTGGAGTTGCAAAAACAATGGGAAGCCATAGGCCCTATGCCCCGCAGCAAAGGCAAGGAAACATCCAAGCAATTCTGGGCGGCATTTAAATCTTTTTTTCAAGCCAAGAATGCTTTCTTTCGTAAACTCGATACCGAGCGAAAAGCCAATCTGAAACAAAAACAAGAACTGGTACAACGCGCCAAAGAACTGCGCGACAGCCGCGACTGGGATAACACCGCTGCCGAATTGCGAAAGTTGCAGCAGCAATGGAAAGAAATTGGTGCGGTTCCTGATAAATATCGCGAAAAAATTTATGCCGAGTTTAAAGCGCATTGCGATTATTTTTTCGAACAACTGCGCCAAAACCGAAATGCAGCAGAAACCCGGTTATCCGAAAACGCCAAAGCCAAGGAAGAGATTATCGGGGCAATGGAACAAGCTGCCCAAACGGGTACCGTTACGTCGGAACGCCTGCAGGAATTTAAGCAACAATTCGCAACTGTGGGCGAAGTGCCCCGCAGCCAGGCCGCTTCTATCAAAACCGCTTTCAATAAAGCCTTCGAAAAACTGGTAAGGGCGCTGCCCGAACTCAGTGACGACGAAAAACAAAGACTGCTGCTGGAAAATGAATTAGGCGAACTCAAGGCTGACCCTCAGGCCGAAAAAAAGTTATACCAGAAAGAACAATCCCTGCGAAAAAAAATTGCTAAAATCGAGAACGACATTACACTGTGGAAAAACAACCTGGAGTTTTTTGCCCGCTCCAAAAATGCCGATGCCCTGCGTGATGAATTTATCCGGAATGCTGATGAGGCCGGTGAACGGCTTGAGCAACTTAAACAACAATTAAAAGTGTTGCGCAACTTTGGTTAGGGTTTTGGCAAAGCAAAATCAGTAAGCTATTTTTGCGCCTCCTTGAAGCCTCCTTAGCTCAGCTGGTAGAGCAACTGACTTGTAATCAGTAGGTCGCTGGTTCGATTCCGGCAGGGGGCTCTGTTCATAGGCCTGATCTTCCGTTGATCAGGCTTTTCAATTTGTTCACCCTGACATTGATTAACTTTCATGCCGCCTCATGTAAGGTAATAGATGTGCTTTACCGGTTGAAGAATATCTTTCTGTTAATCATCCTGTTATGGCTCGTGGCCTGCAACAAGAAGAGTGCCCGCTATTCGGGTAACCCTGTATTTCCCGGATATTATGCCGACCCCGAAGCAGTTGTTTTTGGTTCCCGTTACTGGATTTATCCTACCTACTCGGCTCCATATAATAAGCAGGTATTTTTCGATGCCTTTTCCTCGGCCGACCTGATTCACTGGACGCGCCACCCCCGCATACTCGATACATCGGCTGTAAAATGGGCCAGGAGGGCCATGTGGGCCCCGGCCGTGATCTACAAAAACCATCGGTATTTTCTTTTCTTCAGCGCTAACGACATTCAAAACGACCGCGAGACAGGCGGCATAGGCGTGGCCGTATCCCATCGCCCGGAAGGGCCATTCCGCGATTACCTGGACCGCTTCCATAACGGAGCCCAGCCTATTGACCAGTTTGTGTTTCAGGATAACGACCGGTACTATCTGATTTACGGAGGCTGGAAGCACTGCAACATCGCCCGCCTTAACCCCGACTTTACCGGGTTCATTCCTTTTGATGATAACACCTTGTTTAAGGAAATAACCCCGGAAAATTATGTTGAAGGACCGCTCATGTTTAAAAGAAAACGGAAATACTACCTCATGTGGTCGGAGGGGGGTTGGACCGGCCCGGATTACAGCGTGGCTTATGCCATGGCCGATTCAGTAACCGGTCCGTTCTTGCGCATAGGTAAAATTCTTGAACAAAATCCGGATATTGCCACCGGAGCCGGCCATCATTCGGTTATTCAGGTACCCTATACCGACACCTGGTATATAGTGTACCACCGCCGTCCGAAAGGACTTACCGACCCCAACGCCAGGGTGGTGTGTATCGATAAGATAGAATTCGATGAAAACGGATCCATCCGGCCGGTAGTCATTTCGCATACTGGAGTACCTGCGCATCCGCTTCAATAAGAACCGGCAATTATTGGGCTCATAACACTTCCATAACCTGCCCTACATGAGTGGGTAATGCCTTACCCTTAGGTTTGTAAGGTAAATCTTCACAGATAGGTTTAGGTTATCCTGGAGGCCTTCGGGTCTTCAGGATTTCTGTTATAATATGGGAAACCGCCGGAAGCGCAGACCTGAAATCGTTATCCTTTCCGATGTCCACCTGGGCACCTACGGCTGTCATGCCGAAGAACTGCTGCGTTACCTTAAATCCATCAAGCCTCAAAAACTCATTCTGAATGGCGATATCATTGATATGTGGCAGTTCAGCAAGCGCTACTGGCCACGGGCACACATGCAGGTTATTAAACATATTACCGGTTTGCTGGCCAAAGGAACACGAGTTATTTACCTTACCGGCAACCACGATGAAATGCTGCGCAAATTTGCCGGCTTTCGGCTGGGGCCCCTTCAAATCGACAACAAACTGGTTTTAAAAATAAACGGACAAAAAGCCTGGATTTTTCATGGCGATGTATTTGATGTTACCATGCGGTATTCCAGATGGCTGGCTCGTTTGGGAGCGGTAGGGTATGACCTTCTCATTTTAATCAACACTTTTGTAAACTGGATATTGAAAAAAACCGGAAGAGGCCGCATATCGCTTTCCCGAAGGGTTAAAGACAGCGTAAAAACAGCTGTAAAATTCATTAACGATTTTGAAAACACCGCTGCCGGTATTGCCGTGGATAACGGCTACCACTATGTGATTTGCGGACACATCCACCAACCAGAAATCCGCACCATTAATAACGAAAAAGGTACGGTAATTTATATGAACTCGGGCGACTGGGTGGAAAATCTTACCGCGCTGGAGTTCGATGGCGAAAAGTGGTCGCTGTACCGCTATGCCGATGACCCGGTAGCCCGTTCGGTGAAGTTGCCCAAAAAGTTGCGCGACAGAATGGAAAACGAAGAAATTTTCCGCGACCTGGTAAATGAATTCCTCACACCCGAAAAATGAAAATACTGTATGCCATACAGGGCACCGGCAATGGCCACCTGGCACGGGCTGAAGATGTAATACCGGTTTTGCAGCAATACGGTAAAGTGGATTTATTTGTAAGCGGCGCCCAGGCCGACCTGTCGTTGCCTTTTCATATCAAGTACAAATCGAAAGGATTAAGTTTTTACTTTGGCAAGAAAGGCGGGGTGGACATTGTTAAAACCTTTTTGAAGAACTCCTCGCGACAGGTATGGCGGGAGATCAAAAACTTCCCTGTTGAACAATACGATGTGGTTATTAACGACTTCGAACCCATTTCGGCATGGGCTGCCCGCCGGAAGAAAGTGCCCTGTGTAGCCCTTAGCCACCAATGCGCCCTGTTAAGCCAAAAGGTACCGCAGCCCGCTCATTTCGACCCTGCAGGCGAATGGGTGCTGCACCATTACGCACCGGCCGATGAACACGTGGGTTTTCATTTTGCCCGCTTCGACCGGCACATTTTTACTCCCGTAATCAGAAAACGCATACGCGAAGCCCGTGCCGCACTGCGGGGACACTACACCGTTTACCTGCCCGCTTATGACGACCGCAAATTGGTGTTGTTATTATTGGATATTCCGCTCATCAGGTGGCATGTATTTTCCAAGCACACCAACAGGCCTTATCACATCGGCCGGGTATCGGTTTATCCGGTAAATAGCGATGATTTTGTAGCCAGCATGCTGGGGGCCGAAGGGGTGTTGTGCGGTGCCGGTTTCGAAACCCCCGCCGAAGCCCTCTACCTGGGCAAAAAGCTATTGGTAGTCCCTATGAAATCGCAATACGAGCAACACTATAACGCGGCTGCCCTGCGCGCACTTGGCATTCCTGTATTAAAAAACATAAAAAGAAAACGGCTACAAGCTTTGCAGGAATGGGTAGAAACCAAGGGGGCAAGGCAGTTGCCGTATGATGATATAACCGCTGAGGCAGTAGCTTTTGCCATGAAACCGGTGTTAAGGTAAGTTGAACCGTAAACCCCGTTTATGCTTCCAGTAATTCCAGAATGTTCGATAGGTTATCGTAGTTTTTTAAGCCGGGGCGTTCTTCATCTGTACCGCTTAGCACAAATCCCGCAACCGGAAGGTTAAGGTACGATTCAGCCTTTGCATCGGGCAGTTGCAGCAAAACCGGAGCATGTTGCGATAAATCTTGAAGCGCAGCGGCATCGGTAACTTGGCTGATAAGGTACGCCGGAGTTCCTGAACACCCCGCATGTTGAGCTACAAACGAAGCGGGGTAATCAGCTACATTGAGTAAAAAGGGTACTCCGGGGCTTCGGAGCAGTTCCAGCTCTTTCAAACTGCCTTCCAGAAAGTCGGGCCGATAGCTTTCCATGATGTTTTGGAGTACTTCCGGTTGGGTTAAACCATATATTTCGGCAACCACTCCGGGCCCGGCAAACCAACCGCGCATCTCCTGAAAATCGGCCGGAGACACGTAACCTTCCCGTCCGTTAACCACGGTAAATCCCAACATGTGCACGCCCATACCGGCACAGTAACGGGCATCGCTTAGGTTGGTTATTTTGCTTACTTTAACTATTACCTTTAGCTCCATTGCAGGAATTTAACGGCAAAGAAATAACTTTCGAACGAATTAACTTGCAGATTGTTATGTGCAGAAGGCTAAGCGCCTGGTTGATTTGTACTGTTTGTATGGCAGCATGTACCCGTGATTTTGAACCGGAGCCTAACCCTGATTATTTTCCTTTGGCAAAGGGCCGGTTCTGGGAATATGCCGTTCAGGAAACCAGGTACGCTGCATTAACCGCACCCGTAACCGATAGCTATCGATTAAGAATAGTAGTTACAGATTCCATTCTTTCGGCAGAAGGCGGCTACCTTTATGTTCTATATCGTTTTGTACGCCATGACAGCGATACATCCTGGCAATATCTCAATACCTGGTCGGCACGAAAATATGCAGGCTATGCACTTGTTGCAGAAGGTAACACGCTTTATGCTAAATTGGCTTTTCCGGTACATGTAAACCGTCTTTGGAACGGCAACCTGTTTAACCACCTGGCCGAAGATACTTATCGCATAACGCAACTCATTTCTGAAGAAGAACTAACCACCGGTTTGCTGGTAAAGGATATAGTCGAAATTGAACAGGAAAATGTAACCAACAACCTTACTTACCGCGATGTGCGCAAGGAATGGTATGCCCACAACGTAGGTTTGGTGCGCAAGCAAAGTGAAGTATGGAACTACCGGTGCAACGGGGGAACCTGTACGGGAGAAATTGAAAGCGGCTATGCCTGGCAGCAAACGCTTATCACCTTCGGCCGTGAATAAACTGTCGTGCCTGTTGTTGATATTAACCTGCACCGGTGCGTGGGCTCAGGTAAACCGGTATGCGGTTTTTTTTCGCGATAAAGCCGGTACGCCTTATAGCCTTAGTAACCCCATATCTTTTCTGTCGCAGCGCGCCCTCGACAGGAGAAATAGAAATGAAATTGCCGTTACGGAAGCCGACCTGCCGGTAACACCGGCCTATGTAGATAACCTGCGCAATGCAGGTGCCACCGTGTTGTTTACCTCGCGCTGGTTCAATGCCGCCATTATTCAATGCGCGGTTACCGAATTGTCCGAAATTCTGGATTTGCCCGAGGTAATCCGCGTTGAACTGGTGGCTCCGGGCCCTCGTCCTACAGGCGGTGGGAGGATGGCTACCCCAGCCCGCACCCTCGAAACTACCGACACCCAGCTGGCTTTGCACGAACTTAACGATATGCACCGTGACGGCGCCACCGGAGAAGGTGTTCTGATTGCCGTGTTCGACAGTGGCTTCCGTGGTGCCGACACCATTGCAGCCTTTCAACATATTTTTAATGAGGGCAGACTGCCGGCAGGGCTAATGCACAACCTGGTGCATGGCGGCACGAACGTTTTCGGTTATGATGACCACGGAACGGCCGTGTGGTCGGTAATAGCCGCGCTTAAGGCTGATGTATTTACAGGGGGAGCACCCCACGCCTCGTTTATGCTGGCCGTAACCGAAGACGTGAGCACAGAATACCGCATTGAGGAATACAACTGGGCAGTGGCAGCCGAACGGGCCGATAGCGCCGGAGTTGATGTAATTAACACTTCGTTAGGATACAACACCTTCGACGACCCTTCCATGAATTATCAACCCGCCGAAATGAACGGCCAGACAGCCATTATAAGCCGGGCTGCCAACCTGGCAGCCTCGCGGGGAATGGTGGTAATGGTAAGTGCCGGCAACGAAGGCTCGCGCCCCTGGCAAATCATTACCGCACCTGCCGATGCCCCGGTGGCGCTGGCAATTGGCAATGTAAACAGCAACGGTTTTAGAAATCCATCCAGTTCAACCGGCCCTTCGGCCGACGGACGAATTAAACCGGATGCCATGGCCCTCGGCACCGGTGTTTCGGTGTTTCGCGGCAACGGCAACATCGGCACTTTAACAGGAACCTCGCTGGCGGCTCCGCTGGCTACCTCGCTGGCTGCCGGTTTGCTGCAGTTATTTCCTGAACTTAAAGCTGAACAAATTATATCGGCAATACGCATGGGTGCCACACAGGCCGGCACGCCCGATAACCTGGCAGGCTATGGCCTGATAAGTTACGCCGGCTCCAGAAGTTTTCTCGAGGGCCTGAGGGCAGATCCCGGTGTACAGGTATTCCCCAATCCTGCTATTGGCGCTGCGGTAACAGTGCGCAGCACCAACCCGGTTGCACTACCTAAGGCGCGCTATACAATTATTAACCCAAATGGCCAACTTGTTGATGCGGGGTTGCTGGTTTTTGATTCCTTCAATCCTTCTGTCAGACTGAATTTAACAAAGTTGCCTTCCGGTATTTACCTGCTGCGCCTGGAATGGAACGGAGGCCATACTGCCTCAAAAATCATAAAACCCTAAAAGGGATCTGCTTTGCATTTGGCATTTGTAAATCGGATTTTTGGCCTTTCATTGTAGTATGCGAAAACCTCTCGTTGCCCCTTCAGTCCTGTCGGCCGACTTTAGCCGCCTTGCAGAAGAAATCCAGATGCTTAACCATAGTGCTGCCGACTGGATTCATCTCGACATTATGGATGGCGTGTTTGTTCCCAACATTTCTTTCGGGCTTCCGGTAACTGCAGCCATCAGCCGACTTGCCCGCAAGCCGTTGGATGTTCACCTTATGATTGTGCAACCCGAGCGATACCTGGAGGCGTTTTGCCAGACGGGCGCCTCGATTATTTCCGTTCATATAGAGGCCTGCATACACCTGCATCGCACCTTACAGCAAATAAGGGCCCTGGGTGCCAGGCCCGGCGTGGCTATAAACCCCCACACCCCGGTACGCATGCTGGAAAACGTCATAAACGAAGTAGAAGTAGTGTGCCTCATGTCGGTAAACCCCGGATTCGGCGGCCAGACTTTTATTGAAAACACCTACCGGAAGATCACTGAACTTAAGGCCCTTATTGGCGAAACTGAATCGCACGCGCTTATTGAAGTTGATGGGGGCGTTGGACCCGATAACGCCCGGCAGCTTACCGAAGCCGGTGCCGATGTGCTGGTAGCCGGAAATGCTGTCTTTAATGCCGGCAACCCTGAAGAAGCAATAAACCTCTTAAAGCAGGTTTAAAACACAGGCAGGATTTTTGTATGCAAAAAAAGTAAACGTCATTTTATGTCCAAGAGCAGCCTTCTCATACTTATTATCCTTACACTGGCATCCTGTTCCCGTTCGGTAACCCGCCTGGACCCCGCCACCGGCATTGACCTGAGTGGCCGATTGAACGTCTCTGATTCCCTCCAGGTGTCCGATCAGATGATTTACTATTTATTTAAATCAAATGGATTTACCGAATATGCCAGGCAACTCGGACGCAAACCGGTTATTATCGTTGGGTTTATTCGCAACAAAACCAGCGAGCATATAGATGCCGGCAATTTCATCCGCAAAATAGAATTTGTTATCCACAACTCCGGACTGGCCGATTTGGTGGAGAATGAAGAATTCCGCGACCGGCTTAGAAAGGAGAGGGCCGAGCAGCAGGACTTCGCCGACCCCGCAACCGCTGCCCGGTGGGGTAAAGAACTGGGCGCAGATGTAATGCTGTTTGGCGAGCTGAACTCCGAAACCGACGTGTACAATAAAAAACGGGTAACCAACTACATCACCACCCTGTATCTAACCGATATTGAAACCAACCGGCGCATCTGGTATGGCCAGCACGAAATAAAAAAACTCATAAAAAATTAAGCGCATATGCCCGCCCGGGTAGTATTTGCTGTGTGTGTATTACTGGGTGGGGCCTGTGCTACCTATTACGAAACCAGCATCCGGTTTAACCAACAGTTCGAGCAAGGCAACCTTCAACAGGCTTTGGCTGAACTGCACGCCAATCCTAAAATACAGAAACCTGCCTATCGGTTTTTATATTATGTAAATGCCGGAATAGCCTATTCCCTCATGGGCCTGTACGAAGAAAGCAATAACTGGTTTGAGAAGGCCTATTTATTCGGTGAAGACTACCGCATTAACATAGCACGCGAAGCAGCTTCTTATTTAACTAACCCGCTGGTTACCATCTATCGCGGAGAAGACCATGAACACCTGATGGTGCTGTATTACAAGGCTATGAACTTTGCAAAAATGGCCCGCTATGAAGAAGCTTTGGTAGAATGCCGGCGTCTTAACATCCGCCTTCAGCAGTTGTCCGACCGCTACACTTCCGAAAACCGCTATCGCGAAGACGCCTTTATCCATAACCTGATGGGCATTCTATACCAGGCCACTGGCGACTGGAATAATGCTTTTATTGCCTATCGGAACGCATATCGTATCTACAGCGACTTTTACAGTAAGAACTTCGGAATAGACCCCCCCCTGCAACTGAAATACGACCTGTTGAAAGCTGCATACAAAACAGGCTTTGTTGAAGAGTATGAATCATACAAAACGCATTTCGGCATCGCACCTCTTCCTGCCGACCCCAAGGCAGAGTTGCTTTTATTCTGGCACAATGGCCTGGCACCCGTCAAGGTAGAGTGGAGCATTAATTTTGTTATTTACAAAGTAAGAGAAAACAAGGTGGTTATTGCCAATCCCGACCTGGGGCTTCAATACACCTTCGAGGTTACCCCCGATGAATGGAAAAATCTTAGCAACCTGGAGTTCTTTCGCGTTGCCTTCCCGAAATATTCAGAACGCCCCACGGTTTATCATCAGGGCTTTGTACAAACCCGGGACTCTGCATACCGCCTGGAACTGGCTGAAGACATTAATCGCATAGCCCACCTGTGCTTGAAAGAACGGATGGAAATTGAGTTTAGCAAAGCCCTTGTAAGGGTGGCCCTAAAAAAAGCGGCCGAGTACAGCGCCAGAAAAGAAAACCGTACCATGGGTAGCGTTATTGGCGCCATTAACACCATGACCGAAGCGGCCGATACCCGCAACTGGCAAACCTTGCCGCACAGTATTTACTATATCCGAGTTCCTTTAAAAGAAGGTAATCAAACCCTACGCCTTAATCTTAAAGGCGCAACACATGAAACCACTCAGGAGTTTACCTACTCGGCAAAAAAAGGTCAGACACTATTTCATACCTACACTTCGTTAGAAACCTATGCCGCCCGGTAATACATAGGGGAGTTCTGCAAGCTTTCGAAAAGTTTGTATTTTTATGAATTACTTGAGTTTAGAAACTTGATTTTTTTAAACCAAACCCAACCCTGAGGCTTCGTTTTATCATATTATTTCCCTTATTGACCGGGGCGTTTAACACAGGCATGGCCCAAAAAACCGACCGGGACGTGTCCATCCCATTGGATCATTTTTATGCAGAGCGACAAGGCCCGGGGCTGTTCAGGCGTGTGCTCAGCAAATTCAACTTCGGACTAAGCACCGGCTATGGCAGCAGCATAGTGCGCCAAAACCTGAACGGATGGGTGGTATTTCAGCCGGCAACAGGCAATCCCATAGTATATAACCCTGCTAATCCGGCTCAGGGCTACACCAACTGGTTTAACCGGGTTTCGTCTGCACCGCTTACGGTAAACCCGGCAGACTTCCAGGTTAATGCCGATACCGCTTCCATTGGTTTCAAAAGCCGGTCGTTTCATATCCCCTTAAGGGCTACAGTACATGTTGAATTAGCCGGCCGTTACCGCATAGGCGGCGGATACGCCATTAACTATACCCATCTGGGCGAGTTCAAACCCTTGGCTTATGCGGACAACATCCGTAGTTTTTCACCCGAATTCGGCGGCTTCCTGTTGAAAAAATACTTTGTGGTTGCCGGCGTTTCGTTTTACCGGTTTGGTAACTATTTGTTTACGGCAGAACTGAACCTGGGGGGTTTTTCGCTCGGCAACCGGTTTGAAAACATCAGCAAGAGCATGCTCATTAACCTGGCCCTTCCCGTTGAGCGCGAGTTATCGGAATACTTCAGGGTATTTGTACGTCCTTCATTCGAACTTCGTAACTTTACTACCAACGTTCCCGAAGAGAGCCGGTCGGTACGTCATCGTTTTAACGCCTTTTACCTGCACATAGGAGCCACTTACCGGATACCCGAACTGCCCCGTTGTTTTGAGCCCAAATGCCGGGCCCAGGTTAACCACGCCCACGGCAACCGGGAGTACCGGAGCCGGGTTCATCCGATATGGAAAAAGCAGAATCCGCATTACGGAGAAAACTACCCGGTGCTCATCCGTTACAAAGGCAAAAATAAACGTAAACTCAATCCGTATTAAGCAGCTTTTTTGAGGTCGGCCAACCTAAAAACCGCATTTTTTCGTACATTGCACCACTTTTTCCGATAGGTAAAACTGCGGGTAAAAGTTTTTTAACAACCGTAAAAGTTTTCGTTTGTGGCTGAAGAAACCCCAAGCCAGGCGCCAGGCAGGCAGAGTATAGTACCCATTAACATTGAGGATGAAATGCGAGGTGCCTACATCGATTACTCGATGTCGGTTATCGTTTCGCGTGCCTTGCCCGATGTGCGCGATGGACTCAAGCCGGTGCACCGGAGGGTGCTGTACGGCATGCTCGAACTGGGATTAAACTACAATAAACCTTATAAGAAATCGGCCCGCATCGTAGGGGAGGTGTTGGGCAAATACCATCCTCATGGCGATGCCTCGGTGTACGACACCATGGTGCGCATGGCCCAGGACTGGAATATGCGGTACCCGTTGGTAGATGGTCAGGGCAACTTCGGCTCGATAGATGGCGATGGCCCGGCGGCCATGCGCTACACCGAAGCCCGCCTGAAACGCATAGCCGAGGAAATGCTGGCCGACATTCATAAAGATACGGTTGATTTCCAGCCCAACTTCGATGATTCGCAATCTGAACCGGTAGTACTACCCGGCAAGTTGCCCAACCTGCTGGTAAACGGTTCCAGTGGCATTGCGGTAGGCATGGCCACCAACATGGCTCCCCATAACCTTACCGAAATTGTTGATGGCATCTGCGCCTATATCGACAACCCGGATATAGGTATTGATGAACTGATGAAGCACATTACCGCGCCTGATTTTCCTACCGGGGGAATCATCTATGGAACCAGCGGCGTACGCGAAGCTTATGCTACCGGCCGGGGTAAAGTTACCATCAGGGCCAGGGCTGAAATAGTAACCACAGGCAAAGACCGCGAGCAGATTATCGTTACTGAAATTCCTTACCAGGTTAACAAGGCGCAGATGATTGAAAAAACTGCTGCCCTTATTAACGAAAAGAAAATTGAAGGCATTACCGACCTGCGCGATGAATCGGATCGCGAGGGCTTTAGAATAGTTTACGACCTGAGGAAAGATGCCATCGCATCGGTGGTTTTAAACAACCTGTTTAAGTACACCCAACTGCAATCGACCTTCAACATCAACAACGTTGCCCTGGTAAAAGGGCGTCCGCAAACGCTTAACCTCAAAGACCTCATCCGCCACTTTGTTGACCACCGGCATCAAGTAGTGGTACGCAGAACGCGTTTCGACTTAAATGAAGCCGAGAAACGCGCCCACATACTGGAAGGGTACCTTATAGCCCTTGACCACCTGGATGAAGTCATCCAACTTATCCGCAACTCGGCCGACCCCGAAACGGCTAAAACAGGACTGATGCAACGCTTTGGCCTTTCTGAAGTACAGGCTAAGGCTATACTCGACCTGCGCCTGCAGCGCCTTACCGGCCTGGAACGCGATAAAATCCAGCAGGAATACAAGGAAGTGAAGGAACTCATTGCCCGCCTTACCGAAATACTGGGCAATGAAAAACTGCGTATGCAGATTATCAAAGATGAACTCAAGGAACTGAAAGAACGGTATGGCGATGCGCGCAGAACCGAAATTGTCCACACCGAAGAAGACATCACTATTGAAGATATTATCCCTAACGAGGATATGGTGATTACCATATCCAACCAGGGATATATAAAACGCACCTCGCTCTCGGAATACCGTACCCAGGGAAGGGGCGGGGTAGGCTCACGTGGTGCCGCCACCAAAGATGACGACTTTACCGAGCACCTGTTTATTGCCCAGGCGCACAACTACCTGCTCATCTTTACAGAAAACGGAAAAGTGTACTGGAAACGGGCCTATGAAATTCCTGAGGGAGGCAAAGCATCAAAAGGCCGGGCCATTCAAAACCTGTTGCAGATTGACCCCGGCGATGCCGTAAAAGCAATCATTAACGTTAGTAACCTGGAAGATGAGCATTATCTGCAAAACAACTTCGTAGTATTGTGCACAGAAAAGGGCACCATAAAAAAAACCGCCCTTGAAGCGTACTCGCGCCCCCGGCAGGGAGGCATTCAGGCCATTACCATTAAAGATGGCGACCGTCTGATAAACGCCTCGCTTACCAATGGCAAAAGCCAAATCATCATAGCCAAAACCGAGGGCAAAGCCGTGCGCTTTCACGAAGCCGATGTACGCCCCATGGGCCGGACAGCCGCCGGAGTTAGGGGGGTTACGCTCGATTCTGCTACCGACCGCGTAATTGGGATGGTGTGCATAAGCCGCCCCGATGTAAATTTGCTGGTGGTTTCGGAAAAAGGATATGGTAAGCGCTCGGCACTGGACGACTACCGCGTAACGAAAAGAGGCGGAAAAGGCGTTAAAACCATTAATCTTACCGAAAAAACTGGCAAGCTTGTTGCCATCAAAGAAGTTAGCGATAAAGACGAACTCATGATTATTAACCGATCGGGTATTACCATACGCATAAAAGTAAGCGATATTAGCATAATGGGTCGCGCTACCCAGGGCGTTCGACTCATCAAGCTGAATGATGACGATCGGATCTCTTCAGTTGAAAAAATTCAGCAGATGGACACCATCGACAACGATTAAACCTAAAACCAACTATTACCAAATAACCATGAAACGCGTACTTACTTTGTGCCTTACCGCTGTATCTGTGTGGGCTGTGGCACAGAAACCTGTAAAACCCAATATCAACAAGGCATTCAACGCCTGGAATTACGGAAAATATGCCGATGCAAAAGCCATTATTGATGTGAGCATGACCGACCCCAAACTTTCGCTTGATCCGAAAACATGGCTCTATGCCGGTCTTATTTACGCCACCATCGATACGGCCTCCAACCCCGACATACACAACCTGGCTCCCGATGCCTTCGAAAAAGCCGTTAACGCCTTCCGAAAAGCCGATGAACTGAAAGGAAGCAAAAGCGACCTGTTCTATACCAGTGCAAGTGGACTGCCGGTTCCGAAAAGTTTAGCCATTGACCAACTGGCCGGTTATTACCTTAACCAGGGAGCAGCCGCCTACCAGGAAGATGACTTCAAAACCGCCATTAAAAACTTCGAAAAATCGCAGCAACTTAAGCCCGACGATACCACCTCGTTTTTCTACGCCGGCGTGGCCGCCAATGCCGATGAAAACTATCAGCAGGCCAAATCGTTCATGGAAACTTACCTGAAAAACGGAGGCAAAATGGTAGAAGCGTACTATGTCATCATCAACGCCTATGCGCTTGCCAACCAAAAAGACAAGGCCATTGAAGTATGCCGGCAGGCCAGAACCCAATACCCTAAAAACCTGGAACTGCCAAAACTGGAAATTCAATACCTGCTGGAATTAAACCGCATTAACGAAGCCAAGGCCGGCCTGGAAGAGGCCATAAAATCCGAACCCAACAACTTTATATTGCACTACTTCCTGGCCTATACCCATTTCCAGTCGCAGAACTACGAAGCATCCAAGGCAAGTGTGAAGCGCGCACTGGAATTAGACCCCAAATCGTTCGATGCCCAACTGCTCCTGGCCAAGTGTTATTTTGTTGAAGCTGATAAAATAAAGAAGGAGATGGCTGCCCTGGGCATTTCGGAGGCCGATAAGAAAAAGCGCTTTGAGTTAGATAAGGTTTACGTTGAAAAACTAAAAGCAGCCTTGCCGTTCTGGGAAAAAGCCGAACAACTAAACCCATCGGATACGGAAGTGCTGGACGCCCTGTATTTAATTTATGGCGACCTGGGCATGGATGCGCAGATTAAACGCATTGAAAAGCGCTACAAAGAACTGGGCCTGGACAACAATTAACCCATTAACATAAAAAACTTGCCACAAAGCCGGAAGGGACTGCCTCCTTCCGGCTTTTGTTTTTTACATTAGGAACCATGAAAACGGTATTTCTTTTCATCGGCATGATGGCTGCCCTGCTTCCGCTGCTGCAGGCACAACACCAACGGTTCAAACCCGTAGGTTTCGCCCAGGTAAACATAACAGACTCCTTTTGGAAAAAACGCCTGCAAACCATTGCCGATGCTACCATTCCGGCATGCGTAGAACAAACGGAGGTAAAAACGCCCCGCATTCGGAATTTTGAAGTAGCAGCCGGCCTTAAGCCCGGTAAGTTTGAAGGCATTTTTTATGATGACTCGGATGTGTATAAAGCCATCGAAGCCATAGCCTATTCCCTGCGCAATAAACCAGACCCTGAGTTAGAGCAACGCACCGACCGCTGGATTGATATTATTGCCGCAGCCCAGCAACCCGATGGCTATCTGAACACCTATTATACCTTAACAGCCCCTGACAGACGCTGGACCGATATGAGTATGCACGAGGATTACAACGGCGGTCACTTGATAGAGGCAGCTATTGCCTACTATCAAACCACCGGTAAGCGCAAACTGCTGGATGTAGCCATTCGTTTTGCCGATCATTTCAACTCATTATTTGGTCCCGGCAAGCGCCAATGGGTTACCGGCCATCAGGAATTAGAACTGGCCCTTGTTAAGCTTTACAAAATTACCGGCGAACTTAAATACCTTACTTTGGCCGACTGGCTGCTGGACCAGCGCGGACGAAAAAGGGCCGTGGGTTATACCTGGTCGGAATGGCGCGACACGGCCTACGCCCAGGATGTAGTGCCCGTCAAACGACAACGCGAAATTACCGGACATGCCGTGCGGGCCATGTACCTCTACACCGGTGCTGCCGATGTGGCCGCCCATACCGGAGACACCGAATACATGCAAGCCATGAAAGCCGTGTGGGAAGACGTGGTTTACCGCAACCTGTATATAACAGGTGGTATCGGCTCTTCCGGGAGAAATGAAGGATTCTCGCAGGACTACGACCTGCCTAACCTTCAGGCGTATTGTGAAACCTGCGCCTCGGTAGGCATGGTGTTATGGAACCACCGCATGAACCAGCTTACCGGTGAAGCCCACTATGCCGATGTGCTGGAGCGAAGTTTGTTTAACGGAGCGCAGGCAGGATTAGCGCTTACTGGCGACCTTTTACGGTAATCCGCTGGCCTCAACCGGCAACCACTTCCGTCGGGCCTGGTTCGGAACGGCCTGCTGCCCAGCCAACATCGCGCGGCTTACCGCTTCAATAGGCGACTATATTTATGGGGTTTCCGAAGATGGCCTGTGGATCAGCCAGTATATTGGCAGCACCACAACCGTTCAAATCAACCGCAGCCTGGTTGAAGTAGAATTAACGGGAGATTACCTGTGGAACGGCAGGGCAGCGATAATCTTAAACCCTGCACGCCCAGCCAATTTAACTCTTTACCTTCGTATTCCCGGCTGGGCTCAGGCACAGCCCGTGCCCGGCAACCTGTACCAGGCCGTACATAAATGGACCAAAAAGCCCGTTATTCGACTTAACGGTAAAGAACTTAACCCCGAATATGCATCAGGTTACATGGTCGTAACACGTACATGGAAAAGGGGAGACCGGCTGGATATTGAGTTCCCCATGGACGTTATGGAGATAGTCGCTCATCCGGAAGTGAAATACAACCGCAATCGCATCGCCCTGCAACGCGGGCCATTGGTATATTGCGTAGAGGGAGCTGACAACAATGGCCAGGCCTTTAACTTTATTGTTCCGGAAAACACGGCATATCAGGCACAGTTTATCCCTGGCCTGTTAGGCGGGGTGGTAGCCATTCAGTTTAATGCACCGACACTTCAAAGGCAGTCAGATACCCGGGTAGAAACAGTAACGAAAAGTATAACCGCTATACCTTACTTTTTATGGTGCAACCGCGGACAAAATGAAATGCAGGTATGGCTGCCCCGAAAATTTGAAACCCTGCGTGTAAACCCTGATAACTAATGCGACAAAAAAATGAAATAAAATTTATTTGCCTGTTGGCCCTGCTGGGATGTCTTACTTTACTTTGCAACTGCCGCATGGAGCAAGCCAACAAAACAGAACTATTTGCGCTAACCCGAAGGCCTTACGGCACCATTGGTAATCAACTTGTTGAGCAGTTTATTATTACGAATGCATCGGGTATGGAGGTGCGGTTAATAAACTACGGTGCCACAATTACCGATATTATGGTGCCCGACCGAAACGGTAACCGGCAAAATGTAGTGTTGGGTTTTGATTCACTCGATGGCTATCTTCAACCGGAAAATCCGTATTTCGGTTCTACCATCGGCCGCTATGCCAACCGCATAGCCAATGCCCGTTTTAAACTAAACGGAAAGGAATTTGCGCTGGAAGCCAACAACAACGGTCATACCTTACACGGAGGGTTCAGGGGCTTCGATAAAGTGATGTGGCAGGCACAGGTGCTTTCAGACAGCAGCGTTAAATTTTCTTACCTGAGCCCGGACGGCGAAGGCGGTTTTCCTGGTAAACTTAGCACGGAAGTAATATTTCAACTTACATCTGCAAATGAGGTTATCATGGTGTTTAATGCGGTTACCGATTCCCCTACACCGGTTAACCTTACCGGGCACAGCTACTTTAATCTTTCGGGAGGGAGTGACCCCACCATCCTTAATCACGAACTAACACTGTTTGCCAGTCGCTACCTTCCGGTAAACGAACAACTTATACCACAGGGTGTATTGCTGCCGGTAGCCGGAACGGCCTTCGACTTTACCAAGCGCAAAACCATTGGCCGCGATTTGGCTAAGGTGTCCGGTGGTTATGATCATAACTTTGTATTAGACCACACCGGCGAAGCACCAATACCTGCAGCTGAATTGGTGCACCCAAAAAGCGGTCGCGGCTTGCGCATACTAACTACCTTGCCGGGTATTCAATTTTATTCAGGCAACTTTCTGGACGGAACCCTGGCCGGCAGGGGAGGGGTGCATTACACACAGCACGCAGGGTTGTGCCTGGAACCGCAGCACTACCCTGACTCACCCAACCGGCCAGAATTCCCTTCCGCCATTCTTCTGCCCGGCCAAACCTACCGGCATATCATCGTCTATCAGTTTTTTATATTATGAAAGGCATAGTCGGGGCAATTGCCGTATGGTTATGTCTTATTCAGGCAAAAGCACAGGTTGACGCCATAGGCCTGGACGCACAATTAGTGCAGTACATTGCAACCGGCAAGCTAACCTGGAACGTTTACTGGCCGCTATTGGAGTTTACCGTAAACAATCACCGTTACCAATCAACACAAACTTCGCCGGTGCAAATTTCGGTTAAAAGTATATCGTTTACAAAACGTGGTTTGGAAGGATTGGTTGCTTTTACAAATCCAGGCCGCGACACCTTAGTCCTGGCTAACGTGGTGCCATTCGGTACTCAAGGTAAGCAGGTGGTTATTACCGGACAGGGTAAGCATCCCTTATCGCGTACCTACCTATTTCTTCCAGGCAGGAAACCCGTAAACATCGTTGTTCCCGACAATGCCTGGGAGTTGGGGTATTCGGCTGCTGCGCTCGACTCTTCCTGGTCTGTCTTTGCCCTTGCCCGAAGAGATGCCTCCACCCTTGTGGCCGGACAGCGCAAAAGATTCGAAACCATTTTATTTCCGGGTGGTTCGGTAACCTATCACTTGTATGCCGATGTGTACCGGGGAACGTGGCAGGAGGGGCTTCGCACCGCATTCCAAAAACGATGGCTTTACGACTTACCGGAATTTGACGAACACCTGTATAAACGTTCTGATCTTCAATGGATAAAAAAAGCATATGTAATCCATTTAATTATGGCCTGGGACAAGGATTTTTATGACTATACCACCGGCCGATTTAATCTTAGCCATTTTTTACATCGAGGCAAAAAGTTATATGGCGGCAATGACGCGATAGGCCTGTGGCCCACCTGGCCAACACTGGGGCTGGACCAGCGCAACCAGTTTGATCTGTACCGCGATTTACCCGGTGGCCTGACCAAGTTGCGCGAACTGGCTGATTCGATGCGCCAAATGGGCACACGGCTCTTTGTTGCTTACAATCCATGGGATGAAAGCACCCGTAAAGAAGACCACTTAAAAGGTTTAGAAGAGCTGATTCGTGAAACCACAGCCGATGGCGTGGTACTGGATACACGCGGTGCTTCCAGCCGCGAATTGCAGGAGGCGGCCGACCGCGCCCGGCCTGGGGTAATCATGTATAGCGAAGGCATGGCCGTGCCCAAAGACATGCCCGGCATTATAAGCGGAAGGGTGCACAACGCCCTCTATTATCCCCCTCTGCTCAACCTGAACAAATTCATTAAGCCCGACTTTGCCATCTTCAGGGTAGCCGAAGTGTTTAAAGAGCCCATCAGGCGAGAATACGCATTGGCTTTCTTTAACGGCTATGGCACCGAAATCAATCAGTTTCCACCCGGTCATCCTGAGTGGGAGGAAGAGCAATATCGGTTTCTGGGGCGGACCACCCGCATCCTTCGTGAAAACAACGCATGTTTTACTTCCGATGAGTGGACACCACTTATCCCTGTTCTTCGCGACAGCATTTGGGTTAATCAATGGCCGGCCCGCGACAGGAGCATCTACACAGTATTCAGGCCAAAGAAGACCTTATACACCATTTTCAGTTTAAAACCAGAAGGCTATAAAGGTGCTTTGTTTGAAATTGAACAAGAAGCTGGTTATCACTATGTCGACCTCTGGCATCATGAAGAAATGTTTCCGGTAGCTATTAACAAAAAACTATATGCTAACGTTAAACTCGAAGCATTTAATAATTACGAGTTAGGCACGAATAACGAGGGGGCAGCAGGATGCATAGCCAGGCTACCGCAATTGTTACGCGCATCCCTAAAAGGTAATTACCTGAACCTGGAGGCCACTAAAGGCTCGGAAATCCGGCTTTGGGCGGGTAATCCGGCATACGACAATGATTATCATCGCCTGGTGCGCAGCACACACAAACTCTTCCTGCCCGATTACTTCGGAAGGTATGAAGGTAAAGTGGTTATTCAGCTTTTTGACGGTGATGAACTGGCCGATGAACGCATCATTTATATCAAACCCGGTACACCCCGGCTTATCTCTAAAGTTAAACCCACTGGCTCATCACCTATACAACCCGATGGAATGGTGAAGATACCCGATGGAACCTTTACATTTACAACCACACACGGAGACGACTTCATTCCTTACCCGAAAGAAGGAGAAGGGGAGAAGTTAAAGATGAAAGCTTTCTGGATGGACCGGACGCCGGTAACCAACCGGCAATTCGAGGTGTTTATGCAGGCAACGGGTTATCGGCCATCCGATACTGCTAACTTTTTGAAACATTGGAAAAACGGACGCATACCACCCGGAGAAGAAAATTTTCCGGTAGTATATGTTTCGTACGAAGATGCGCAGGCGTATGCAGCCTGGGCCGGAAAGCGCTTACCCACCGAACAGGAATGGCAATATGCAGCCCAAACCGAAAAGGGAAATGAATGGCCCTGGAAGCAAAGCCGACCGGTAAGGCGTATCACCCAGCACGTTACCGAAACCCTTACGGTCACGGCCATTGAGGGAATTAAGGCTCACCATACCAACCTTGGCGATGGCAAACCCTACCCGGTAGGTAAATATCCGCGCGGAGCCAACCCTTACGGACTGTTGGATCTGACCGGTTGTGTGTGGCAACTCACTAACGACATTTACGAAAGCGGCAGCTACCGGTACATTATTATAAAAGGGGGGAGTTATTTCAAACCCTCGTCAAGCTGGTGGTATGTGCAGGGCGGCCCTCGCGAATTGCATTACCGGCAGGCTCTGCTGCGCGTATCGCAGGGATTTGAGCGCAATGCCACGGTAGGATTCCGATGTGTACGCGATTAAACTGGAATTAAGGCCGTGCCCGACCCCAACGCACCGTATTACCCCCACAACACGGTCCGGCTGATTCGCGGAGGAGCCGAGTATTTCGATACACTTGAGCAATTGTTGGAGCGGGCCATGCACAGCGTGTACCTGCAAACCTACATTTACGAAGCCGATGAAACTGGTAACCGCATAGCCCGTGCCCTGATGCACGCAGCCAACAGAGGTATTTATGTTCATTTGCTGGTTGACGGCTACGCTTCGCAAACTTTGCCCAAAAGTTTTATCAAAACACTTACCGAGGCCGGCGTGCAATTCAGGTTTTTTGAACCGTTGTTTAAAAGCAAACACTTTTACTTTGGCCGCAGACTGCATCATAAAGTTACGGTGGTGGATGGCCGGTTTGCCTTGGTGGGCGGCCTGAACATCAGCGATCGGTACAACGACACCGCTACACATAAAGCGTGGCTTGACTGGGCCGTGCTTACCGAAGGGGAGGTTTCTGTTGCGCTGTATAACATTTGCGCTTCCCGGTCGCTGTCGCCATGGAGATTAAGAGGGGTACAATTACCCCCGGCACCACCTTTTCAGCTGCCCGGACAAATCTGCCCCGTACGCGTGCGGGTTAACGACTGGGTAAGAGGTAAACGCGAAATAACCCGCAGCTATGTGGAGATGCTACAACAGGCCCGGCATCAGGTTATCATCATGTCGAGCTATTTCATTCCGGGGAGGTTAATCAGAAGACAGATGGCCAGGGCTGTAAAACGGGGGGTACGCATACGGGTAGTACTGGCTGGTGTGTCGGATGTACGGATTGCCAAACACGCCGAACGCTTCATGTATCGCTGGCTGCTTAAACTGGGCATAGAAGTATACGAGTACCACCGCAACGTATTGCATGCCAAAATTTCTACTTACGACCGCAAATGGGTTACCATCGGCTCGTATAACGTAAACGAAATAAGCGAGAGGGCCAGTGTGGAACTGAACCTCGACATATTCGACAAAGCCTTTGCCGAAGAAGTGGAAACCCGGCTGGTGGAAATTATGATGAAGGATTGCAGGCGCATAACTGCCGCACAGATGAGCGGTCCATTTAATATGTTTCAGCGACTGGTTCAATGGTGTTCGTACCAGTTTATCCGCACCCTGTTGGTGTTGTTTACGTTTTACTTCAAACACAGGGAGTAAGGACTTCGGTATAACTTGTATGAGAATAGAATATAGGGAATCAGATATTACTATTTAACATAATATAAATTATACAACAAGCAATATACACGTTTTTCCAAGTTCTCTTTTTAAGCTCTCCATAATTCTTCTCAATCGTTTTAAATTTCACGCTTTATTTCTATCGGGAGCATGTTACGCCCAACAATCTCTAGAGCTCTATTCTTGATCCTACTTTTTTCATGCAGACATGATTATCGGGCTAAACCTGTGGGAATTATATCACTCAATACCAACTTATCATTAAATGAACCTTTATCAAAATACACAGAAGAGTACCAGGCGATTTTCAATGTGGGTGCAAAAGGAGCGCAGACCGCCGCCCCCTGGAAGAGCCTTAATCCAGACGGACTAACCTATGACTTCACGGCCATTACAAATCCTTACTTTGGCCTTTCTACTCTAAAAACAATTGGCTTTGAATCCATTTTCATAAATATACCCATTATTACCATCAACGAGCGAAGCATGCCAGCCGATATTACTACCCTCGAATTTGATCATCCCCAAGTAAAGGCTCGTTTTCGGGCCTTGCTTGACACCCTTAGCACGCATCTGAATGATCGCGTAAAGTACATAGCGTTTGGTAACGAAGTCGACACATACTTTATCACGCATGCGTCAGAATGGCTGTCATACTTAAACTTGGTTAAAGATGCTAAAAACTATTTAAAATCCATTAGGCCCGATGTTCAAGTCGCTGTTACCACCACATTCGAAGGTGCATCGATAAGAGCTTCAGACGAGGTGGCGCAATTAAATGAGATTGCGGATGTAGTTGCATTAACTTACTATCCAACCGATTCAGGATTTATTCCCCGCAGTCCCGAAAGCATCAATGACGATGTAATCAAAATGGTCGCGCTGGCACGCGGAAAACCGGTGGTTATTCAGGAATGGGGTTATCCTTCCAGTACTCTATTAGGAAGCAGTGAACAACAACAGGCAGATTTTTATTTTAATTCGTTTATTGCTTTGCGAAGGTACGGTCCGGGATATTTTCCATTTATTAGCTTTTTCAAATACCGAGATTGGAATACCTTACATGTACAGGAAATCACAGGACAGTCGCCAGGTAAGCAGTTTTACGAGTTTATGTCATCATTAGGCGTGAAAAGAAATGACGGTACCAGCAAGCCTGCATATCGGATTATTGAGAGCGAGTTAATGAATTAATGCATGCAAAATAAAGCACATAAAGCCGCATTGAAGCAGCAACTTGTTTAGCTAATTAAGCACCTAATAGCTGCCCATTAAAAGAGCCTGTTTTTACTTAAAATGAAATAGCTACGATAAAATCTGACAGTTAGGGATTAACTTTAAGAAAATGAAATCAAACGTTAACCCCTAAAACTGTCAGACATG
>FWPU01004975.1_pt1 | contig 29550 bp, 24 predicted proteins | sample 2228361 | NCBI WGS metagenome assembly FWPU01 (sample SAMEA103939777, study PRJEB20133) | metagenome | reverse complement strand
CGTGATCATCTTGCAGGTGGGGCAGGAAGAAACGCCCATCATGGTGCAGATTCGCCACGACCTGATCCTGGGGCGGGTGACGCAAACCGGCGACCTGACCACCTATATCAACCTGACCCCCTACGGGGCAGACGAAGCCGGTGTCTCGCGCCGCCATGCCCGCCTGTTGCGCGACGGCAACGCCGTGTACCTGATGGACCTCAACAGTACCAACGGCACTCGCGTCAACGGGGAAGCGCTGGCGGCAGGGGTCGAAAAGCGGCTGCGCGACGGTGACGAGCTTCTGCTGGGCCGTCTGAAGGTCTACGTATACTTCAAGCAATAGAGACCATGGGCTACCGAGCGTCGGCGAGCAGAACAGACTGCAAGGCTGGGTGGCCATATGCCCCTGCCTCATCTGGTCTCGTGCCGCCGCCCGGCGGTGTTTGCCGACGGAGACTGAGAAAACTCATCAGGCGCGCTCTGGCGCTGACGCTGCTGACCGCCTTGCTGGTGGCGTGCGGCGGCAGCGTGCAGAGTAACGATCCCGTTTTTGTCGTGGCCTCGCCAGTGCCGCCGGATAGCGGTTTCGTCACCTATCGCCATCCGTCGGGCGCGTTCACGCTGCGCATCCCGCCAGACTGGATCGCGGGCGACTTGCCCGACCCCAACGGGGTGCGCGTGCAGTTCACTGCGCTGGAAGGCGAGACGGCCATTACCCGCCTGAGCGTCTATGTGGTCAACACGGGTATGCCCATGACGCCGGAGACCTTCGCACAGGCCGCCAATGCCTATCAGCCCCCGCAAGACCTGGCGGCCTATGGCTGGCAGGAGCTTGAACGCGCCGATCAACGTGACGGCAGCCGCCGTCTGGTAGGTGTGCGTACCTATCCTACCCTCGGCCCGCGCGCGCTCAATATCTTTCTGCAGGGCAACGGGTCGTTGTTCTCGGCGCTCGAGGTTGACGTGACCGACGCCTCACAGGCCGTGCTGGACACGCTGGCAGCGGTGATCAACACCTATCGCGTCAACCCCGATGCGCAGTTGATGACGGGCGTGGTGCAGCAGGCAGTAGCGGGCGTCACCTCGTTCACTGGCGTGATCGGCTTCAACGGCTACTATGCCTGGACAGACCCCGACGGCGTTTTTCACCTGACGGGCGAGGCGGTCAACACCACGCCGACTCCCCTGGAGGCGGTGCGCATTTCCGGCGTGCTTTATGATGCGCAGGGTCGCCGGCTAGCCGAACAGTCGGACATCCTGCCGCTAGACGTGTTGGGGCCAGGACAGGGCGCGCCCTACGATCTACGTTTCGAAGGAGGCCGTCCGCCCGCCGCTGTGCGCTACGAACTCAACATTGCCGGTCGGCAGGCTGATCTTGCCTTGCGCTCGTTCTACGGGCCGGAGAACTTCGCCATCGCCAACGACCGCGCCGACTACAACGCGCAGGGCCATCTGGTGGTGCGCGGAGAACTGGCCAATATCGGGCCGAGCGTCGCCGAAGCGGTCAAGATCATCGTCACCATCTGGGACGATCAGGGACACGTGGTGGCGACCGAGACGCTCTTCGTTGCCAAACCGCAGCTCGTGCCTCAGGAAGCGGTCGCCTTCGAGGTGCCGTTCTACGCGCTGGGCGGCCCGGCGGTGACCTATACGCTGACTGTAGCTGGCACAGTGGGCGGCGCGGGGGCGGGATAGTTCTGGTTCGAACCACAAGGGGCGCAGCAGAACACACGTGGCTTTCCCGACTCTTTTCTGCGCGCCCCTGGCCTCTGGTGCTTCAGGCTTGCTCCCCTGGAATGCTCCGTGTTGGTAACCGCTTCTTTGCCCCGCTACAATAGCGTTACAGACTCCCACCAGCGACAAGGAGCAATCGATCGTGACGGCGTCTGCAATTCTTCGGGGCATGAATCCTCAACAATGCCAGGCCGTGACAGCGGGCGACGGGCCGGTGTTGGTGCTGGCCGGGCCGGGCAGTGGCAAGACGCGCGTGCTGACGCACCGCATCGCCTATCTGGTACAGGAACGGGGAGTGCGCGCCTGGCACATTGCCGCAGTGACCTTCACCAACAAGGCCGCCCGTGAGATGGAGAACCGCGTGGTGGGTTTGTTGGGCGGCTCCGGTCAGTTGGACGGGCTGAGCATCGGCACGTTCCATGCGCTGTGCGCGCGTATCCTGCGCATCGAGGCGGACTACACCCCCCTGACGCGCGACTACGTGATCTTCGACACCGACGATCAGCTCAGCATCATGCGACAGGTGATCGCCGAGCTGAATCTCGACCCCAAGCGCAACAACCCGCGTGGACTGCTCAACGCGGTCTCGGCGGCCAAGAATGAATTGATAGGCCCTGCCGAATATCAGCCGCGCGACTACGCTGACGAGAAGATTCGCCGCGTCTACGTCCGCTACGATGAGCTGCTGCGCGAGAACAACGCCCGCGATTTCGACGACCTGCTCATGCACACGGTGCAGTTGTTCCGCGAACACCCCGATGTGCTGGAGCGCTATCAGCGGCGCTATCGCTATATCCTGGTGGACGAGTTCCAGGATACGAACATGGCTCAGTATGTGCTGGTACGCCTGTTGGCAGGGCTACACCGCAACCTGTTCGTCGTCGGCGACCCCGACCAGAGCATCTACGCCTTCCGGGGGGCGGACTATCGCAATGTGCAGCGTTTCCGCCAGGATTACCCGGATGCCCAGGTGATCCTGCTGGAACAAAACTACCGCTCGCATCAGGCAATTCTGGACGCGGCGATGGGCGTGATTGATCAGAACCCCGACCGTCCCAAGAAGAAGCTCTTCAGCGAGCGCAAGCAGGGGCCGCTGCTCCATGTCTATGAAGCCTACAACGAGGACGACGAGGCGCGTTTTGTGGTGGAGACCATCGCCGAACTGGTGGCGCAGGGCGAGTACGAACCGGGCGACTTCGCCATCATGTACCGCACCAATGCGCAGTCGCGCGCCCTGGAAGAGGGCTTCCGGCGGGCGAACATGCCCTACCGCGTGGTGGGGGCGACAGCGTTCTTCGGGCGCAAGGAGATCAAGGATGTGATCGCCTATCTGCGCCTGATCCACAACCCGGACGACAACGTGAGTCTGCAGCGCATCATCAATGTGCCCACGCGCGGTATCGGCCTCAAGACGCTGGAGACGCTCGATACCTGGGCGGCTGACCTGGGCACAACCGCCCCGCAGGCGCTGATGTTGCTGCTGGACGAGAGAGTTGATGCGCCCTTCACGGGACGTGCTCGCAATGCGCTGACGGCGTTCGCCGCGCAGCTTGCGGAGTGGCGGGCCGTCAAAGATGAGCTGGCACCGGACGAACTGATGACGCGCGTGCTCAACGACACCGGTTACCTGAGCTATCTCGACGATCGTACCGAACAGGGCGAAAGCCGCATCGAGAACGTGCTGGAACTGCGCGGCTACGCTGAGCAATATGCCGGGCTGGGGCTGTCCACCTTCCTGGAAGAAGTGTCGCTGGTCTCCGACGTGGACACGCGCGACGACGACGAAAACCGCCCTAGCCTGATGACGCTGCACTCGGCCAAAGGGCTGGAGTTTCCGGTGGTGTTCATCGTCGGGCTGGAGGAGAATATCCTGCCACATGCCCGCTCGATCAGTCCGGAGCACAACCCGCTTGCCGCGCCGGAAGAGAAAGAGGCCGCCCGCCGCGCCGTCGAAGAAGAGCGTCGCCTGTTCTATGTAGGCATCACCCGCGCCAAAGACCGGCTCTACCTGGTCTATGCGACGATCCGCTCGCTCTACGGAGACAGCCGCGCCAACCTGCCCTCGCGCTTCCTCTACGACATCCCCGAACACGTGCGCGAGGGAGCAGCGCTCAGCCGCCGCGCCCGCGCCGACCGCGATCAGGAGCGGTTCCAGGCATTGCTGCGCTGGGATCGGGGAGCAAGCCTGGAGGATCGTCCGCGCCGCGCGGGTCCGGCCAGGCCCGCTGCTGCGGCGCGTTTCAAGGGCGGTGACCTGGTCTGGCACAGCAAGTATGGCGAAGGTGTCGTGCTCAGTGTCCGGCACAGTGGCGACATGGAAATGGTAGACGTGCTCTTCCCCGGCGAGGTGGGCCAGAAGACCATCGTGGCCGATTTCCTCAAGCCGATGGAAAGTTGAGATCAGACAGGGGGCGAATATGGACAGGGCCGCACTGGCCGACTATCGGTCACGCGCGTTGCGCTGGGCCTATGAGGTGCTCCAACAGCCGCTGGTGGTGCTGGACGCCGAGACGACCGGCCTGGGTCGGCGCGATCAGGTGGTGCAGGTCGCCGTCATTGACCATACCGGCGCACCGCTCCTGGAACACCTGATCCGGCCCAGCGTACCCATCAGCCGCGACGCCAGAAGGCTGCACGGCATCACGCCGGACATGGTGCGGGACGCGCCCGCTTTCCCGGAAATATACGACGAGCTTTGGACGGTGCTGGCAGATCGGGCGATCGTCGCCTACAATGCCAAATTTGACCGGCAGATGCTCAATCAGACCTGCGCCGCTTATGGGCTGAAGAAATTTCCCGCGCAGCCCTGGCATTGCGCCATGCTGCGCTTCGCCGAGTACTACGGTGAGTGGAATGTGGCGTGGCAGGCATTCAGGTGGCAACGCCTGAGCGATGCCTGCGCTTTCCTGGATATTCCCAGCACGGATGCACACAGCGCCCTGGGCGACGCCCGCATGACGCTCCGCCTGGTACAGCGTATGGCCGAACTTTACGCGGGGGAGACATAGTCGTATGCCGACCATTGCCTTCGTAATTCTCCTGGGCCTGTTGGGGGGCATGGCCGTGGCCCTGCAGGGGCCACTGGTCAGCATGATGACGGTACGGCTGGGCCTGCTGGAGAGCATGTTCATCATTCAGTTCGGCGGGACAGTCGCTGTGGCCATTCCCCTGTTGCTGCGCGGCGGCGGGGCGCTGGGCAATTTCCGCAACGTGCCCTGGTACGCGCTGGTTTCCGGCGTCGGCGGCCTGGTGATCCTCAGCGCCATCAGCTACTCCATCCCGCGCGTGGGGACGGTCGCCACGGTGACGCTGGTCGTCGCTGGGCAACTGCTGCTCAGCGTGGTGCTGGATCACTTCGGCATGTTCGGGATGCAGGTGCGCCATCTCGATCTGCCGCGCCTGATCGGGCTGATCGTGCTGTTCGTCGGTGTGTGGCTTACCGTCCGCTAAGCAGGGCGGCAAAAGCTGTATCGTAAAGGGGGGCCATCTGCGCCCAGTCGAACTGCGTCACGTGCGCCCGTAGTGCGGGCGGGGCCGGTTGCGGGTCGGCCAGGCGATGGCGCAGCAGGGGCAGCAGGTCGTCGTCGGTGTCGTAGATGGTCTGGCTGTGCCAGGCCGACGGCACCAGGGCCGGATAGTTGAGCCGGCGCGGCAGGATCGGCCAGCAGCCGCAATAGATGGCCTCAACCACGCTGATCCCGAAGAAGTCCTGGTAGGCAGTGCTCACCACGAAGTCAGCCTCCCACAGCAGGCGGGCGTACTCCGCGAAGGATTCCACGTAACCGAAGCGCACCACCCGTTCGCCGAGCCGCTCCCGCGCGGCGTAGAACTCCGCCGGGTCTTTGCGTACGTTTTCCCCCACGATCGCCACCCGAAAGGCCACTCCTTCGGCGGCCAGCGCATCGAGCGCCGCGAAGAACAGCTCCGGATTCTTGTCGTACTCCCAGCGGTGATTCCACACGATCAGCGGCGGGCGGGCCGGGTCACGAGTTGTGCTGGGGCGGTGCGCGTCGTAACGGCGCAGGTCGAGGCCGACGGGCAAGACCTGGCTGCGCGCCTCGATCGTGGCGATGGTATGCAGGTTGGTGTAGTCCGGATAGTGTTTGAGCAGGCGCGGCAGTTCGGCCAGAAAAGCCGCGCGGTGAAAGGCGCTGTTGAAGAACACCGCATCCGCCGCCAGCGCGCTGGCATAGTTGATGAAGGCGTAATGTTGTTGTAGCTTCTGGCGCGGCCCGCCGGGATAGGTGAGCTGATTCTCGTGGAAGTACACCGCTACTGGCATGTGCGCCGTGACCGGACGGGTGAGCGCCAGGAAAGTGGTCAGGTCGAGCATGTCGGAAGCGACGATCAGGTCGGGGCGCTCATCCAGGGCCAGAAACTGTTCGGCCAGCGTCACCGCCCCGCCCAGCATCCGCCACTGCCAGAATTTGCCCTCCAGCGTCAACAGGCGCACGTCATGCGCGCTGTGCCTCTGGTAACCGCGCAGCCAGACGGCGTGCGAACCGGTGTCGTAGGGTTCGATCAGCAGCAGGCGCATGGCGTACCCTCCGGCTCGCGCACCTTCATGGCAGGGCAGGCAGGCTGGGCGCGAGCAGCAGCGCCATGACCGGATCGCCCCGCGGATCGCACTCGGCGGGGACGATGCCTTCGTTGAGGGTCTCGACAGGCGCGGACGGGTTGAGGGCGTTCCACGCCAGATGCGACAGCTCGCCGATCACCGGCGCGGAGCGGTCGAATTCCAGCCAGTCTTCTTCGTAGAGCACCGCCACAAAGACATAAGCGCTCTCCGGCCCGAAGACGATGCCCGCGTCGCCGTGCGTGTCGCCGATCCAGCCGTGCTTGTGGATCACCCGCGCGGTGCCCGGCACGCCTGCCTCCAGAAAGACACCGATGGCGTTGGCATCCATGGCAATCAATATCTGGCGGCACTCCTGCGGCGTAATGGCGGTCGGGAAGCGTTCCAGCAACAGCCCACCCTGTCCCTGCGCGCACTGATAGACGCTGGCCAGCAGCCAGCCCAGTTCGGCGGGCACGATCTGATTGGTGGGATCGGGGCGGGCGCGGTTCTGGTCGGCGGCGGTGCGGATCGTCCCCACCTCGGCGACCGGCTCGTCGGGCAACACCGTATACGGACGCAGGATGAACGTGCCGCCCAGGCCCAGCGTCTGCATGGCGGCGGTGACGCGCTGTGCCCCGCGCAAGGGGTCGCCTGTGCCGATCTGCGTCAGCAGTTCGTTGGTGGTCAGGTTCTCGCTGCACATCATGGTATCGGCCACCAGGAACGCCTCGTCCCGGCTGAGCGGCCCACTGTGATACAGAAAATAAGTGACCAGGATGGGAATCTTGGTCAGGCTCATGCCGCTGTAGGCCACGCCATCGTTGAGAGTGAAGGTGTCGCCCGTGCGCAGATCGAGCACAAAGACCGACGCGATGCGGTCGCCAGTGGGGGCAAAGCCCTGCTCCAGCAAGTATTCGTGCATGGCCAGGCCGAGCGTGTCCGCCAGATGACCCGCCGCAGCGGGCGTACCGCCCCAGGGCGCGCCGCGCACCACGACCGTTTGCGGGGTGGGGGTTAGCGTGGGATAGGTGAAGACGGTTGCCTCGGTGAGGGGCACGCTGTTCAGGTCACCGCTGATCTCCACGATCTCGCGGAAGAGCCAGCCACTGCCGGTCGGCGACTCTGGCAGAGCTACGCGCAGCCAGGGGACGAGCGCGTGCCGCTCCAGGATGCGCAGGCTCGTCCCTTCGGGCACTTGCGCCACGATGGGATAGCTGAGGTCGGGGCCAAAGCGAATGTTGGCCTCGCCCTGGGTGATCGCCAGCGGGCCACTCACAGTCGGCGTGAGTGTGGGGCTGAGCACAGGGGATGCGGTCCCTGTCGGGCTGACCAGGTTGAGGGTGGGGGTAGGCGTGACAGGCGCGTCGGCGGTGGGTGGAAAGTCGGCGACAGAAGGCACTTCTGTCAGCGGCCCGCTGAGAGTCACCAGGTCGGCGTAGACCCAGGCGACAGGTACACCGGGGACTTCAAGCTGCAGCCAGGGCACATAGGCATGGCGGGCCAGCACGCGGTAGCGCGCGCCGGAGACGATCTCACCCACCAGGGCGTATTCGATGCCCGGCCCTGCGCGTAAATTCGCCTGACCGATGGCTTCGGCGAGAACGGGCGGTGCCGGAGTCGTCTGGGCGGCGGGGCGAGCCCTGACCCCTGGCGCATGGATCAGATAGACTGCCGCCAGCAGCATGGTGATCAGAGCAGGCCAGCGCGACCGTTTTGGGCACTTCATACAGCGTTCTCCCTGGGCGTGCGACAAACAAAAAGGGCGACTCCGCCTGTTACGGCAGATCGCCCCCCGCAGTCAGCCTGGTGAGCGTGGCAGGACTCGAACCTGCAACCAATGGCTTAAAAGGCCACTGCTCTGCCATTGAGCTACACGCCCGCCTGTGAGGCTAAGTATAGCATAAACAGGCCGCTTGACAACGGCGATTTGCGCAGGCGACGGCGGGCGCATTCGGCTTTGGGAGCGGAAGTCACCGCCGAGACGCCGAGGACGCAGAGGAAAAAGAAAGACACTGCGCCTCCGCGGTTCAAGATTTCTGCCCCAAAACGCGCATACATCCCTAACGGGGCGGTCAGAATGGGGAAGGTGACGGCTCACCATTTATGCGATTTGCACGAGATCAGAATTACGCACTTCGGGGAGACCGTAGTATTATAAATACCACAATGGCAAAGCCTGCCGATCCACGCAGCAGATAGAAACACCATTTGTCCGGTTCGCGAGCGATGAGGAGAAAGAAATTCATGACCAACAGGACACGTCTGATTGGCCTGTGGCTGATCCTGGCCTTGATTGCCGTGCTGACCCTGGCGGCGTGCGGTGAGGAAGAAGCGAAACCCACAGCCACGCCGACGGCTACCGCTACTCTTGAGCCAACGGCGACTCCGACGGAGGAACCGACAGCCACACCGACCGAAGAACCCACAGCGACTCCTACTGAGGAGCCAACGGCTACTCCGAAGCCGACAGACACACCGGAGCCGACGGCGACACCTACGGAGAAACCATCCGCTACGCCAACCGAGAAACCTTCGGCGACGCCGACCGAAAAGCCCACCCTGACGGCCACGCCTAAGCCGACGGACACACCCAAGCCAACGGAGACGCCAACCGAGAAACCTTCGGCGACGCCGACCGAAAAGCCCACCCTGACGGCTACGCCCAAGCCGACCAACACGCCCAGACCGACCGCTACTCCGACGGAAAAGCCGTCGCCTGCTGCGGTTGCTGCCGCCGCGACGCCCACCGAGGAGCCAGTAGCCGAAGCGACGCCCATCCCGGAGACGCAACCGACCCCAGCCGCACAGCCTGACCTGGGAGTGGTAAAGGTAGGGATGAATGCGGAGTATCCGCCGTTCGAGTATGTGGACGAGGCGGGGAACATCGTGGGCTTCGACCCAGACCTGGTGGCGGAGATTGCCAAACGGGCGGGGTTCGAGGTCGAACTGGTGAACACCCGTTGGGATGGCATCTTCGTGGCGCTGGCGTCTGGCGAGTTCGACATGGTGGCGTCAGCCGCGACGATCACCGACGAGCGCGAGGAGATCGTGGACTTCTCGCAGCCGTACTTCTACGCCAGCCAGCGGATTGCCGTGCTGGAGTCGCGCGAAAGCGAAATCCAGGACGTCGAAGACCTGGCCGGGCTGCGCGTCGCCGTGCAGGCCGGGACGACGGGCGACATCTACGCCAGCGAACTGCCTGGCGTCGAGGTGGTGCGCTACGACGAGATCACCCTGGCCTTCCAGGCGCTGGCGTCTGGGGATGTGGACGCCGTCATCAACGATGGCCCCGTCAGCGCCGACATCATCGAGAAGAACCCCGAACTGGGTGCCGTGCTCGTCGGCCCGCCCCTCAGCGAGGAGTACTACGGCATCGCCGTGCAGCCGACCAAACCGGAGTTGCTGGATGCGGTGAACAAGGCGCTGGCCGAGATCATCGCCGATGGCACCTACGAGCAAATCTACCTGAAGTGGTTCGGCGTCAAGCCGCCGGAAATGTTCCTGCCCCAGGAGTGACGCGACGCGATGCAGGGCGGAGGGGTGGCGCTGTCCACCCCTTCATGCAGGCGCGGTGTATGCACCTGGTGGCTGATTGTGAGGCGCATACACCGCGCCCCGTTTGGTGGCTCGCTGCGCACGAGCGTCAGACGGACTTGAGGGACATTCGGTGCGGGGTAAGGAAGGCGGGGCCTGCTGTCACATCCTTCAAGCTCTGCTGATTTCCCCGTGCCGTGCCAATCTGTTGACCGATGACATACACCAAGCGAGATAGCGCTATGGACGAAAGAGCGCGCACAGAATCGATCCGATCGCTGCCTCAGGGTGATCCAGAGGAAGAGCAACAACCTCCTGGTCTTTACGAACGGGCGATCGCCTGGCTGGCTGGGTTGCCCTGGTGGGCCATCATCCTGGGTGTGGTGGCTGTAGCTGTCCTGTACTCGATGCTGACTTCGGAGGCGTATCGCCGCGTCATCCAGGCCCTCACCGATAATCCCCAGACCTCTACCGAAGACCTGTTCGAGGTGGTGCAGGTCGTGGGTGAGCCGGCCATGGTCGTCGGAGTCTATGCCGGCGAAACACAGGACTCGGTCACCACCGTGGTTGATGTCCTGCTAGACAAGGTGATTGATCGCAAAGAAGTCACCCATACCGGTTTCATCCTCGCCGAAGACCCCGCCTCATTGACCATCCGTACCGAGAGCGGCCTGTTCACCATCCCCAAGGATCGCATCGTCGAAGAGAAGCGCGAACCGGCTCAGGGGGGCGAACGCATCACGCTCACCTACGTAGACCGTATCACTGTGTCGGGCATCCTGACCAAGAGGACGGACAAGACCTACACCATCCGCACGGTCAACGAGGTGGCCGAGACGTTCGACAAGGCGCGTATTCTCAACCGCCAAGTCATTCCCTGTGAGCAGGTGGGGACGACCAACTGTGTTGAGGGAGAATATGTCACCATCGAGCGTCAGGGCGAGATCATCACCGGCACGCTCAATACGTTCAGCAATACCAATATCAGCCTGATTCTTGAGGATGGTAGTCAACGCGAGATGCGCCGCAGCGATGTGGATCGCTTCGATGTGCCCACCCTGACCGTGGCCGTCAGTGCCCGCAGCGCGAACGTACCTGTGAAGCCCGGCGATGAGGTGCGCATCGCCTTTGTGCAGGGCACTGACATCATGGAGGCGCTCGAAGAGCTGGATTCGCTGGAGGATGTGCCGGTGCCGCTGCGCTATGCCGAAGGACAGGCGCGCGTGGCACTGGTGGGATACCCCACCCTGGACGAGGCGCTGGCAGCCACCAGCGCGGCTGAAGTCAACGGGCTGCTTTACCTGGACGATGGCCCCGAACGGCTGGCCGTGCAGACGTGGGTCGAGGAAAATCCGGACGGGGGAGTAGTGCTCCCCACGCCGCCGCGCGAATGTCAGAAGGGCTGTCAGGTCTCGGTGAAGCTCAAGGACGACGTGATCACGGGGCGCGTGGCGGAGGAGACCGACGACACGATCCGCATCGTCACCACCGAGGCCCAATACCTGGAAATTGATCGCGCCAAAGTGCTGGAAAACCGGCGCATGGTGCCGGGCGTATGCGCGCTCAACAACCTGCGCGGCTGCAACGCAGGCATCTTCCTCACCCTGCGCGTGACGTTCCAGGCGTATGCACTGGCGCTGTTGCTGGGCCTGATCTTCGGCCTGATGCGCGTGCAGACCAACCCGGTGCTCTATGCCGTGTCCACCCTGTATGTAGAAGTGGTGCGCGGTATTCCGCTGCTGGTGATCCTGCTCTATGCGGGCTTTGTGGTCAGTCCGGAGTTACGCGACAATTTCGGCATTTCCCTCAACGACGAGCAGGAAGCCGTCATCGGCCTAGCTTTTGGCTATGGGGCGTTCATCGCGGAAATCTTCCGCGCGGGCATTCAGAGCATCAGCCGGGGGCAAATGGAAGCCGCCCGTAGTCTGGGCATGAGCTACCCCCAGGCCATGCGCTACGTGGTGCTGCCGCAGGCGGTGCGTGTGGTGCTGCCCCCGCTGGGCAACGACTTCATCGCCATGCTCAAGGACTCGGCGCTGATCTCAGTGCTGGCGCTGCCCGATTTGCTACAATTGGGGCGACTGTATGTGTCGCGCACGTTCCGCGCCTTCGAGGGCTATAACACGGTAGCCATCCTGTACCTGTTGATGACGCTATTCCTCTCGATGCTGGTGCGCATCATCGAGCGGCGCTCGCGGTTGCCGCGTTGACGCGAGGAGGATGAAAGCATGGCTCGCGGCACAGAACCGATCATCCAGATTCGCAACGTTCACAAGCGCTTTCATACCTTGCGCGGCACGGTGCATGCCTTGCGCGGGGTCAGCCTGGATGTCATGCCCGGCGAGGTAGTGGTCATCGTCGGGCCGAGTGGTTCGGGCAAAAGCACGCTGCTGCGCTGCATCAACCGCCTGGAAACGATTGACAGTGGGAGCATCATCGTGGACGGCATCCCGCTGAAGGGTGCGCGCAATATCAACAAGGTGCGCGCTGAGGTGGGGATGGTCTTCCAGCAATTCAACCTGTTCCCCGACCGCACCGCGCTGGGTAACATCGTGCTGGCCCAGCGTGTGGTACGCAAGCGCAAGAAGGCCGAAGCAATCGCCAAAGCGCACGATCTGCTGGCGAAGGTGGGCATCCCCGAAAAAGCGGACGCCTATCCGGGGCAGCTTTCGGGCGGGCAACAGCAGCGCGTGGCCATTGCCCGCGCCCTGGCCATGGATCCCAAGATCATGCTCTTCGACGAGCCGACCAGTGCGCTCGACCCGGAGATGATCAAAGAGGTGCTCGACGTGATGCTGGCGCTGGCCAGAGAGGGCATGACCATGGTCGTCGTCTCGCACGAAATGGGCTTTGCGCGGGCGGCAGCCGACCGGGCCGTGTTCATGGACGGCGGGATGATCATCGAGGAAGGCACGCCCGACGTGCTGTTCACCAACCCGTCGCACGAGCGCACCAAGCTGTTCCTGAGCAAGATTCTGTAACGATGGCTGTCGGGTAACACCTGGCCTTGCCGCCGACCAGTGTCAGGCGTTACCGGACAGCCTATAGTCAGGTCCTGGTGTTTCCGGTGAAATTCCCCCTTCCTTGTGGAATCACCCACTACTGACTCATCCACGGCGGTCCGGCCTGTGAAGCGGCATCTGTTTGCTGGAGGATACCTGATGACTGTGCGCGTCTTGTTCGTCTGCCTGGGCAATATCTGTCGTTCGCCAATGGCCGAAGCGGTCTTCCGCCATCTGGTCGAGGAGGCCGGCTTGGGCGAGCAGATCGTGATTGACTCGGCGGGGACAAGCGATTATCACATTGGCGAGCGAGCGCACTCCGGCACGCGGGCAGTCTTGCGTGCAAACGGCATCGAGTATGATGGGCGCGCCCGCCAGATCACCCCCGCCGATTTCGAGCGCTTCGACTACATTCTGGCCATGGACAACGAGAATCTGGCCGACCTGCGCCACATGGCCCCGCCGCAGACGCGGGCAGTGATCGCGCGTTTCCTGGACTTCGCCGATGGGGTTTCGATCCGCGAAGTGCCCGATCCTTACTACAACGGGCAGTTCGAAGACGTGTACCGTCTGGTGCGGCGAGGTGCCGAAGCGTTGCTGGCGCACATCCGCGCCGAGAAAGGACTGTGAGCATGGCTCTTCCAGCGTCGTTGTGCGAACGGCTGGCGGAGATACTGGGCGCGCCGGTACAGCATGTGCGCCCCGAATACGGCGGCGACATCAACCAGGCGGCGCGCATAGAGGTAGGCGGGACGGCTTACTTCGTCAAATGGCACGCGCACGCCCCCGCGCAGATGTTCCCGGCAGAGGCACACGGTCTGCGCCTGCTGGCCAGCGCCAACGCGATCCGCGTGCCGGCGGTGATCGCCTGGGGAGAGGCCGAAGGGGACTGCCCGGCCTTCCTGCTGCTGGAGTATATCGAGACGGGCGGGCGGGCTACCACGCAGACCATGGAGCGCTTCGGCGCGGCGCTGGCAGAGCTACACCGACACACAGCGGAGCACTTTGGGCTGGATCGCGACAACTTCATCGGGCGGTTGCCGCAACCCAATACTCCCAGCGAGAGTTGGGCTGTCTTCTACGCGGAACAGCGCATCGGCTTTCAGATGGCGCTGGCGCGGCGCAATGGGCGCTTGCCCGCCCGCCGCGAGAAGCTGCTCACTCGCCTGATTGAGCGGCTCCCCAGCCTGCTGGACGACGGCGCAATTATCCCATCGCTCATTCACGGCGACCTGTGGGGCGGCAACTATCTGGTAGACGTGCAGGGGCAGGCCGTGCTGATCGATCCGGCGGTCTGTTATGCGCACCGCGAGATGGACCTGGCCATGAGCGAATTGTTTGGCGGATATTCTCCCCGTTTCTACGAAGCGTACTTCGAGGCATACCCTGCGCCAGGTTACCCGGAGCGGCGCGCGCTCTACCAGCTTTATTACATCCTGGCCCATCTGAACCTGTTCGGCGAGTCGTATGGTGGGCGGGTGGACGCCATCGCCGCGCATTATGTGGGCTGGGGGTAGGGCAAGGACTGACCTCTGCCTCACTCGATCCATCGGGCAACCTTCGAATCGGTACCCAGGACTTCGGGAATCTCCACAATGCGATCTATGACGGCATCCATGGCAGCGATGTCGTCTCCTTCCACAATGGCGATGGCGTCCGGCGTGCCCAGCAGCGCATCCGCCTTGACCACGCCGGGAATCTTGCGCACGGCTTGCACAACTTTGCGGGGGTGCTTTGTGGTGATGGAGACGTAAGCCCAGACTTTCATTATGTGTGTCCTTTCTGCGATGATGACACCAATACCTTGATGCACAATGTCTACTCTGCGCCTGGAGTGCGCACCTGCCCGGAGGCCGGCGGCTCCGCCAGCCAGTGCTCTGGCAGGAGCGCGCGCAGCGGGACTGCGCGGTCGTTTGCCAGGATGACCAGACAATCCAGGTTGCGCGGGTCAAGCTGCGCTATAGTCTCGCGGCAGCGCCCACAAGGGGGCAACAGTTCGCCGTCGGCAGATACGGCCACTACGGCCATGATGTGCGTTTCCCTGGCCTTGAGCATTTCGGCCATAGCAGCGACCTCGGCGCAGAAGCCCAGGCCGCAGGCCAGGTCAATGCAGATGCCGGTGTAGATATTCCCTCCCACCGTCAGGATCGCCGCGCCCACCGATCCCGCCGAGAAGTCTTCGCGCAGGCCGAACCTGCCGCAGACGGCCTGCGCTGCCGCAATCAGGGTCGGGCGAGCGCTCTTTACGGCTGGCAAATTCGTCATAGGGCGAGTTCCTTTGAACAGGCGCGGGCGGCGATCAGCACCGTGCAGGATACCTCAGGCCGGCTACGGGCGCTCGAAGCGCAGCAGGTGCACCCCCCACGGGCGCAGGTCTACGTATAACCCCTCGCGGGCCATTTCGTCGCCGCTACGGACGTAGTCGTCTCCCTTGAGCACATCGTACAACGTCCAGGTTTGTCCTTCCAACCCCAGACCTGCCAGCCGGACACGTCCCTGCGCCGATCCCGCCGAATAATTGACCACGACCAACCGCCGCTCTTCGCCCAGCCGCCAGACATAAGCGATCAGATGGCGGTGAGTGGCGTTCAAATCCCAGGCCGGATACGTCTCCAGCAGTTGCCACTGCCCCTCATGATAGACGGGATGGCGCGCCTCGTCGAGCAGGGCGCGGTAGAAGGCGAGCACCTGCAGATCGTCCGCTTCGGGTGGGCGGCGACCAAGCTGCACAGGGAGTTTGACACGATGACCGGCAAGCTGCCCCTCGTGCAACAACGTCGCACCGGGCAGCATGGTGACCAGCGTGGCAGCGGCAGCGTGACGATCCGGGCCAAAGATTTCGAGGGCGCGCGGTTCGTCGTGATCCTATCAGCAGCGCACCGTGCGCTGCTGATAGGCAGGATCGGCGCGCAGGTGTTCCCAAACGGGGCGCGCAGCGCCTTCGACCAGCCGGTCGTACAGGCGCTTGTCGTAGACGTAGTCGAAGCCCTGCCGCAGGAGTTCGCTTTCCATGTCCCAGTACACTTCGGCGACGAACAGGAACCCCGGCGACTGCTCCTTCACAGCGGGGATGATCGTCTCCCAGAATTCGGCTTCGGGGATGGTCCCCGCCCGGTCGCCCCAGGTGCGGGCGAAGACCCGATTGGTCACCAGCATGGCCATGTCGCAGCGCACGCCATCACACTGCCCGGCAATCTGCAGCAAGGTAGTGGCAAGCCGTTCTCGCGCGACAGGATTGAAAGCGTTGATCTGTGCTGTATCTGTCCAGGGGGGAAAGTGCGGATCGCGCCCATGCGCGAAGATACGTCCTCCAGCGCCGGCGAAGAACGTCTCCGGATGCTCCACTAGGTCACGAGCGGTGCCCTGCAACAGACAATCCGGCGCGGAATACAGCCAGTCATGATCGCGGGCGACATGATTTGGCACGAAATCCAGCACCAGCCTGAGACCACGTTCGGCCAGACGCGCGCGCAACACGGTCAGCGCGTCCGGCCCACCCAGGCGCGGGTCAACCGTATAGCGCCGCACGGCGAACGGCGAACCGACGACATCGTGCGCCGAAAAGTCTGGCAGGGCGCGGCGATATTCGGCCAGCAGGCCAGGATGGGCCAGCGCCTGCAATTGCCCGGCAGGGCTGCGCTCCCATACGCCCATCAACCAGATGGCGTCGAAGCCCCAGGCGGCGAGCGCATCGAGCACGTCGTCGGGTACGTCGGCCAGAGTGAGCGCGTCGTGAGTGGCAGCGCGCAGATCGTGCAGCCATGTCCAGGCGTTGATCTCGTAGATCAACGGGTTGGAGCGCCAGAGAGGGGACGGCATCTCGTTTCCTGTATGGGTATGGGCGAGTCGGTGCGACGAAAGTTCCGCCCCAGAAGATACACGCAAAGCGCCCAAAATGCCATGCTCCTCCGCGTGCCGGTGCATGCAAAGGTTGTCAGCAACTTGCATGACAGGGGAGCATATACCTCACCCCCAGCCTCGCTGCGTTCGGCCCGCCCCCGTAGGGCACGTAGCAAAAAAGAGACCGTGCGCCCAGGTCAATCTGTGCGCACGGCCCACTGAACGACATAGGCGGCTTACTCGTTGGGAGCCACAGTGTGGGGCTGCGAAGCCCGCTCTGCCTCGTGCTCGGCCAGCCAGCGCTCGGCGGACATGGCCGCTGCTGCGCCCTGCCCGACAGAAGTCGCCACCTGGCGATAAATGCGATCCTGCACTTCGCCCGCGGCGAAGACGCCCTCGATATTGGTGCGCATCAGCCGGTCGGTGACCAGGTAGCCGAACTCGTCGCGCTCCAACTGGCCCTTGAACAGATCGCTGTTGGGATCGTGCCCGATGAAGATGAACACACCATCGGTCGGGTAGTCACGGACTTCGCCGGTCTTGAGGTTGCGCAGGCGCACGGCGCGCACCTTCTCGTCGCCGATGATCTCCTCGACGACAGTATCCCAGATGAAGTGAATCTTGTCGTTGGCGAAGGCGCGCTGCTGCAACGTCGCCCCGGCGCGTAGCTGATCGCGGCGGTGAACAATGTCCACCCGTTTGGCGAAACGGGTGAGGAACAGCGCCTCTTCCAGCGCCGAGTCGCCACCGCCCACGACCACCACGTTCTGGTCGCGGAAGAAAAAGCCATCGCAGGTGGCGCAATAGCTGACGCCATGGCCGGTGAATTCTTTTTCGCCCGGCACGTTCAGCCGCCGCGCCGTCGCGCCCACGGTGACGATCACCGCATCGGCCAGGTATTCGGTTCCATCGTCAGTCTTCAGCCAGAAAGGCGAGCCTTTGCTGAAGTCCACCTCGGTCACCGCGCTGAACAGCTTGATGCGCGCCCCAAAACGTTCTGCCTGCGCCTTCATCAGTTCGACCAGTTCCTGGCCGCTCAGCCCCTGCGGAAAGCCAGGGTAGTTCTCGATCTCATAGGTGAGCGAAACCTGCCCGCCGAGTTCGTGCCCGGCGATGACGAGCGGGTTGAGGTTGGCGCGGGCGGTGTAGAGCGCGGCGGTCAGCCCTGCCGGGCCGGAGCCAATGATAATGACGCGCTCATGCTGTACACCTTCGCCGCGGGCGACCTGTTCGCTGCGCGCGGACGCATTCAGGGTCAGGCTCAGTCCTTCGTTGCTCATGGTCATCTCACCCTCTGTGCTGGTTACGGAGCGTACAGCGTGCTCCGGATATATCTCACTGTGCTGTCTATAGCTTACCATCTTTGAGATGCACGAAAGGAACAACGGTTGTAGATTTTATGCCATTCTAATGCAGGCTCACAGCGTGTGTTGCCTGGCGGAGGGTTGGCGTACTGAGTGGTCGTGTCCATATGCCGGCGCTGACTGCCAGTCTGATGATGGCGCTCGATGCGCTGATCGTGACGAGGTTGAACGAGGCTGGTGTGACCTTTCGTGTCCGCGACTTTGGCCCCTATCGCGTCTACTACGATTTCTCGCGGCGTGTATCTCCTGCTGAATTTGGCCTGGACGTGCAACGTCCGCTTGCTGTTCAGGACGAATAGAGCGCAAGGAAAATATCCGCTGCCCCGTTCACCTCTGACGCGGGCTGGTGTATTATGAGGGTAGCAGCACTGAGGGGGATCGATGCCTTTTCAACTCGACTATGAGATGCTACGCGAGCGTATGGTGCGCGAACAGTTGATGGCACGCGACATCAGCGACCCGCGCGTGCTGGAGGCCATGCGCCGCGTGCCGCGCCATGCCTTCGTGCCGGAGCCGTTCCGCTCGCGTGCCTACGAAGACGGACCGTTGCCCATTGGCAACGATCAGACCATCTCGCAGCCCTATATCGTGGCCCTGATGACGCAGGCGCTGGAACTGACGCCGGACGACGTGGTGTTGGAAATCGGCACCGGCTCCGGCTATCAGACGGCGGTGTTGTGCGAGCTGGCCCGCTTTGTCTACTCACTGGAGCGTTACCCAACGCTGGCGGAACGCGCTTCCGCCACGCTGCGCGATCTAGGCTATCACAACGCGGAAGTGTACGTAGGGGATGGCAGCCAGGGCCTGCCGGACATGGCCCCGTACAACGCCATCATCGTCACCGCTGCCGCTCCGGTCATCCCTGGGCCACTGCGGGCACAAATGGCTAACGGGGGACGCATGGTGATCCCGGTCGGAGACCGCTATCAGCAGATGTTGCAACGGGTGCGCCGTCGCGACGACACCTGGAGCGTGGAAACACTCATTCCGGTGATGTTCGTGCCTCTCTACGGGCGTCACGGCTTCCTGCCGCCCGACGAGCCGCAGATGGAAGACGACAACCTGCTCGACGACGACCTGTGAGGATGTGGCCAGAAGCTCAGCGCTCTGCATCCAGCCGACGTAGATAATCGCGGGCGAAGCCTCCGCCATTGGTCCCCACGATCACGCCAGCCAGCTTCTGCACCTGCAATTCTCCATAATGATGGATCAGGCGCGCGATCTGCTTTTCCATCACATGCATAAACTCGTCCCAGGAAATGCCAGCGGGGAGTTGGGGCGCGCGCATGGCCTTCATGCTGTTGATGTAATCCAGCACAGGTTCTACCGCCGGGAAGTGAAACGCGCTGGGCAGATCATAGCGGGCCACGGCGCGGAAAAAACGCGCTACCTGCGCAGGGCCATTCTCCAGCGTGAAGTTTTGATGATCGGGGATGAACTCCTGCCGGGGATAGCCCAGCAAAGTACAGGCCCGCCGCGCCAGCGTATCCAGTTCGGGCATGGTGGAGGCGCTATTGGTGGCAGCGACAAGCACACCATCGGGTTTCAATACGCGGCGGAGTTCGCTCAGCGCCTGCGCCACGTCTGGCACATGGTAGAGCATATGGTTGGCCATCACCACGTCGAACATCGCGTCGGCGAAGGGCAGGTGCTGGACATCCAGGTTGACGGCACACGCGCCCGCCTCGCAAACCCGTCGTGCCATGCCCAGGGAAAGGTCACCGGCCACGTACAGACCGGACGGCGCGCGTTGCTGCACCAGTTCCCGATACGTGCCCGGTCCAGCGCCCACGTCAAGCACCCATTCGTCGCCGCGCCAGCTTATGATGTCCACCACCCAGCGCGGATAGTCAATCTTGGGGAAGCTATACAGTTCGTGCGTGCGCATCCGCACGGCCAGATGTACGTCGGTGGCATAGGCATCCTGGGTCAGGATGTGCCGGTCGGTGTTGGGGTTGATCTCACTCACAGCCATGTTTTTTCGCTCAAGTGCAGATGACGCACGGACACCGGTCACTGGGGACATGCTTCCGGGCGCACCTTCGGGAAAGAAGCATGATGAAAACCGCCCTCGACCCGACGCGCCGGCTTCTGGGAGCAGAACTGGCCGCAGAGCGCACAAAAACGGGCGCGCAGCTCCGATCCCTTACGCTGCGTCCCTGAGGCTCTGCGACTACCTCAAGATCGAAATACACCCGCTCTGCCCCGCCGTGTGCAAACCGGGTTACATGGTACACTACCCGTAGTTTAGCACGTTTGCCTGCCGCCAAAAGGGCTGGGCCAGCTTTTTTAGACACTTTTCACGTTTGCCGGTTTGCGCGCGGGCTGAGGTGGCGAGACAATGAGGGCCAGCCAGGCTGGCCCAGGGGGAGAAGCGAGCATTTCAGTTTTGGGGCAATGGTCTTGAACCGCAGAGAGACGCCGAGGGCGCAGAGGAGAAAGAACTCAAAACCCTGTGACTCGCTCTGTGGCCTCTGTGCTCTCGGTGGTGAATTCTGCCCCAAACTGGAAATACACCCACGGGAGAAGAGCCTATGGACACGTCTGGACAGCACCCTGATCTGGTGCGGGCTGTGGCTCAGGCGCTGCGCGACTGTCGTCTGCTGGTAGTCTTGACGGGCGCGGGCGTCTCGAAGGAAAGCGGCATCCCGACCTTTCGCGATGCGCTCGACGGCCTATGGGCCAACTATGATCCGCAGCGACTGGCGACGCCGCGCGGTTTCCGCCGCGATCCTAAGCTGGTGTGGGACTGGTATCAGCACCGGCGCACTCTGATCGCACAGGCCAGACCCAACGCTGGTCATCTGGCCATCGCAGCGCTGGAACGCTATATTGAGAAGGTCGTAGTGATTACACAGAATATTGACGGATTGCACCAGCGGGCGGGCAGCCGCGACGTGATCGCACTGCACGGCGATATTCAGCGCAACAAATGCTTCGCCAACTGCCAGGGCGATCCCACTTATGTGGATATCAGCACCCTGACCTGGGACGAGGAGGCCGGGCCACCGCGTTGCCCGTACTGCGGTGCCTACGTGCGACCGGCAGTGGTGTGGTTCGAGGAAATGTTGCCCCCCGCAGAATTGGAACGCGCCATACACCTCAGCCGCGTGACCGATGTCATGCTGGTGGTGGGCACGTCGGGGGAAGTGCAGCCGGCGGCCAGCCTGCCGTTCCTGGCCCGCGAGAGCGGCAGCCTGATCGTGGAGGTCAACCCGGCGATCACGCCCATCACGCGCATCGCGCACTGGCGATTGGCCGGGCCGTCGGCAGAGGTCTTGCCGCAGGTAGTGGCTGTGCTGGCAGAGGATCAGGGCCGTGACTAGGCAGACGGCGATCCTGGCCGGGCTGTTGATCGTGCTGGTCGCGCTGACTGTCCCGCCGGCAGGCGCGCGACAGAGCGTGACCGCCCGTCTGGACGTATTCGTCGGCGACGACCCAGACAGCGGCATGACACGCCTGTACTTCCTGGATGCGCTCAGCGGACTGAGCACGGTCGTCAATGTGGAGGGTGGGCGTGCATTTACCCTGCTGGGCGACTATGTACTCTACGAGAAGGAGCGCACCGGCGCAATCATGCGCGCCAACGCCGACGGCACCCAGCAACCGCATCCCTTCATCCGGCGCAGCGTAGATACCGAGCAGGTACGGTGGGTCGCCTCTGCAGACGGCCAGGCTGTGGCCTGGGTCGAGGTGAACGCGCAGGGTATTTCGGCATTGTATGTGGCTCGCGCCGACGGCAGCGACTTGCGACAGTTGCCGATCTCCACGCCAGGGGCCGGGCAGATGTTGCTACCGCTGGCGCTCTCCCAGGGAATGACGCGGTTGATCTACGATGCGGCGCATCCGCTGCGATCGCCTGCGCCGACGTGGTTCGAGGTCTACCATCATGTAAGCACCTTCAGCCTGGCCGACGATCAATTCGTCCCGCTCGCCGGCGAACCACTGTGCCCTTGCGGCGCGGCGGCCTCGCCAGACGGTCGGCTGGTCGCCCGCCTGGAGGGGGCCGGGGGACGCGGGCCGTTTGCTCTGCGTCTGTGGGACGTGCTCAGCGGCGCGGAGATCGTCGTGCCGCCGCCGACCTTGCCGTACCGTCGCGCGGGCGATCTCCTCCTCAACGAGCGCGGCACGCTGGCTGCCTATAGCGCCGCCATGGAAAACGGCCCGCCATACGCCCTGATCGTGGTAGACATGGTGGCCCGTCGTCAGCGACTGGCCCTGTCGTCGGAGACGGCGCGTTACGTTCCGCTGGCCTTTGCGGATGGCGACACGGCACTGCTGCTCACCGAGGCCCGCGCAGGGGGAACGTTTAAGCTCGACCTGACGACCGGCGACCTGCTGCGCGTCTCCGACAGGCGTTACCTGGGCGCGATCGTCGTGTCGCGTTGACGGTTTGGGCGGGCAGCGATGGGCGCTGGTACAATAGCAGTGGCCTGCTGCCGACCCGCAGGTCTGGACGACAAAGGATGCATCAACTGGCCAAGCGCAAACAAAAGGTACTGATCCTGCTGCTGGTGCTCATCCTGCTCGGCGTGGCCGGGCAGGTCGAGGCATCGGACGGGATGCGGGGAGATCGCTGTGAGGTGAAGCCGGACGATTACATCGTCGAGGACTTCTACTTCTTCTGCCGCATCCTGGATGTCTATGGCACTATCGAAGGCGATCTGATCGGCGTGGCGGCAGAGATCACCCTGCATCGCGGCAGCCGCGTCACCGGCGACCTCTGGGTGGGCGGCGGAAGACTGCTGGTCGAAGGAGCGGTCGGCGACGACATGCATTTCTTCGGCCTGACGGCGATCATCGGCGACGTGGCGCGCTTCACCGATCCGCGCATTGATCTGATGGCGGTGGCGCTCAACGCAGAAATTCAGAAGGATGCTGTCCTGCCCGGTGACCTGCTGGTGTACGGCTATCAGGCGCGGGTAGCGGGCACCGTGGGGGGAGATATTGACTTCGGCGGCGAGGCGCTGCTCATCGAGGGCGTGGTAGTCGGGCGCGTGGACGCCGAGGTAGGCGACGCCCGCCGCAGCGCCGATGTGCCCGACCTGCCTTTCTACGATCTGTCTTTCGAGAATCCGGGACTGTATATTGCACCCGGAGCGCTGATCGAGCGCGACGTGGCCTATCGTTCGGTGACGCAGGCGGAGATTCCGCCCGGTGTCGTACAGGGCCGCGTGCGCTTCGAGCGCATCGGCGGGCAGCCGGATATCACCAAGGTCGCACAAGCCGACGATGCCGCCGAACTGCTGCGTGAATACATCATGGCTGTGGTGCGCGACGTGCTGTCGCTGCTGATCCTGGGCGCGGTCGCGCTGCGCCTGGTGCCCAACGTGGTGCGTCAGCCGGCAACCCAGGTGCGGCGACGGACGATCCCCGCCGTCGGTTGGGGACTGGCGACGTTCATGTTGTCCATCCCCCTGGTGATCGTTGTGCTGGTCGTCGGCCTGATCGTGGTCGGCGTGCTCTATACGATCGGCCTGGGGGCGCTCACCCTGCTGACCGGCGTCGGCGTGCTGCTGGTCACCGGTAGCATGGTGGCAGGCTTCACCTTCCTGCTCTTTTTCATGGGACGGGTGGTGATCAGCTTCGTGATCGGGCAACTGGTCTACCGCTACGTGCTGCGCATCAGCGGGCTGGGCGAATTCCGGCGCTGGCTGGGGATGCTGGCCCTGGGCGCGGTCACCTATGCCTCGCTGACCAATCTCCCACTGCCAGCCATGGGACTGATGTTGGAACTGATCACGGCGCTGGCCGGGGTGGGAGCAGTCGCCATGTACGGACGCCTGCTGATCCAGGAGTCCGGGCTGCTCGGCACGCGCTTCGGCGGAGTCGCTGCGCCGTCGGTAGTGATCCCCGCCGTGCCCGAAATGGTACTGCTATCCGAGCCGTTGCCGCCGGGTCTGGACAACCTGCCCGAAGGCTTCACCGGTTTCGACGAAGATTGGTGATCACACAAGACGATCGCAGGGAGCCGGACAAGTAGAGAGCTGCTCAGCGCGGCTCTCTTGAGTGGAGCCATTTCAAGGGCGGACAAGCTTAGAGAAAGTAAAAAGATCGGCTCGCTTGGTTTACCTCACCCCCAGCCTCGCTTCGCTCGGCGACGAGGCGCGTCAGCGCCAAGCGGGGGTGAGGTAGAGTTAAGGACAGCCTCCTGTTCCAGATACTCTCAATGCCTGTCCGCTCCTGAAGTGGAGCTGTGCAGGAAACCTGCTGCAACCTCTGTGCTCTCCACAGCAGATTCTGCCCCCAGGCCGAAGACGCCCGTTTTCTTATTTCACATCGTGCCAGGTCGTATGCACCTCGGTCGCTCCGGCCTTCAGCGCGCGCAACAGGGCATCCTGATCGACCGGCACACGGTACACACGCACGCCCGTCGCGTGATAGATGGCATTGGCGATGGCGGGCATGGTGTTGATCGAGGTGATCTCGCCAACCCCTTTCGCCCCAAACGGCCCGCTGGAAACCTGTTCCTCCACGAAGTGCGAGATGACTTCGGGTGTGTGCTTGATGCTGGGAATCTTGTAGCGCGAAAAGAGCACCGACCAGGGTACCCCGTTCTCGACAATGTATTCCTCGGTCAGGCAGTTGCCCATTGCCATCACGATCCCCCCTTCGACCTGCCCCTCTAGCGTCTTGGGGTTGATGGCCCGGCCTACGTCATTGGCGGCGATGACCTTCAGCACCTTCACCGCACCCGTCTCCAGGTCTACTTCGACCAGCGCCGCCTGCGTGGCATAGGAGAAGGCAAAGTGCATATCACCGCCTGTGCCCAGGGGTTGCGTTTTGGGCGCGTCGTAGACGTAGCGCACCCTGGCTTCCTGGCCCTGCTCGCGCATCCAGGTCGCCACCTCGCCGATCTCCACCGCCGAACCGTTGTGGCGCAATTCCCCGTTTTCGAAGCGTATCTGTTCGGGCGACACGCCCAGCCGTTCGGCGGCAGCAGCCGCCAGCGCCTGACGCATGGTGATGGCAGCGTGACGGGCCGCGTTGCCGCTCATGAAAGTCTGGCGCGAGGCAGTCGTCGGGCCGCCGTCCGGCGTCAGGTCGGTGTCGGAGAGCAGCACGCGCACCCGTTCGACGGGCAGCCCCAGTTCCTCGGCGGTCACCTGAGCGAGCACCACGCTGAGGCCCTGCCCCATGTCGGCGGACGAGATGCGCACTTCGGCGGTCGAATTCGGGAAGACTTCCACTTCGGCGGTCGCGCGATCGGGCGCGCCGCCGCCCAGCCCTGTATTTTTGTAGGCGCAGGCGATGCCCCAGCCATAGGCTTTGTTGCCTTCGCGCCAGCCCCAGCGGAAATGGGGGTCGTCGCCGCGCATGTCGCGCTCGACGCGCTCAATGGTCTGCAACAATCCCACGCTCTCGCGCAGCAACTGCCCGGTGGCGGTAGTCGCCCCCACGCGCTGCGCGTTCTTGCGCCGGAATTCGACCGGGTCTATGCCCAGCGCCTCGGCGACCAGGTCCATATTCTGCTCGACAGCGAACGCCGACTGCGTCACGCCGAAGCCGCGGAACGCCCCCGACGGCGGGTTGTTGGTGTACATGGCGTAGCAGTCAATCTTCGCGTGCGGCACCACATAAGGGCCGGTGGCGTGTGTGGTGGCCCGCGTCATCACTTTGTCGGACAGACTGGCATATGCTCCCGCATCGCCATAGAGCGTGGCCTGCACGGCCATCAGCGTGCCGTCGCGCTTCGCCCCCGTCTTGATACGGATGATCGTCGCATGACGCTTGGGGTGGAAGAGCAACGATTCCTGGCGCGTATAGAGCATCTTGACCGGACGACCGGTGACCTGCGCGAGCAGCGCGGCGTGAATCTGCCCGGCGATATCTTCCTTGCCGCCGAAGCCACCGCCGATCAGCGTGCCGCGCACGCGAATCTGATCTTCGGGCACGCCGAGCGCCGCCGCTACCTGCCGACGGTCTTCATAGGGAATCTGCGAGCCGACGTAAATGGTCAGCTTGGGGTGTTCGGCGTCGTAACCGGCGGGCACGGCAATCGAGCATTCCGGCTCCATGAAGGCGTGTTCGACAGTAGGAGTGCGGTATTCACGTTCGACGATCACGTCGGACTCGGCAAAGCCCTGCTCGATGTCGCCGTGACGCACCTTGATATGCTTGAGCAAGTTGCCCGTCTCCCACTCCTCGTGTACCAGCGGCGCATCGGGCGAGTGCGCATATTCCGGATCGGCCACTACCGGCAACGGCTCGTAGTCCACCTCGATCAGTTCCAGGGCGCGCGCAGCGATGTCGGCGTCCTCGGCGGCGACGATAGCTACCGCGTCGCCCATGTAACGCACTTTGTCGTCGCACAGCACCGGCCAGTCGGCGTAGATCAGACCGTGCCGGTTCTGACCGGGCACGTCTTGATGGGTGAGCACCGCGCACACCCCCGGCAATGCTCTGGCCTTGCTGGTGTCAATGCGCTTGATGCGCGCGTGCGGATAGGCGGCGCGTAGCGTGCGCCCGATCAACACGCCGGGGAACGTGTAATCGTCGGCGAATTTCGCGCGACCGGTCACCTTATCTACGATCTCCTGCGGCGGCACCGGCTGCCCGACCACCTTGAGCGGCGGGACGGTCGGCACGCCTGGCCAGGGCAGCGGCTCTTCGCCGCGCAACTCGCGCGCCGCCGACTGAATGGCGCGGATGACGCTCACATAGCCGGTGCAGCGGCACAGGGTGTCTTTCAGCGCCACCTTGATCTCGTTCTCGGTTGGGTTGGGGTTGCGGTCGAGCAGGGCCTTGGCGGTCATGATCAGGCCGGGCGTGCAGAAGCCACACTGCACCGCGCCATGCTCGACGAACGCTTTCTGCAAGGGGTGCAGTTCGCCATTGCGCGCCAGTCCCTCGATGGTGGTGATGCGCGCGCCTTGCGCCTTGAAGGCGGGGTAGAGACAAGAATCAACCGGCGTGCCATCTACCAGCACCGTACACAGGCCGCATTCGGCCTCTTCGCAGCCGATCTTGGTGCCGGTCAGGCCCAGGTCGTAGCGCAACACCTGCGCCAGCGTGCGCGATTCGGGCACGTCCAAATCGTAAGGGGTGTCGTTGACGGTGAGGAGTAATTTGCTCATTGAAGGTACCCTTTTGGTTCTCAGTTGTCAGGGATGCGGGGACACCGGTCGCCAGTCGCTGAAAACCGACACCTGCGAACTGATCACTGTAAACCGATCACTGTAAACTGATCACTTCTTCACTCCATCCCCACGCCTTCAGGAATGGCCTCGCCGGTACGCGCGCGCTGCGTGGCCAGGGGCAACACGCGGCGCAACAGCACTTCGATCATCTCCTGGCGATACTCAGCCGTGGCGCGGTACTTGCTGGTGCGCGGATGCAATGTCTGCCGGGCGACGGTCACCGCAGTTTCGATGGCTTCTGCATCCACCGCCTGACCGCGCAACGCCTCCTCGACCGCTTCGGCGCGCGCTGGCACTTTCGCCACCGGCCCAATGCAGATGCGAGCGTCTTCATAGTGCTGCCCGCTCTCGGCCAGCCGCACCCAAACCGCGCAACCCAGGATGGGCAACGCTACCCCCTGCGGGCGCATGATGCGTTTGAAAGCCGTGCCTTCGCGCGGACCGCACAGCCGGAAGCGGAAACCGATCAGCAGGTCGCGCGTCTGATCCAGGCGCGACTCGCCTGGGCCGACGAAGAGATCGCGCAGCGGCAACCACTGCCGCGCGCCTTCCAGCACCACATCTGCCGTCGCGTCCAGCGCAATCAGCGAGGTCGTGCCGTCACCGGCGGGCAGAGCGTGCGCCACGTTGCCACCGATGGTGCCCACATTGCGTACCTGCGGCCCGCCGACTACGCCGCAGCTTTCCACCAGGCAGGTGGCCCGCGCCGCCAGCACAGGCGAATCTACGATCTGCGCATGGGTCACGCCCGCGCCGAGATAGACAGTGTCGTCCTCCTGGCGCAGGTCGCTCATGCCCGGAATGCGGGTGATGTCCACCAGCGCGTCGGGACGGGGCAAATGGCCTTGCTTGATGTCCAGCAGCAAGTCAGTACCACCGGCGATTACGCGGGCGCGGCCCTGATACGTGCGCAGCAGCATCAGCGCTTCTTCAACTGTTGCAGGGGTGTAGTAATGATTCCAAAGAGCCATGGGTTTCTATCCGTGCGCAACGCGCCTCTTCGTGCGGTGATGGCGACTGAAGGCACTTTTCGGTGGGCGAGGATGCCCAACGCCGCCATGCCCGACCCGGCATGAGCGACCTCCAGCCGGAGGTGAACAAGTCTCTTGGCGATGATCGTAACACAAGGGGGCGGGTGGGGCAAACAAAAGCCACACCGTCCACCGCCGAGACGCGAGGAGCACAGAGAGGCAGCAGGAGATGATCCCCGTGCTCCTCTCTGCGGCCTCTGCGCCTCGGCGGTTCAGGTTCTCCCTACAGCGCCCGCCCTGTCATGACGGCTTCGTGTTATTGCGCTTGAGCACCTCAGTGAGGGCCGCCAGGAAGTCAATGGGTACGGGGAAGATGATGGTCGAGTTCTTCTCCACGGCGATTTCGGTGAGCGTCTGCAAGTAGCGTAGCTGGAGCGCTGCCGGTTCGGCGGAGATGGTGACAGCCGCCTCGCGCAACTGCTGGGCCGCCTGCAACTCACCTTCGGCATGGATGATCTTGGCGCGCTTCTCACGCTCGGCCTCGGCCTGGCGGGCCATGGCCCGTTGCATCTGCGGCGGCAACTCCACGTCCTTGATCTCAACGATGCTCACTTTCACGCCCCAGGGTTCGGTTTCCGCGTCAATGATGCTCTGCAAACGCTGATTGACGCGCTCCCGCTGACTGAGCAACTCGTCGAGTTCCACCTGACCGATCACGCTGCGCAGGCTGGTCTGCGCGATCTGAAAAGTGGCATTGGCGTAGTTGCTGACGGCCACCACCGCCCGGCGCGGATCGATCACCTGGAAGTACGCCACGGCATTGACCCCCACCGTGACGTTATCGCGCGTGATGCAATCCTGACGGGGAATATCCAGCGTGACGACGCGCAGGTCAATCTTCACCACGCGGTCAATACCGAAGGGCATGACCAGGAACAACCCTGGCCCCTTGGTGCGCTTGAGCAGCCGCCCGAAACGAAAGACAACCGCCCGCTCGTACTCCTGAGCCATGCGCACCGCCGACAGAACCAGGATTAACAGCAGGATGCCGAGCACGAACAAGAGAGTGACGACAACCGGGGACATGTTCTTCTCTCCTCAAGCCAAGGACGGCCAGCAGGCACCATCCAGCGATGCCATCGCGCGCGGGTCTGCCATATGACGATCGCTTTGTTGTGCTTGTTCCTAATTGTAAGGGCAACCGCGCGTCACTGACTGACCACTATCACCCAGCCGCCTGACAAACTACGCTTCGGTCAGAGCGTGTTATGCACTTTTCCCCTCATCCCCCGGCCCCTTCTCCCTCGCGGGTCCAGGGACGGACAGAGCTAGAGCAAGCGTAGAGGTTGGCTCGCGCCCGTTTACCTCACCCCCAGCCTCGCTACGCTCGGCTCGCCCCCTCTCCGACGCGGAGAGGGGGCAGCG
>FWPU01005032.1_pt1 | contig 29552 bp, 17 predicted proteins | sample 2228361 | NCBI WGS metagenome assembly FWPU01 (sample SAMEA103939777, study PRJEB20133) | metagenome | reverse complement strand
CTCCGCGGCCCCCGCCGCCCGCGCCTCCGCCGCCCGCGCGCCCGCCCGCAGGCCCGTCCCGTTCGCCACCGTGAAATACCGGCTCCCGATGCCCGCCCCCACCCCCGCATCGTCATAGACCGACCACGCTATCGTGTGCACTCCGTCAGCGAGCGCCGTCGTGTCCAGCACCCGGTAGCCCACCGCCCCCAACGTATTCGCATAGCCCGGAAACAGCGTCGCAATGTCCTCCCGGTAGTGGTTGTAGCTCACCGGCCCCACCGGCAGCCCGTCCACCCACACCGTGATGGTCGACCCGTCCTCCGGTATCCGTTTGGGCGCCGGCGTCAGCGCCCACCCAAAGTTCACATACGCGCCGCCCGCCACCGTTGCCCCCTGCCCCGGCGTGTCAATCGCCCCGAAGGGCTCCGTCGCCGTCGCATTCGTGCACGTGATGGTCCGCGAGCCCAGATACCGCGTCTGCCCCTCCGCATCCTCCGCATACACGTGCAGCCGATAGAGCCCGTTGCCCTGGTTCGGCAGCATGTTGGTCAGCAGCATGTAGCCCCAGCCCGCCCGGTCCTTGAACGGATACGTCGGATAGCGCCCCGCGACATCCGGTCGCGCCCCATATACCAGCGTCGCCTCCCCCACATACACCAGTGCCCCCGCCGGCTCCGGCGCCACCGCGTCCCGATACACCCGCACCGCCACCACCCCCACGTCGTCCAGCGCCCAGCCCGTCACCGGCACCGACCCCGTCACCCCCGTCGCCCCCTCGGCCGGCGTGTCGATCGTCCCGAAGGGCGCCTCGGACTGCGTCCCCGCCTGGGAGACCGTCACGCTCCGCCCCGCCACCGTCAGCGTCCCCGTCCGGGTGCTCGCGCTCGTGTTGGCCGTCACCGTGTAGCTCACCGTCCCAGCCCCACTCCCGCTACTCCCCGCGGTCACGCTCAGCCAGCTCGCCCCGCTCGTTGCCGTCCACTCACAGCCCGCCGGCGCCACCACCGTCACGCTCCCACTCCCTCCACTCGCGCTAAACGGCACCTCCAGCGGCGAGACGACATACGAACAATTCCCGGCTTGCGTCACGGTAAACGTCTGACCGGCGACCGTCAGCGTCCCGACTCTCGAGCCGGACCCGCCGTTCGCGCTGAGGCTGAAGGCGACGCTCCCGTCGCCGCTCCCGCTGCTGCCCGACGTGATCGTGATCCAGCTCGCGTTGCTCGTTGCTGTCCACGCGCAGCCGTTCGGTGCGGTGACCTGAACTGTCCCCGTCCCCCCGGCGCTGCCCATCGACGTGCTCGTCGGAGCGATGGCGTAGCTGCATGTCGACGACACCCTGACGGGCCACCGCGCGTAGGTGCCGTTCGTGTTCATCCCATCGTCGAACTCGGCATAGATGTAGTAAGTCCCGTCCGGAACGCCCGCCAGGTTCCACGCGTAGCTGCCGCTCGTCGACGTCACGGCCGTGCTTCCGATGAGCGTCTTGCTCGCCGGGTCGGCGTCCGTGTCGTAATAGAGCGTGACGGTGCCAGACGACTTGCTCGAGGTCCACGCGATGGTGTACGAACCGACCGCCGACTCGAAGGCCGCGAGCTTGACGCGGCGAATGAAAAAGGCGGTCGGGTTCGAGAACTCGTGGGGGTCGACCCGAAAACTGTCGATCCCGGGGTTCGCCGAGGCCACACTGTTCCACCCGACGTGCGACGGACTGCCGGCGCCGGCTTCCAGCGGCAGGGCCTTCATATCAAGACTAATCTTGGCCACCACGTTCGCCCCGGCGCGGCTGTTGAGGACGATGTCGTCGCTCACGTTTTCCGCGTTCGGCCCGTTCGGATCACCGTCGACTCTCCAGACGATGCGGACGATGCTGCCTGCCTGAATGTCGCGGGCCTTGTTCGGCAGACCCATGTCGAGGGTGAGAATGCGGTACCGGTCGGGGTCGATGTGCGTCGAGGCGCCGCGCACGGTGTGCCACAACGGATACACGTACGGGTCGCCGACCGTCGTCCCGCTCTCGGCGGCGCTCACGCTCGTCGCCGTGTACGCCGTGATCGTGCCGAGCGACGTGCCGTCCTCGCGCTCTGCGGTGAACGTCCCGATGGCGGCGCCGGTGACATTGTTCGTCCGGTCGATGTCCGTCAGGGCGTTCATGTCCCACGGGTCGCCGAGGCGCACCGTCGCGAAGTCGTCCGCGCTGCCTTCGTCAGACGGCGCCGTGAAGGCGATCGTCGGGATCTCGTTGACGTCGTAGTAGCCGGTGGAGTAACGAAGATTCGCCCCGGTCGGCGCGGCGCCGGCAGGCGCGATCGCCACGTAGTACCGGCCGCCGGGGAGGGCGCCCGCGTAGAACTGGTAGCCCGTGCCGGCGGGCGAACAGCCCGCCGACGCCTGATTGTTCGTCGCGCCCAGCGCCACGGGGCCGAGGGTCCCGTTGGCGGCGTCCGGATCGTCGTCCAGGTAGATGTCGACAGCCCCGGTCGCGCCGCTCCACGCGATCTGGCGGCAGAGCGCCGGGTTGACCTCCACGAGTCGGAACCAGTCGAAGGCAAGCTGCACACCGGCGCCCGCCACGTTCACCGGGTCGAAGCGCAGCGACCGGACCGTCCCGCTCCAGGGCTGCGGCAGGCACGTGTTGATTGACCCGGTCGGCGTCACGCACCAGAGGTTCCCGCCGGCCCACGTGAAATCGCGAAGGTCCTTGAGCACGATGCCCCAGCCCGCGACGGTGTTGATGTTGAACGCCCAGGACGTGTTCGAATCGTAGATAGTCTGAGGCGTCCAGAAGAGCTGCACCTTGTCCGCCACGCTCGAGCTCATACGAAACGCCAGAATCTTGTACGTGTCGGCATCGATGGGATAATTCGTCCCGATTTTTCCGTGGGCCACAGCGCCGGGGTTGCCGGTCTCGAGGAGAAAGAAAAGAGGATCGCCGCTCGTCGTCGTGGCGCTGAAGATGCCGCTCGTGAACGTCACGTTCGAGAGGCTCGCGGCGGGCGCGTCCACGGAGTTCAGGAACCAGCCGATGTCGGTCCGCCGGTCCATGTCCCACGGGTCTTGAAAGGCGCGCGTCGCGTAGTCAGCCGCGGCGGCGACCGGCGTGGGCGCCGACGGATTCGTCACGGTGAGCTGCGCCATCGCGACCGGCGCCCAGGCGGTGAACGCCGCCCCGAAGCAGAACGCCCTTCGGAAGACGGGCTGCATTCTTGTGAACCGCATCCGTGTGGACCGCATCCCTGAACCTCGCGAAGTGACTCCTCGTGCACCTGGTTTCGGCAAGCGCGCGGTCGGCGACGACCGCGCCCCCGGCGGCCGGACACCGCACACGGGCCAGCGCCGCTCCTGGAAGCACTGGGCGTCGCAATCCGGATGCCGCCCGGCGTCAGCCCTTCGAGGCCCGAAGCCCTCGGCCAACGAAGAGTTCCAGCCACGCCGGCACTCGTCCCGATCGGCGGGTGTCCAAGAGCCGAGTCCACGATCACGGATCCGTAATCACGGAGGTTTCGGCTTGACTGACGGTGGTCGTCTGGGACATGCGGCTTCCGCTATATTTGTAAGGCCCGAGCGAACCGGTCGGGGCGCGGTGTCCCCAACCGGCCGCGCCGACAGGCCGGATGGCTGAGTTCGACCTCCACTACTTCGCCCACCACTGCGGCCGCCCGTACGGCCGCGACCCGGAGTGGCTGCGCTTCTTCGCCACCATCGCCGACCGCATCACGGCCGACTTCCGACCGCGCCGCGTGCTCGACGCGGGCTGCGCGTTCGGGTTGCTCGTCGAAGCGCTGCGCGACCGCGGCGTCGAAGCGTACGGGATCGACATTTCCGACTACGCGCTCGGCCAGGTGGCAGAAAGGGTTCGCCCGTACTGTCGCCAGGCGTCGATTGCTGACGAGCTCGATGGCCGGTACGATCTCATCGTCTGCATCGAGGTCCTGGAACACTTGCCGGGCGAGGAGGCCGAGCGCGCGCTCGACAACATCTGCCGCCACACCGACGACGTCCTGTTTTCCTCGTCGCCCGTCGACGTTCGCGAACCCTCTCACGTCAACGTGCGGCCACCCGAGTCCTGGGCCGAGGCGTTCGCCCGGCGTGGGTTCTTTCGCGACGTCGACTTCGATGCCCTGTTCGTTACGCCGTGGGCGGTCCGCTTCAGGCGGTCGAACGAGCCGGTTCACCGCCTCGTGCGGGCCTACGAACGGTGGTTCGCTCCGCTCGCCATCGAGCGCAACACGCTCCGGGCCGAGCTCGACCGAGCGCAGCGTGAACTGGCGGCCGCGGTCGAAGCGCATCGCCTCGCGGCGGACGAGCTCGCTCGAGCGCGCGACACGGTCCGGCACATGGAGCGGAGCTGGTTCTGGAAGGCCCGTGCCCCGTGGGCGTGGCTGCGGGCGCGATGGTCTGGCCGCACCGGGCCCCCGAAGCGAGCCGATGACCGTTGAATCGCTCGTCGACCCGAACGCGACGCGCCGCTCGGTCCGCCATGCGCTGGAAGGGCTGGTCCGCTACCGGGCGCTCCTGCACAAGCTCGTCCTCAAGGATCTGAAGCTGAAGTACCGCGGGTCGGCCCTGGGTTTCGTGTGGTCCCTGGCCAACCCGCTGCTCATGCTGACGGTCTACACGCTGGCGTTCCGCTACGTGCTTCGGATCCAGACGGAAGGGTTCGTCGTGGCCCTGCTCGTCGGCCTGCTGGCCTGGATGTTCTTCGCACACTCGATGATCATGGCGGCGGGGTCTATCGCCGACAACGGGGGACTCTTGAAGAGCGTGTACTTCCCCCGCGCGGTCTTGCCGATTGCGAGCGTGCTGTTCAACTTCATGCACTACGTCGTGACGATGAGCGTGTTCCTGCCGCTGCTCGTCGTGATCTTTCGCGTGCCGATCACCTGGGCAGCGCTGGGCTTGCCCGTCTTCGTCGTCCTGCAGGTGCTCTTCACCGTCGGGCTCGCGTTCGCCGTGGCGACGGGCACGGCGTATTTCCGAGACGTGCGGCACCTGCTCGACGTCGCCCTGGCGGCGCTCTTCTGGGTCACGCCCGTGCTGTACCAGATGGACCAGGTGCCCGACGCCCTGCGGCTGCCGGTGCTGCTCAGCCCGATGTCGCCGTTCGTGGCCGCGTATCACGAGGTGCTCTTGAAGGGCGCGTGGCCAGACCCGTCGCTCTGGGCGCTCGCCGGCGGCTACACGGCGGCGGCCCTCATCGTTGGGTTCCGCCTGCTCGTGCGGTTCGAGGAACATTTCGCCGAGCTCGTCTGAGGGGGCCATGCCGACCGTCCTCGAGCTCGCCGGGGTCTCCAAGCGCTTCGAGTTGCGGCACACGAGAGCCAGCGAGCTCAAGGTGCGAGTGCTCGGCTGGGTGTCGGGACAGCGTCGCCACGAGCGCGAGGAGTTCTGGGCTCTCCGAGGCGTCTCGCTTCGCCTCGATCGCGGTGAAACGCTCGGCATCGTCGGGCGCAACGGCTCGGGCAAGAGCACGCTGCTCAAACTCGTGGCCGCGATCCACTGCCCGACGGAGGGGCGCGTGCTCGTGGCGCGCGGCGCTCGCATCACGAGCCTGATCGAGCTTGGCGTCGGCTTCCACCCGGAGCTGACGGGCCGCGAGAACGTGGCGCTGAACGCCGCGATTCATGGCTTGTCGGGCGAGGACGTGCGCGCCCTGTACCCCGCCATCGTCGAGTACGCGGGCCTCGAACACTTCATGGATGTCCCGCTGAAGAATTACTCGTCGGGCATGCACATGCGCCTGGGGTTCGCCGTCGCGGCCCACCTCGATCCCGACCTCCTGCTGCTCGACGAGATCTTCGCCGTCGGCGACGAGGCGTTTCAGCAGAAGTGCCTGCAGACCCTGCGCGGGCTTCAAGCCCGCGGCTGCACGATCCTGTTCGTCTCCCACTCGGCCGCGGCCATTCGGGCCATCAGCACCCGCGTCGCCGTGCTGCGCGCGGGCGAACTCTGTTTCGACGGCGGCGTCGACGCCGGTTTGGCCACCTACCGGGCACTCGTCGCCGCCGAGGCGCGCGCGAGCGCGGCGAGGGCGGCGCCCGAGCCCGCCCCCGAAGAAGATGCGGATCGCGCCTGGCATCGCACCGTGCTCGGCGACCACTGGGACGAGCTCGGCCGGTGGGCGTTCGACTTCGCGCGCCGCCAGGGCCTCGCGCCCCATCATTACTTCCTCGATGTCGGCTGCGGGAGCCTCTCGGCCGCCCGGTTCTTCCTCCCGTTTCTCGAGCCGTATCATTACTGGGGGTTCGAGCAGTCTCGCGCCCTGTTCGACGCGGGCGTCCGGTTCGAGCTGGCACGCGCCGGCGTGCCGCCCGAGTGGGGTCACTTCGTCGTCAACGACACGTTCGACCTCTCCGAGATCCCCGACAGGTTCGACATGGCCATCGCCAATTCGCTCATCGGCCGCTTGAGCCTCGACGGGCTCGCCCGATGCCTCGCGGCGGTCGTGGGGCACCTCCGTCCGGACGGACGCTTTTTCCTCACCTGGCGCGAGCCGGACACGAGCACGAGCCCGGGCCAGGCGGGCGACAGCACCGCGCACGAGGCGGCGGGCGGCCAGCCGGCCGCGCCGCGGCAGTATCGGTTCGCCCTGATTGCCGCCATGTGCGACGCGGTCGGAGCTAGCGTCGAACGGCTCGACGACACGTCGCATCCTCGCGGGGAGGCGGTGGCGGTCATCAGACGCCGCAGGTGATCGGACTCATGGGTGCCCAGACGGATGCTCGAAACGACGAGCGGCGCGTCGCGGTCGAGATTGCCGACGCGCTGCGGGAGCTCGAGGCCCTGCGCGCGCGGGAGCGAGCGCTTCGCCGCGAGACCGCCGAAGCCCGCCTCCTGCTCGCCGAGGTCCGGGCGAGCTGGATGTGGCGGGCGCTCGAGGCGTACCGTCGGGCGCGGATGCGGAAGGATGACTGGCTCGATCGGGTCGGGCTGTCGGCGGGCCTTCGGGGACTCGCGCGCGCGGTTCGACCCGTGCCGCGGGCGGTCCGCCGACAGCCGATCGGCGTCAACGTCGCGGGGTACCTCTCGACGGAGAGCGGCATGGGCGAGGCCGCCAGAGCCAGCGTCCGGTCGCTCCAGGCGGCCGGCGTTCCGGTGGCGCTCAATAACGTCGAATCCTTCCTGAGACAGCAGGATGCGACGTTTTCCTCGTTTCAGTCCGACAACCCGCACCCAGTCAATCTCGTGCACCTCAACGCCGACAACATGGCCTGGTTCGCCCGGCGCCAGGGGCGGCGGTACTTCCGCCGGCGCTACACGATCGGGTACTGGTTCTGGGAGCTGTCGACGTTCCGGCCCGAGTGGCGCTCGGGCTTTCGCTACGTCGACGAGGTCTGGGTCGCGAGCGAGTTCACCCGCGCCTGTCTCGCGGCGTGCACGCGCCTGCCGGTCCTCTGCATGCCGCTCCCGGTCGTGCTGCCGGAACCCTCGCCCCTCTCTCGCGACGATTTCGGGTTGCCTCGCGACGCCTTCGTGTTTCTCTTCACCTTCGACGCGTCGAGTCAGATGGAGCGCAAGAACCCCCTGGGCGCGATCCACGCGTTCAGACAGGCGGCGCTCCCCTTCGACCAGGCGGTCCTGGTGCTCAAGTTCACGAACCCCGAGTACGACCCGCGCGAGGTGAGACGCCTGCGCGAGGCCGCCGACGGGCTGCACGTGGCCTTCATCGACCGCTACCTGACCCGCCGCGACCTGCTGGCGCTCATGACCGCGGCCGACGCCTATATCTCCCTGCACCGCTCGGAAGGCTTCGGTCTGACGATCGCCGAGGCCATGAGCCTGGGCAAGCCCGCCCTTGCCACCGCGTACTCCGGCAACCTGGACTTCATGACGCCCGAGAACAGTTATCTCATCGACTATCGTCTCGTCTCGCTGGCACGCGACTACGGCCCCTACCCCGCCGGCGCCGTCTGGGCCGACCCTGACCTCGGTCACGCCGCGGCGCTCGTGCGCCATGTCGCGACGCACCCGGACGAGGCCAGGTGCCGCGGCGCGCGCGCCGCCGCCGACCTCCGCGGGTCGCGCGACCCGCGGGTCACTGGCGCGCGTGTCGAGCGCCGCCTCGACGCCTTGCGGCAGGGTCACCGGTTTCCGGGCCGTCCCTCGGCCGATACCTCCACGCTGACCCGATGACCGCCGGCCACCCCGACACGGATCCCCTCGCGGCCATCCGACGGCACCTGGCCGACGCGCTGGCCGCCGCGCGGCGTGACCTGGCCGAGGCTGAGGCGGAAAACGATCGCGTCCGCCGCGAGCTGCACCTCGTCCTGTCGTCCAGAGGACGCCAGCAACTCCTGAGGCTCTTCGCCTTCGCGTCAGCGCTCTGGGCGACCGCAGCGCACCCGTTCTGGACGACGCGCGTGGGGCTCGCCCGTGTCGCGGCACGTCCACCGCTCATCCACCTGCGCCGCCTCGTGCGGCGTCTGCGCACACGGACGCTCTTGCTGCGCACCGTGCCGCTCGCCGAAGCGTCTGGGCCCGCCGACGCGGCCCAGGCGCCCGGGTGGCTCGGACCCGTCACGTTCGGCGGGACGAGCTGCGAAGCCCTGCGTTGCCCGCTCGACGCCCACGTCACGTTTCGCACCCCGGTGGTCGCCCGCGCCCGCTTCGTCGCCGCCTGCGGCGTGAAGCCGGCAGCGTCGAATCGATACGGTGGCGGCGCCGTCCGCTTCGAGGTCACGCTTGAGGACGCGCGCGGCGCCTGGCGACGCTGGCGGTGTGTCGACTGCGCGCCAGCTCGGAGGTGGCGCGACCGGCGGTGGCGTCGGCTGACGCTTCCGCTCCCTCCCCACATGCCGGCGTCCGAGGTCGTGGTGACCCTGCGCACAAGCCGCCTCGGCCGCCCCGGCGAAACGCCCGGCGAGCCTCTGTGGGGCGAACCGCGGTTCGAAGCGCCCCGGGCCTGGTCCGAGATCCGGCTCGCCGGACGGGCCTGGCTGAACCGCTTACGCGCGGGCGGGCTCCGGGAAGCGTGGCAGTATCTCCGCTCGCGCGCCGCCCCGGACGGGGAGCGCGACCAGTATGCCCTCTGGCTCGAGCGACACACGCTCTCGCCAACCGACCTCGAGCACATGCGCGCGCACGCCCAGGCGCTTTCCTACCAGCCGCGCTTTACGGTCATCACGCCCGTCTACAACACGGACCCGCGGTGGCTCCGCGCTTGCATCGAGTCGGTCCGCCACCAGATCTACCCGCACTGGGAGCTCTGCCTCGTCGACGACGGCTCGACGAACAGGGCGACGTGGCAGGTCTTGCGCGAGTCTGAGGCGGACCCGCGCATCCGCGTCGCGTTTCTCCCGTCGAATCGTGGGATCTCGGCCGCCTCGAACCGAGCGCTCGCGATGGCCAGCGGTGAGTTCATCGCCGTGCTGGATCACGACGACGAGCTGTCGGCGGATGCGCTCTATCGCGTCGCCGTCCTCCTGAACGAGCATCCGGACGCCGATTTCGTGTATTCCGACGAAGACAAGATCGACCGCGACGGCCGGCGCTGCGACCCGCACTTCAAGCCGGACTGGTCACCGGACCACCTGCTCGCCTGCATGTACACGTGCCACCTGATGGTGCTGCGCCGGTCGCTCGTCGAGGCGGTCGGCGGGTTCCGGGAGGGCTTCGAGGGTGCCCAAGATTACGACCTGGTGCTGCGCGTGATGGAACGCACCTCGCGCATCCACCACATCCCCCGCATCCTCTATCACTGGCGCAAGCTCCCCCGCTCGGCCGCCGCGGACCCCACCGCAAAGCCGTGGGCGCACGAGGCCGGGCGCCGCGCCCTCGCCGACTATCTCGCACGCAACGGGATCGCCGGAGAGGTCTTGCCGGGGGCGGCCTTCGGTCTCTTTCGGGTGCGCCGCCACATCGTCGGGCGCCCGCTCGTCTCCATCGTGATCCCGACGACCGGGTGCCCGGCTGCGTCCGACGGGACCGACCTGCTCGGGCGCGCGCTCGAGAGCCTGGTCGAGCACACCAGCTATGACCACTTCGAGGTCGTGCTCGTCACGGACACGTGCGACTGGTCGGACGCGGTGCGCCGGGTGCTCGAGCGCGTGCCGCACCGGGTGGTGGCCTGGGGGACAGAGCAGCCGTTCAACTTCGCTCGGAAGATCAACGCGGGTGTCCGCGAGGCCGCGGGCGAGCACGTCGTGCTCTTCAACGACGACCTGGAAGTCGTCCAGGGGGAATGGCTCTCCGCCATGCTCGAGTACTCCCAGGTAAAGGGCGTCGGCGCCGTCGGAGCGAAGCTCGTGTACCCTGACGGTCGCCTCCAGCACATCGGCATCGTCCTGGGCGTCGCCGGCGTCGCGGCCCACGCGTTCCACCAGTATCCCGGAAGCTGTCTCGGCTACGCCGGCAGTGCGGTCTCCCCGCGCAACTACTCCGCCGTCACCGCGGCGTGCATGATGACCCGCCGACGGGTGTTCGAGGAGGTCGGTGGCTTCGACGAGGGATTGGCCGTCGACTTCAACGACGTGGACTATTGTCTGAAGCTCCGTCGGGCCGGCTACCGCGTGGTGTTCACGCCGTACGCGCTGCTCTCGCACCGAGAATCCTCGAGCTTCGGCGCCCGGACCCAGGCTCCGCGGGAGCTGGCCGCGATGCGCGCGAAGTGGGGAGACCTGGTCGTCCACGACCCCTACTTCAACCCCAACTTCAGTCGATCCTTCCCCGACTACCGGCTCGAGGTGGACGGACGATGAGCCGGGCCGGCCAGACGATGTGGGTGGCGTGCGAGGTGTGCGGGTGCCGAGTGGCGACGCCCCGAATCCGCAAGTTCGACCTGTGGATCAGCCGTTGCCTGCGGTGCGGCTTTCTCTTCGCCAACCCTCGCCTGCCGCGCGAGGACATCTGGCGTCGCTACAGCGCCGAGTACTTCCGGACGGAGTACCTGCCGAGTCAAGGCGTGCAACACGACAACGTCGACCTCGAGGAAGTGGACCGGCGGTACGCCTCGATGCTGCGCCTGATCGCTCGCGAGAAAGGACGGCCGGGGCGGGTGCTCGAGATCGGGGCCGGAGCCGGGTTGTTCCTGAAGGCCGCCGAGCGGGCCGGCTGGCAGGTCGCCGGCACCGACATTTCCGAACCCGCGGTGCAGTTCGCCGCAGAGCGACTCGGCCTGTCCCTGCGGCTCGAGGCCGCCGAGGACCTCAGTTTCCCCGATGCGGCGTTCGACGTCGCCGTCATGTTCGACGTCATCGAGCACCTCTTCCACCCCCTGACCGCAGTCCGAGCCGCCCGTCGCACCTTGCGCCCCGGCGGGCTACTCGTGATCACGACGCCGAACATCAACGCCTTCAGCCGCTGGGTGCTGGGGCGGCAGTGGGCGGTCTTGAGCCCAGCGGAGCACCTTTCGTACTTCTCCGAGCGGACCCTCAGGCGCCTGCTGACGCGCGCAGGGTTGACCGCGGTCGGGTTCGTACGCGCCTTCGACGGCTTCGGCCTGCACCGCACCATGAATCCCGAGTACACTCACCAGCCCGGAAGTCGACGTGCGCGCTGGTACCGCGGGTTCGTCGCGCGATACGGCGAGCGGTGGTATCCATGGATCCGCGCGCGCGGTCTGGGTGACGTTCTGCTCTCGCTCGCGCGGCGGCCGACGGCGAAGCAGGACGCTGCGAACGCAGGACGGAGCCGGTGACCCGAGAGATCTCGAAACATCTCCTGCGGCGCTTGGCTCGCGGGTGGCCGATCGTGGTCGCCACGATCGTGACCGGGCCAGTCGCCTGGGCGCTGCTCGCCCACCCGAGAAACGACGCCTCCGAGTGGCTGGTCTCCGAGCGCGCCGGGTGGACGCCGGTTCCCGTCGAGTTGCCCGGCGTCGCGACGCGCCCGGGCGAGGTCGTCCGACAGGTTCGACTCCGACAGCGCGGACTCGAGTGGTGGCGGCGGTACCCCGAGATTCAGGTGCTCGTGGCGACCTACGAGACGCGGCCCGCGCTGCGCGGAGCCGAACTGCGAATCCCAGACGCGCCGTGCGCGTACCGGTCGGAGCCTGGCGCGCGGCTGGTCAACAACCGGCTGCTCGTCCTCAGGCGCGAGGCGTGCCCCGCGAGCGCCGTTCCGGCGCGCGGAGACGAGACCTGGCACGAGTTCGAACTGGTGTTTCGCACCGGCGAGGACGGACGACTGGCGCTCTGGACGTTTCAGGTGCCCGAGGGTGAGGCGAAGTCTTCCCTGGTGGTCGTCGACGCCGCCGCGTCACCGCCCGGGACGAGGCTCGCGGTCCGCGGTCGGCTCGCGCGGGATCTGGCCGGCCCCACGTGGTCGCGGGCGAGGCTGCTGGCTACGATGTGGGAGATCTCGTCGAGCCCCGCGTGGCTCTGGGGCGCCCTCGGCGGGGTCTTCGGTCTGGTGGCGGCCGGTGGCTTCCTGATCCGACGCGGCGCGGTCGACCCACGCGCGCGCGGTCGGACGGCGGTGAGCGCCGTCGGTGCCGTCGCGGTCGCCACCGGCCTCGCCGTGGCCTACGCTGTCGTGGTACCGCCGCTCCAGGCCCCCGACGAGCCGGATCACCTGCTCAGCTTCGCGGATCTCGTGCGCCGGCCGGCCATGAAGACGCAAACGGCGGACTGGGCCAGGAGGACGCACTTCGAGCGGATCAAGTTCTATCCAGACGAGCGGTTTCACCGGGTGCACGTGGGCCGACCGTACGCCGAGGCCTGGGGCCGGCACGTGTTTCCGGAGGACGTCAGCTCGCGCAGCCCAACCGCGACCTGGCTGTGGCGCCTCCTCGCCGCCGGGCTCGGCGATCGGCCACCGCAGGCCACGCTGCTCGCCACGCGCCTGGTGAACGCGCTCCTCTTCGGGCTGGCTCTCGGACTGGGCACCGCCCTCGTGGCCGCCTGCTCGTCGGTGCCGTACCCCGGGCTGGTGATGCTGATTTTTCTCCTCGTCCCGGCCCTGCCGTTCTTCGCAATGCACATGTCCGAGACGGCCGTCATGACCGCGGCCCACGTGCTCGGCGCCTGCGCGATCCTCACGGTGTGGCTCGGGGCGACGCGGCCGTTTCCCGCCGGTCTCGCCCTCGGCATGGCCGTGGCGCTCGCGCTCGCGAGCGGCCGCAGCGCGTGGCCGCTCGCCGGGCTGTGGGGCGCCGCCCTCCTCGGGCGCGCACTCTTCGTGCCCTCCCCTGCCGACCGCAGGGTGTCGAGCGCGGTCCGAACGGCTGCTGCCTTCTGGGTCGGCGTGGCACTCGGCCTGATCCCCCTTGTCGCGCTCGCCGACGGTCGGTTCTTCGCGCAGATCGTCGAAACCACATCGCGGCGACTGGCCGGGCCACTTCCGGCCCCGCAGGGAGCGCTGGCCCACGCCGCGACGCTTCCCGTGGTCGCTCTCGTCGGGGCGTGCGGACTAGAGGCAATCGTCGCGAGCCTGCGAGCCCGCGCGCGCCTCGGCGAGGGCGTGTGGGCCGCTCGCGTCGCGACCGCGGTGGCCAGCCTCGGGGCAGTGGCCCTGGTGGTCGTTACACTCGCCTCCCTCGCGGTCCGCTTCCCAACCCTGGAACCCTTCGGAGAGGCCAACCCTCCCGCGCTCGAGCACTACATCCGCGACGTCCTGCTCGTCGCAACGACGTCGTGGCGGGTCGCAACTCCAGACCACCTGCTCGTGACTACGTTCTGGACCGGCTTCGGCTGGCTCGACACGATCCCGCCCAGGGCCATGGTGTCCGGCCTGGTGCTCGCGACCGAAGCTTCGTTACTCGTCTCGCTCGTGCACCTCGCCCGCAGCCGGGCCGCTCGGCAGGTCGGCTACCTCGTGGTGCTCGTGGCGGGCGGGCTGGCATCCCTGGGTGCCTACGCCGCCGCCTCGCATGCGCTCCTGCGCAATCTCCACGGGCGCTATCTGATCGGCCTCTACGTGTCCGGACTGGCTCTCGCGTGGAGTCCGCTCCTGCTGAGTGGGGACACCGGGCTGGCCAGCAAACAGCGTTTGCGCGATCGCGGGAGCGACCGGATTGCGACAGGGGCGAGTGGTCGCGCAGAGCCGCTCAGGGTGCCTCTCGTCCTCATCGCGTGCGCCCTGCTTCACACCTACTGCTTGGTCTTCATTCTGCGCCGATATTTTTAGGGAGGACCGCACGGCCGCGGCGGCCCGTTCGCGGAGAAAACCGTGTGGAGCAGCCCGTTTCGCCCTCACGAAAAACGCTGCGGAGGCCAGCGACAGGGCGTGGGGTTGGGGGTCCCCACGCCGCGTTCGGGGGACGGTGAGCCGGAGCAGCGTTTTTACGGGCTGCGGAACCGGTTTTCGGAGCGAATGGGCCGCCGCGGCGACGACCGGGCGGTCCGGCTAAAGCCGGACCCCACCGAGGAAACCCTGAGGTCCGGCTAAAGCCGGACCCTACCGGGGAGGCGCGGTAGTTAGAATGGACGCAGTTCCAGGGACCTGCGGAGAGTGACCCTCGTGTTCAGGCGGCGGATCGGCGCATCCCTGACCGGAGCCGGCTTGGCGCTCGCCCTGTCCGGCCTCTTCTTGTCGAGCCAGCCTCGAGCTCAGACCGGCGTGCCGCCCCTGCCCCACGACGTGACGTACGTGATGCCCGTGTGGCTCAACTACATGGGGGCCAGCCCGGCTGTGTTCGAACAGCAGGTGGCCGAGCTGCGAAACCGCCTGGGGGAAGGGCCGCTCGTCCGCGTCGGCTTCTCCGTGTACGTGAGCATCGAGATGCCCGACTGGACCCTCGATCCGAACGACGCCGCGGCCGTTCGGGCCGCCCTCGCCAGCACGATCGCCCGAATCGACGCTGCGATCGCCCGGGCGCGGCCGTACAACCTGCCCATTTGCCTGAACCTCCTGACGGCCATCCGGAGCGCCTACGACGGCGCGCAACGCGACTCGGAACGGGAAGATCGCCGCACCATGCAGTGGTACTCGGACAACGGCCTAGCGCGCGGCTGGTGGACGCACTCGCGCTACGCGCGCAAGCAGTACGCCCTGCAGCAGGCCTACATCCGCGAGCTCGGGAAGGTGCTCGCCAACCGGATGGCCCGCGACCCGAACATCCTCGTGGCGGCGAGCGGTGACGGCGAGGTGGAACTGTCGTTCGACCGGGCGCCGGGACCCGACAACGCGGTGCTCGCCGACTACTCCCCCTTCGCCGTCGCGGAGTTCCGCGACTGGCTCCGCCATGCGGGGCTCTATGCGCCCGGCCAGCCCTTCGCCGGCGATGGCTACCAGTCCGGCGCGCGGTATGCCGGCGACGCCTCGCCCGCCGAAGACACCAATGGCGACGGACACACCCTGAACGGCGATTTCGGCACTCGCTTCACGTCGTGGGACCTCCGATATTTCGACTGGAGCTTGAGCGACGACCCGAATGCCGACCCGCACGCCATCCCCGCGAGGGTCTACGAGGCGCCGGGGTGGAATCCGATGCCGGATGCGGGGGCCAGCCGGTTCGATGCGCCTCGCGTCCGGGTGCCGGGCGACCCGTGGTGGGAAGTCTGGTCGACCTTCCGGTCCGTGATGCTCTGGCACCACAATCGCGATTTCGCCAGGTGGATCACCACATCGCCCGACCCCGAAACCGGCGCGACTGTACCAGCCGAGCGCTGGTACTCGTACCAGGTCCCGGCGGACTATCTCTTTGGCGGCACGCCGGAGAACCCCAACTGGCGGTTCGTCTCCTCCGCAAGTGCCTGGTGGACCGCCGACATTTCGCCCTACGGATCGATCGGCATCACCGCGTTCAACGTGAACTTCGGCACGTGGTTCGCCCGGACGCTCAGTCAGGTCGCGCCTCACCTCGCCGAGCGCGATCGCCGGTGGGGCATCATCGAATGGAATCCGTCGGTGCCCACCTCGCCGTCGCTCGACATCTACACGGACGAGATGGCCGTCGTCGAGCGGTACCGGCCTAGCCTCCTCATCCCGTACGCGTGGGGGCACTCCCCGGAACAGGTTCAGGATACGGGTTTCGAGGTGGCGCTCCGCGACCTCATCGCCCGCATCAAGCAGCCCGCGCCCAGCCAGGTGGTCGCGACCATCGACGCGCCGGCGCGAGGGGCGTCGGTCCGCCAGCCATTTTTCCTCACTGGCTGGGCCGTCGACCTCGGCACCGTGCGCGGCCCCGGCCGCACGACCGGTGTCGACCGCGTCGAGGTCTACGCGCTGCCGACCGACAGCTCCGGAGGCCCCGGGGTCTTCCTCGGCTCCGCAACCTACGGGCTCTCGCGATTGGACGTGGGCGCTCAACACGGCCGACAGTTCACGAACTCCGGGTACCAGCTCAACATTAATGGCCTGCCGCCCGGCCGCTACCGCGTCGTCGTGCGGGTCCGCAGCCAGGTCACGGACACTTTGGTCGATGCCGCGACGCTTGACGTGAACGTCGACTTGCCCACGCTGTCGCTCGACCGCTCGCGCCTGACCTTCGCCGTGACGGTCGCGGCCGATGGCCGGGTTGTGGGTACGGGCAGCCAGGTCATCACCCTCACCCACAGCGGCTCGGTTCCGGTGGCCTGGACGGCCTCGTCCGACCAGAACTGGCTCGAGGTCACGCCGACCTCCGGGAGCGGAGCCCAGACCCTCACCCTTCGCCTCATCCCCGACGCGTTGCCGCCCGGCTCCGGCTCGGCGACCGCCCGGGTGACGGTGAGGGCTGCCGGGGCTGCAAACGAGGTGTCGGTCGAAGTCACGCTCACGCGCTTTAGCGGGGGAGCCAGCACTCCGCCCTTCGGCTTCGTGGACACGCCCGTGCACGGGGCCACCGGCATCGCGGGCGCGCTCGGCATCACAGGCTGGGCGCTGGACGATGTGGAGGTGGCGAGGGTCGAGATTTATCGCCACGCCGTGCCCGGCATCGACCCACCCGCGGCGATCCGACCCAACGGCAAGGTGTACATCGGCACGGCCACGTTCGTCCCGGGCGCGCGCCATGACGTGGAAGGGTACTACCCCGATTACCCACAGAACGCCCGGGCCGGCTGGGGCTATCAGGTTCTGACCAACATGCTGCCCGACCTGGCCCGCTGCACCGTGAGCGGTGGAAATGGTCTGTTCACCTTCTACGCCTACGCGATCGACGTGGAGGGCCAGGCGACCTTGCTCGGCGCCCGCACCGTCACCTGTGCGAACGCCTCGTCGTCGCTGCCCTTCGGCACGATCGATACACCGGCCCAGGGCGCCACCATCGCGGGGCCGTCCTACGTGAACTTCGGGTGGGCGCTCACGCCGCCACCCAAGTTCATTCCGACCGACGGGTCGACCATTCTCGTGTGGATCGACGGCCGACCGGCGGGCCGCGTCTCGTACAACCACTACCGGTCCGACATCGCCACGCTGTTTCCGGGCTACGCCAATTCCGACGGCGCGGTCGGCTACTACCTCATCGACACGACGCGCCTCGCGAACGGCCTCCACACGATCGCCTGGAGCGTGGTCGACAACGAGGGGGCCGCCGCGGGGCTCGGCAGTCGATACTTCACCGTGCTCAACAGCAGCGGCAGCTCGAGCGGCGCCGCCGGGTCAGAAGCGTTCGCGACCTCCTCCGTGGCGCGAGGTGCCCCCGTGTCGGCCGCGACTTCCCATACGAGCGGAAGCGCGCCGCGCTTCGGACGACACGCGCTCCTCGCCCGCCGGGGTTACGACCTCTCGCAGCCGCTCCTCCGCGTCGTCCCCGACGACTCGGGCGTCCACCAGCTCACGATCTTCGAGAACGATCGGCTCGAAGCGTGGTTGCCCGCGAGCCACGCGCCCTACGTGGGCTACAGTCTCGTCGGCGGGGACCGACGAGGGTTGCCGGTCGGATCCCACCTCGACGTGGAGCATGCGGTCTTCTACTGGCAGCCTTCGGTCGGCTTCATGGGGTCGTACCTTCTCGAGTTCTCGCCGGACAGTTCACCGCCATCCTCAGCCGGGCACCCTGTTCGTCTGCTCGTCCGGATCGTCCCCAGGCAGCCAGGTGGCGCGATTCGGATGTATATCGACACCCCGCTCGCCCGAACCACCGTCGACCAGCCGTTCGTCGTGGCGGGCTGGGCCGCCGACGCGAGGGCCTGGGCCGACGCTGGAATCGACACGGTTCACGTGTGGGCGTACCCCGACCCCGGGTCAGGACAACCGCCGATCTTTCTCGGTGCAGCCGCCACGGGAGGCGTTCGGCCTGATGTCGCCCTCGCCTTCGGTCGTCGGTTCGCGAACTCGGGCTACAGCCTGACCGTGGGCGGGCTCGCGCCGGGCGACTACGAGCTCGTGGTCTTCGCCAGGAGCGCGTTCTCTGGGTCCTTCGACGACGCCCGACGTGTCCGGGTCAACGTGAGGTGATGGACGCGAGGCGATCGGCCGATCCCGTCCTCGGGGTGCGGGTCATCGCAGGGGTGTCCTCCAGGCCACCCTGGTGGCTCGTCGCTCGCCTCGCTTGCCTCTTTGGCCTGGCTTTCGCCCTCCTGGTCGCAGCCGCGCGCGACGATGGCGGGCGTGACGGTGTCGGGCGCTCGGCGGCGCAGACTCCGAGTGGAGGGCTGTCGAGCGAGCCCTTCTACGTCATGCCCCTGTGGCTGCAGTATGCGAGCGCGAGCGACGCGGAGTTCGCGCTCGAGGCGAGCGAGCTCAGGCGGCGGCTAGGTCCGGAGGGACCGTTCGTCCGGCTCGGCTTCACCGCGTACGTCCACATCTCGATGACCGACTGGCGCGTCGACCCTGCCGACTCCGCGGCGGTTCGGCGCGCACTCCCGAGCACCGTCGAGCAGGTAGACCGGGCCATCGATCGCGCGCGCCGACACGGCCTCCCGCTGTGCCTGTCGTTTCTCACGGCCATTCGCGAGCGCACCGATTCCGTGCAGCAGGCGGCGGAGGCGGAAGACCTGCGGAACGTGCAGTGGTACAGCGACAACAGCCCGGCGAGCGGCTGGGTCACGTATTCGAGGTATGCGCGCGCCCTGCGACGGGTTCAAGAGGCGTACTGGCGCGAAATCGGCCGTCTTCTGGCCAACCGGATGGCGCGCGATCCGAACCTCCTCGTCGCGGCGAGCGGCGACGGCGAGATCGAGCTGTCGTACGAGCGGTCGCCGTTCGGCGGTCGCCCCTATACCGCAGAGACGACTCAGGTGGCCGACTATTCACCGTTCGCCGTGGCCGAGTTCCGCGACTGGCTGCGGCACGGTGGGCTCTATGCGCCGGGCCAGCCCTTCGCGGGCGAGGGCTACGCGCTCGGCCGGCGCTATGCGGGCGATCGATCGCCGGCCGACGACACGAACGGCGATGGGCACACGCTGAACGGCGATTTCGGCACGCGGTTCACGAGCTGGCGCCTGCGGTACTTCGACTGGTCGCTGGACGACCCCGTCGAGCGAGATCCTCGCGCCATCCGCGCGAGTGCTGGCGCGTCGCCGGCGCGGACGGCGCCGGTGGACGCCGGCATCGAGCAGTTCGATGCGCCGCGGACGCGCCGGGACGGCGATCCGTGGTGGGAGGTCTGGATGACGTTCCGCCAGCAGATGGTCTGGCACCACAACCGCGACATCGCCCGGTGGGTCACCACCTCGCGCGACCCAGCGACCGGGGCGCGCGTGCCGCCGACGCGCTGGTACTCCGACCAGATCCCCGCCGACTGGGTCTTCGGACATTCGCCGCAGGAACCGGATCTTCGCTTCGTCACGTCGGCGAGCGCCTGGTGGACCGCCGACGTCGCCCCATTCGGCACGCTGGGGATCACGGCCTTCGCGGCCAACACGGGCGGCGTCGTCAATCGCACTCTCCGCCAGGTCGCCCCGCTCATCGGCGCGCGCGATATCCGCTGGGGGATCCTCGAGTGGCACCCATCGGTGCCCGAGCATCCGTCGCTGCAGGTGTATCTGGAGGAGGTCGAGCTCGTCGAGCGATTTCGGCCGGCGCTGGTGGTGCCGATCTACTGGGGCGACCCGACGTATCGCATCCAGGACAGCGGCTTCGAGGTCGCGCTTCGCGAGCTGGTCGCGCGGACGAGGAACGGGTTTCGTCCGTTGCCAGCCACCGTGTCGGTGGACCCGACGCGGTTGACCTTCGGGGTCACGAGCGACGGCCGCTTTTCGACGCCGCCGCAGCGCGTGCGCGTCGCGGTCCTCGCCCGGGGCCAGTGGACCTGGCAGGTCGCGAGCGACGCGGAGTTCCTGGCGGTCGAACCGAGAGAGGGAACTGGGGTGGGCGAGGTGACGGTTTCGATCAGGCCGGGCTCTCGCCCGCCCGGCGAACTCCGCGGCCGCCTTCGGGTCGAGTCACCGGGGGCATCGCCCGTCTGGCTGGAGGTTGTAGTGCGCGTCTACCCGGCGGGCGCGACGCGGGGCCCGCACGGCGTCATCGACGTGCCGTCGGGGGATCTGCAGACGACGGCGGCCGTCGTCTCATTCGCCGGCTGGGTGCTTGACGACCTCGGCGTGGAGAGAGTCGAGATCTGGCGGGACCCGGTGGTGGGCGAGCGGGCAGGGGATCACGGCCTCGTGTTCGTCGGGCGCGCGCGGTTCAAGACCGGCGCTCGTCCGGACGTCGAGGCGGCGTTTCCCGACGCGCCGCGGCGCGAGCGCGCGGCGTGGGGCTTCGACGTGGCGACCGCGAGCCTGCCCAACGAGGGGAACGGAACGTTTCGCTTCCACGTGGTCGCCTACGACGTGGAGGGGCACCGAAGCGTCCTGGGGACGCGGACCGTGACTCGCCCGTAGTCCTTGATCTCCCGTAGCGCTACCCGCCCGGAAACGCGCGCACGAGCTCGCCGACGACGACCTCCGTCCGTACCTCCCCCCACACATCGACGCGCGCGCGCTGCCCGGGCCGCTTCATCAGCAACGGCACGTGCGCATGCTCGGCCGCCGGCGTCCGGCGCCGAAACTCGTGGTCCGACAGGATCGCCACCGCCGACCCCTCCCACACACCGGCCCGCTCGAGCGACGCCCGCACGCGGCCGACGACCTCGTCCACGCGCGCGAGCTGCGCCAGATAGTGCTCGTCGCTCGGCTCGAACGGATCGCAGAAGACGCCCCGACACGCCCCCAGAAACGGCCCGTGCGCAATGTTGAAGTGCACGACGCGCAACACCGGCCGCCGGCCGACGGAAGGGGCCGTGGCCGCCTCGGTCAGGAGCGCCAGCATCCGCCAGTGATACGCGACCGCCGTGGGGTTCTTGCCGAGCCCGGTCGGCCATCGATGCGGCCACCTGCGTCCGCGTCGAGCGCCACGACGACCGGCGCGTACTGCGCCGCGATGCGGCTGAAGCGCCCCACATTGGCGCCGAGATCCCACACCGACTGTGGCCGAACCCGCTCGAGCCAGGTTCTCACCACGGCTTCCTTGCGTGCGAGTTCCTCCGCCGTGTACGGGCTCTGCCGCTCCTCGTATTCGGACCAGCGCCCGCGCGGCCGCCAAGCGAGCGCCTCGACACACGCCCGGAGGTGCTCGACGAGCGCTCGCAGGCGGGACACTGCGCGGCGCTCGTCAGCCGCGTCCCGAACCCGACCCGGCCCGGTCACCGCGCCGGCCCGTCCGCGGGCGAGGCGTTTCTCCGCCCACGCGTGCAGGTGGAGATGAACCAGCAGACCCGGACGGACGAGCGTCGTTTTCGGCAAGAGCCGGCTCGCCAGATCCAGGGGCACGCCGTCCGGAAAGGCGAGCGTCAGGGCGGTCAGGCGCGCATCCCGGAACGCGGCGAGCGCGAGCGGCGCAAGAAACTGCTGGCAGAACTGGCGATACGCCACCTAGGGGCCGCGGTGCCGTCGCGGGGTGCAGCTCTTGATCCGGTCCGCGGTTGCTGTCAGGATCACGGAACGGCCGCGACCTCACGCGGGCACTTCTCGCGTCGCGGTCGCAGTCAGGATGCCCACGCGTCCCCGCTGCACCGGTCCCCGGCGACCCCCGATCGCCGCCGCCCTCACCGCCGCGGCGCTCGCTCTCGCGCTGCCGGCGTGGCTCGGCGCCAAGCCACCCAAGGCCGCGCACAAGATGACCTACATCACGCCCCTGTGGCTCAACTATCTGGGCGCGAGCGATGCCGTCTTCAGCGAGGAGGTGCGCCAACTGCGCAGCCGCCTGGGCGAAGGGGGCTATGTGCGCGTCGGCTTCGGCGCCTACATCTTTATCTCGATGGAGAACTGGCACGTCGACGTGACCAGTGCCGAGGCTGTCGACCGCGAGCTTCAGAGCACGTTCGACCAGATGGACCGCGCCGTGGCGCGGGCGCGTGCCGAGAACCTCCCCGTTTGCCTCTCGTTCCTCACGGCCATTCGCAGCCGCTACGACCCGGCGCAGCGAACCTCCGAGCGCGAGGACCGGCGCACCATGCAGTGGTATGCCGACAACGCGCTCGCGCGCGGCTGGTGGACCCACTCCCGCTACGCCCGCAAGCTGCGCGTCGTCCAGGAAGCCTACATCCGCGCCGTCGGCCGCCGGCTCGCCCGCCTGATGGCCGAGTATCCCTCGACCGTCGTGGCGGCGAGCGGGGACGGTGAGGTCGAGCTCTCCTACGACCGCTCGCCCGCAGGCAATCCCGACTACGCCAACCGCCCTGCCGTGTTCGCTGACTACTCGCCGTTCGCTATCGCCGAGTTCCGCGACTGGCTGCGGCACGGTGGGTTCTATGGCGACGGCCAGCCGTTCGAGGGCCAGGGGTACGAGCGGGGCGCCCGCTACAAGGGCGACCGGTCGCCCGCCGAAGACACCAATGGGGATGGCCATACCCTCAACGGCGACTTCGGCACGAGCTTCACCTCCTGGGACCTGCGGTATTTCGACTGGAGCCTCGACGACAATCCCGACGCCGACCCGAACGCCATCCCGGCCAGCCTGTACGAATCCCCCGGCTGGAACCCGTGGCCCGACGCCGGGGCTGGGCGGTTCGACGCGCCGCGGCAGCCGCAGCGCGGTCAGCCTTTCTGGGACGTCTGGGACCTCTTCCGCCAGACTATGGTCTGGCGGCACAACCTCGACTTCGCCCGCTGGATCACGACGTCGCCGGACCCGGTAAGCGGCTTGACCGTGCCGGCCGAGCGCTGGTTTTCCGACCAGATTCCCGCCGACTACCTCTTCGGCAGCACGCCGGCGAACCCCGACTTGCGCCTCGAAAGCTCGGCCAGCCCGTGGTGGACCGCCGATATCTCGCCGTACGGCTCCCTCGGCATCACCTCCTTCAACGTCGTGCTGGGCGGCACGCTCTATCCGACGCTGCGCAACGTCGCGCCCGTCATCGCCGAACGCCGCGTGCGCTGGGGCATTCTCGAGTATCACCCCTCAGTACCGATCTCGAACGTTCTCAGCGCGTATTTCGACGATGTGGCTGTCATCGAGCGGTATCGGCCGGCCCTCATCGTCCCCATCTACTGGGGCGATTCGTACTATCAAATTCAGAACACGCCGTTCGAGCAGGCCTTGCGCGAAGTCGTCAATCGCCTGAAGACGCCGCCCCGGTCCGTGCAAGCGCTGGCCGCGGAGCCGCCGAGTGTCGGGGCGCGTCTGCGCATGGGGACGCGGCTGCCCGTCTTGCTCGATGGGAAGTCGCAGGTCGAGTGGCTGGGTGGGAGGCAGCGGCCATGGGAGTGGCCGCGCAGGTGAGAGACCGGGCCGACTGGCGAACCCGCTGGCTGGCTGCCGTTGCGGCAGCTGCCGGGCTCATCCTCGTGCCCGCCTGCGGCGGCTCGGAGGGACCGGGGGCGCCGCCGCCTCCCACGTCGCCGAGTCCCGACGGCACCACCGTGTCGTTCACCGGCACCGTCGAGGCCTACGGCGTCGCCTCGCACGACTACGCGCCGGACCGCGACGGTCTTCTGAACGTGGTCCTCACGTGGACGGGGAGCGCCGACCTCGATCTCTATCTCACTACCGCAGAGTGCACCGGCTATCCGCCCGATGCGTGCGCGATGCTGGCGAGGTCGGTGGAGGAGGAGGGGACGCGCGAGCAACTCTCGCGCGCCGTCAGGAGTGGCCAGCGTTACAAGGTGTGGGTGGACAATCTCAGCCCGGCCGTGGCGGCTGCCTACCGTCTCGAGCTGACGTTGCGATAGGCTGAGGTCGTCGCGGGTGCTCTTTGCGTGGCTGCCTGCGACATGTCAGGCGGCCCGGCGCTCCGGGCACCGCGATCGGTGTCCTTTCGGCAGAGCTGCGTAGCGTCTCGGGAACTATCAGGACGCGCTCGGTGGTTACGCTGTGGCGGCCGCACCGGCCCGCTGTGGGTCTGGTGGTAGCTGAGCCGCGCTGCGGGCGAGAGTCCCTGCCCACGCGCCTCGGCATCATGGCGATAGACGGTGCCCAACGCCTCGAGGATCCGCCGACACTCGGTCGGAAAACTCGGGACCACGTCGACGACATGCCGGCGGGCATGCGCCAGACAGTGACCGACGATCACCGCGAGCGGTTTCGGCAGATTGCGCGCCAGCGCATCGCACATCTGCCTCGGTGGCCCGAGATCCGCCGTCCGGTCCGCCAGAATCCGCGCGAGATGCTCCCCGGCATGGCGACGCCCCGTCACAAACAGGGCGATCCGATGACCGTCGCGGGTTGCGATGATGCCGGACGTGAAGACGCCGGTGCGATCCGCCGCGACGTCGTCAGGATCGCCCCGTGGCGGCCCAGGGCGCTGCAGCGCGAGCACGGTCATGTGCGTATCGTCGTTGTGCACGACCTCCCCATTCGCAGCCCGCCGAACGGTCTCCAGTCGTGGTGGTCGCCCGTGAGTGGTGGGGATGCCGACGCTCTCTGTAGACGCATCCGCTTCGGCAGCGTGGGCAGCGGCGGACGAGGGACACCGACGGCCATCGCAGGCTCATGGGCGGGCCTCCCTGCGACGCGCAGACGGCGGCGCTTGACGCGCGCGGAGACAGTAAGCCGGAAGCTGAGTACCTGAGTTGAGTTACTGCGTCCAGTGGTCGTTCAGACCCAACCCGGGCGCCGCCAGCTTGAACTGCAGGCCGTGGTAGCCTGCTGTCGGGTCGTTGTAAACCTCCTGAATCACCTCATACTGACCCCACAGCGAGCCACTGGGTCCGACCCACACGATCTTCACGAACCACGTGTAGTGGGCGTCTTCGACGCCATCGTTATCGGAGTCGTAGTCGCCCTCGACGTGGTTCGTCAACCATCCCTGGCTAATCGTCGGATATCCGGCGGACGAACGCGCGCCGCGGTCGAGCTTGCCGTCGCCGTTGCAATCTCTGTTCGACAACCAGTCGTCGGACCACTTCATCCGCAGCCGGTCGTTCACGAAGTCGCCAGATTGTCCCCAGTATTTCCCGTCGAGTACCCGGTCGACGCTGTCGTAGGTACCGTTGAACTCGTGGGCCTGATAGTTGTACCCGAACTGATCGAAACCCAAGACCAACGGATTCCCCAGAGAGTCCGTGAGGACGCCGTCCGGGATGGTGGTGCACCCCGCGGGCTTGCCCGCCCTCGCGTGGAGCACGGCGCCGGTTGCCACTGCCACCGCCACCGCGGTCGCCGCTAGGAATCTCTTCATCGCCATCCTCCTTCCTCCGATCCTTGCTCCCTCACTGCAACACTCTCCACCCCTTCATCCTCGACGACCCGAACAGGTTCGGCGTCTGCGGATACTGGCGCGACGGCAGGCTCTTGCGGATTGCCGCGTGCCAGTCGCGGTACGTCGCCCCCTTCGGAAGCGAAGCCAGCGCGCGCAGGGCGACGAAGGTGAAGGCGCCGTTGGGTCGGCCTTCGAAGTAGGCGTCGTAGCTGTACTCCGTGTCCTGGCACCCCGCGAGCAGCAGCCCTGCGTACCGTCCCGGCGGACTCGACGCCCGTCGCGCCCGGCGCACGCCCAGCTTCGCCGCCTCGCGTCGCGCCAGGAAGACCGCCGGTGGCAGGAACCGCACTGTCCGCCGCGGCGCGTCGGCCTGCGGCAGCGTCGGCGGCGTCCGAATCGGCGCGAAGCGCGCCACCGTGCCCGAGTGGCACGAATCCGAAATCATTACCACTCGCGCCCGCGCCGGGCGCCCGCTCAGCAGCTCGAACAGCTCATCGTCCGTAATCGGCCCGTTCGCGCGCACGTCGTACGGGCACAGACACTCGTCCGTCCCGTCCGGCTCGTCACCGTCCTCGTCTGGCACGAACGATCCGTGGCCCGAGTACTGGATGACCGCGAGGTCGCCCGGCCGGCATCGCCCCAGCAGCTCCCGGATGCCCCGTCGGATGCCCGCGCCTGTGGCCTGCCGGTCGATGAGCAGCCGCACTTCGAACCCCCGGGCCCTGACCGCCGCCGCCCAGTCCTGGGCGTCGTTGACGCACCCCGCCAGGTCACTATCCGTCCCCGGGTAGTCGTTGATCCCGATGCACAGGGCCCGTCGTGTCATCTTCCTTCTCCCGCTCCTCCCCACCCGTGCTCTCAGGTTCCGAAAACGCCAGGGCGGCCCGGCGTCCCGCCTCTCAGGTTCACGCGACCCCCCGGCGCCGAGAAAGCCCGAGGCTCGGAACGCCCCTCGCCGCTGACCGCGCGGTCCAGCGCCCTGAGGTCGACACTTTCCAGTTCCAGCGTCGGCACGGGCGGCCCGTCGGCGTCCACCAGCACGTGCGGGGCGATCCAGCCGCGCCAGTTGCACTCGTGGCAGCGGTACGGCCGCGCGTCGGTCCAGTGCTTCTTCACCCGCTCCCTCCAGGTCCGCGTCCGCGACGGGTGCACGTTCGTCGACGCGCACGCCGGACACAGGTGTCGCGTCCCGCTTCGCACCACCTGCCGACCCACTTCTACTGCGCCCGCCGGAGCAGGCGGCGCGAGTACCTCGACTCCGGCTGCCCGCCAGCTCCTGAACTCGGGGACGATGACCTGGAGCTGTGCGAGCACCGCGTGAGCATCTTCCCCTCGTGCCCGGCGTTCCAGTTCCGCGATCTCGCCCAGCAGCGCCTCTCGATCGCGCCGCTGTCGTGGCTGCACCCGCACAATCTCTGGCACCTCCGACGGCGCGACCGTCTCGTCGGGCGCCACCAGCTCTTCGTACAACTTTTCCCCAGGCCTGATTCCGGTGAAGGCGATCGGGATCTCCTCGTCCGGGACGAAGCCGGCGAGGCGGATCAGGTTGCGCGCCAGATCCACCACGCGAATCTGCTCCCCCATGCGAAGCACGTACACCTCGCCCGGTCGTCCCTGCGCCGCGGCGTGGAGCACTAGCTCGACGGCCTCGGGGATCAGCATGAAGTAGCGGCGCATCTCCGGATGCGTCACCGTGACCGGCCCGCCGGCTCTGACCTGCTCGAGGAACCGCGGCACCACGCTGCCGGCGCTCGCCAGCACGTTGCCGAAGCGGACGGCGAAGAACGACGTCATGCTCTCTGGGGCCCGCCCCTGCACGAAGAGCTCTGCCACGCGCTTGGTCGCGCCCATCACGCTGACCGGGTTCACCGCCTTGTCTGTGGAAATCAGAATGAAGCGGTGCACCCCGTGTCGCTCGGCGGCCTCCGCCACGAGCCGCGTGCCCATGACGTTGTTCTTGACCGCCTCGCACACGTTGTCTTCCATGAGCGGGACGTGCTTGTGAGCTGCGGCGTGGAACACGATCTCCGGCCGGAACCCCCGCATGACGCTCTCGAGTCGTCCTTCGTCGGTGATGTCTCCGAGCGCCGGGTGCGCCGCTCCGCCCAGCCCTTCGTCGCGCAGGCGGGTCGCCACGGCGTGCAGCCCGTTCTCGTACCGCTCGTACAGGACGAGCTGCGCCGGGCCCAGCCGGGCGACCTGAAGCGCCAGTTCCGACCCGATGGAGCCGCCCGCGCCCGTGACCATGACGCGGCGACCCTGGACCAGGTGCCGGACCGGTCTGATGTCGAGGTTCACGGGCTTTCGGGCCAGCAGGTCTTCCACCATCAACGTGCGGATGTGCCGCACCTCGACCCGGCCGTTGATGATGTCGCGCAGCCGAGGGACTGTCTTGATGGGGATCTTGTACGGCTGCAGGATGCGCACCACCTCGCGCACGACTTCGGGCGGCGCGCTGGGGATGGCGATCAGGATTTCCTCCGGCCGTCGCTCCTCGAGAATGCGGGGCAGGTCGCGTCTCGTGCCGAGCACCGGGACGCCGTGGATTCTCGCGCCGGTCTTGCTCTCGTCGTCGTCCACGAATCCGATGGGCTCGTACCCGTAGGCCGGGTTCTTGCGCATGTCGCGGACGAGCATCTCGCCCGCGTCGCCGGCGCCGTAGATCAGGAGGCCTTGGCCCGGGCGGTCGCGCACCAGCTCCCGGTAGGCTCGGGTCGCCAGTCGGATGCCGCCGAGGAGGAACATGACCAGCAGGGCATCGATGACGAAGATCGACCGCGGGTAGTTGCCGATGCCCAGGACGAAGCGGATGAGGAGGTACGACGCGGCGCTGCTGGTGACGACGGCCAGACCGATGTTGCGGAGGTCCCACACACTCGTGTAGCGCCAGACCCCCTCGTACAGCCGGAACGGGACGAACGTCAGCCCCCGGACGAGGACGACCCAGAGCACCGTCTGTCGCCACACGACGGCCGCCCAGGGTGGGATGTCTCCGTCGAACCGGAGCCAGAACGCGGCGATGTTGGCGAGCACCACTAGGCCGAGTTCGACGGTCACCACGAGCAGCCGCCGATACCGTAGGATCCGGCGCCCCACACGTGGTCTCTCGCCTTCCCCCGAATCCCCTCGTCGTGTCACGCTCACAGTCCGGATGTTCCTCACCCGTTCACTCTTGCCGCCAAGTGCTCGTGCGGGAAGCCTACCCCGTCTTCGCTTGTCACGCTGGAATACGCCGCAGGTGAGCTCGAACGCGCTGTCGCCTCCGCCGCCCCAAAATCAGCCTCGCCACGCCGTTCCCGACCAAGCCTGCGGACAAAAGGCCAAGCTCGCCAGGCGAGCCCAGCTCGCGAACGGCCGTTGCCCCAGCATAGCCGTCCAACGCGACCAGGCTTACGGCGCGTACCGTAGGCGCCCTGCATCGGGTGGCACGTATCCGTCTGGGTGTCCGGCCGACCACGAGCACTCGCCGCCTCCCTCACCCATCGCCCCAGCGCGTCCCAGGGCCTGCTTGACGGGACTCGCGGAGCCTCACGAGAACCTGCTTCAGCCCTTCGCAGACATACGCAACCTGCTCCTCGGTCATGACGCTCGAGAAGGGCAGAGCCAGGACGGAGCGGGCCACAGCCTCGGTAATCGGGAAATCGCCTTCGCGGTAGCCGAAGCGCTCCCGGTAGAAGGGCTGGAGGTGGATGGGGGTGAAGTAGGGGCGAGAGGGAATGCCTCGCTCCTCCAGCGCGGCCATGACGGCGTTCCGGTCGATGGTGGGGGCCAGGCGGATCACGTAGACGAACCAGGACATGCGGGTGGTGCTCGGAGCGATGTAGGGAATCTCGACACCGTCCGCGTCCCTCAGCCGCTTGTTGTACCACTGCGCCACCTGCTCCCGTTTGGCCAGTAGTTCTTCGATGCGGCCCAGTTGGGCCAGGCCCAGGGCGGCACTCATCTCGTCCAGGCGGTAGTTGTAGCCTAGACGGGTGTGGTTCAGCCAGCCGTCGTGGACATCGCGACCCTGGTTGCGCAGGGAGCGGAAGAGGTTGGCCCAGTCGTCGCTGGCAGTGACGATCATACCCCCTTCGCCGGTGGTGATTTGTTTGTTGGGGTAGAAGGCAAAGGCAGTTGCGAGGATCAAGTTGGAGCTTGCAGGTTG
>FWPU01005029.1_pt1 | contig 29558 bp, 29 predicted proteins | sample 2228361 | NCBI WGS metagenome assembly FWPU01 (sample SAMEA103939777, study PRJEB20133) | metagenome | reverse complement strand
CGCGGGCGTCTCGTCCGCCCAGTCGCTCACCGCGCTCGCATCCGCCTCGCGCAGCCAGGTCGGAATCTCGGCCTCGGCAGCAGCAGGCGCGGAGGGTTCCGCGACTATCTGTTGTTCTACCTCCTGCAACCAGTCGGACGGAGCCGCTTCTTCTGGTTGTAGCTGCTCTTGCTCACCAACCAACCACGAGGGCAGATCGGATTGCTGTTCCGATCTATCGCGCACTGAACTATCAGCCAGCAGCGTCGGCGCATCAGGCGCAATCGGCGGAGTTGTTGTGGTCGGCGGCTGCACGATCAGATTGTCGTCGAGCAACCAGGAGGGCAGATCAAGCCGGACAGAGCCAGGCGCGGCAGGCGGTTCATCGCCGGCAATGTTCTGCAACCAGGCAGGCAGATCAACGGCTGACGGCTCAGGAGGGAGAGCTGGTTGATCGGAAGTCAGCCACTCTGGCACTTCAGAAGCCAGCACTGTCTCATCATTTGCCGACACCACTGCAGGGCGATCTGGCGATGGCAGTTCCAGCACTTCGTCCAGCCAATCAGCGAAGGTTGATTCTGGCGGCGAAACAGGTTCAGGCGTAGCCGCAGGAAGCGCAGGTGAGGCCGGAGGTTCCGTAAATGTTTCCGTGATCTCGTCGATTTCCTCTTCGCTCAACTCACGCAGCCAATCCGGCACGCCGCTATCAATATCGGCTGGCGCCGACTCTGGGCGCTCCGGAGCAGGCGGCTCATCAGTCGCTTCTTCGTGCCCCATACTCCGCAGCCAATCGGTCGGTCCAACCGGCATGCGGATGCGGGAACTGGTTGTGGGGGGCGGTTCGGGAGCTGGCTCAACGCCGGATTGCGGTTCACCACCAAGACCACTCAGCCATCCGGTCGCGCCAAACGTTGATGGCCGCTCAGCAGGCGGTTCAGGTTGCACGCCCTCCAGCCAGGGCGCAGCCGGCGTCGCTGCCGCCAGCGGATCACTGACTTCCGACTGTAGATCAGCCAGCCAGTCAGGCACACCGGCAGCATCAGAGACCGACTCCTCGGTATTCAGCCAATCTGGCGGGTTGGTCGCAGCCGGTGGGGTTGGCGGAGCAAGACTATCGATACCACGTAACCAGGCCGGCGTTTCATCATCACCTGCCGGCGGCGGCGGGAGTGGCACATTACGCAGCCAGGGAGGCAAATGTTCCATAGCGGCCCATCAGGAGCGATATGCGTAATCGAGTTACCGATCCGCATACGGCATATCAAAGCCAATGAGTAAACGAATGCCGGCAACCAGCGCGCCAATCGCCGATCCGAGCAGCAGACCGCGCGCGCCCGCGGCAACCAGATACTCGTTGAGCCACTGAACGATGTGCCCCAACCCGGGCGCCACCGCCAGTGGCGGCAACTGGATCAGCAACGCCAGAACAGCAATCACGACTACCACAATCGCCTCGGCGCGACCGCTGCGCAAGACACGCAGCATCGCGCTCAGGGCAAAAAAGGCCAGCAATGCCAGTAAGCTGGCTGCCAATGGCTCGTAGATGAGGCGAAACACGGCGCGAACTGGCGGCGACGCCAGTGTTGTCGGCAGAGTCAGGCCGGTCGCAGTGCGGGTTGGATACAGGATGCCGGCAATAATCACAATCGCCATGCCGGCAAGGAGCACTACGCTATAGCCGGCTTCCGGAGCGCGACGGCGCACCCGCCGCAGATGAGCATTGAGCACGCTCACGACACCGATTAAGAGCGCAAGGGCGGTAATGACTGCCGCCCATTGCACCAGAATCCCGGCCACAAGTCGCACCACCGGGCCAGCGCCGATAAAATCGAGCAAGACGATTAATCCGCTCACCCCGGCAATCAAGACAGCCAGCAACTGGCGAGGATTTCGTAGTGGCGATGACATCATCATTCCATCCCGGCTAGCCCATCACCGCCCGCAGCAGACCATACCCAAACGCGAGCACGAACAACCAGATCAGCAGCGCGCGCAGGGTATCGTGCGTCAGCAGGCGCGCCTGCGGCGCAGGGGCCGTGGTCAGATACGCCTCGGCGGCAAAGATCTCTTCACCGATCAAGACATGAGGACTGGTAATCGTCATCAGGCTCAAGGCTGCCGGATTGGCGCTGCCCACCACCTGCGGCAACGCCTGCTGCGCGCCGGTCTCGGTTGCCAGCAACACCTCTTGCCCAAATGCGCCTGCAATGACGCTGGCTTCAAGCGACTCACGGCGATACCTGGCAGCAATCGCAGTTGCATACGCCAGCCCATCTTCCTGGGCCAGCAATTCAATCCGGTCTGGCTCAAACGCCTGCGGCTGACCGGCAGCGCGATACGACTGGCGAACCAGGCCGCGCAACGCCAGATGCGCAACCGCATCGGCAGAGCTGATCGACACTGGCGCACCACTGGCAGCAGCCTGCTCGGTTGCGCGACCGATGAGGTTGAGACCAGCCAGCAACTCGGCTACACTCGCCCGCCGCCCTTCGCTGGCGCTGAACGTGCTGGCCCCAGGCGAGAGATGCACGGGGCGGCCCGTCTCCGCGCTGCGCGCCAGCGCGGCGCGCAATGCATCCAGCGCAGGCAACGGACGTCGCTGCGGCAGCCGACCAGCCAGGACTCGCGCATGGTGGAGCCAGATCATGGTCACGACTACCACGACAGAGATAATAACGAAGAGTGCTGACAGGCTCACAGATGGGTTTCCTTCCCGTTAATCACGGGCAATTTTTTACAGCATGGTCAATAATTTGCTATTGAGTGTAACCCACCAGATCAGCTTTGTCAATTATTTGAAGCAAAAACGCTCCGTCACAGGGTGCATGCGCCGCATGAGCGCCCTGCTCGCCGGGAAGATCACCGCTCGCGCAGATGCAGCGTCAGCAGATCGCGCAACAACGGCCAATGCGCCGGCGTAGCCATCAATTCACAGACTGGCCCCAGGGCGGTGCCCCGCGCCAGTGGCGCAATCAGATGCGCGCCATGGCTGCACAGCACATCGAGCGGAGCGACGATCTGCAAGATGATCGCGACCGGCACACTGAGACCGGCGCGATCAATCTGCTCGACCAGTTGGCGCAGAGGCGGTGACGGTTGCATGGGGCGTCTGCTCGACCACGCGCCGCAAGGCATGCAAAAACTCAAGCGCCAGCTTCTCAAATCGCTTGCGTTGCGTGGCATCAATCAGGTGCGCGACCAGATCGGGCAGTTCCAGTTGATCGAGACGTTCGATCCGATACCGCCCATCATCGAGGGGAACCACCTGACAACGATTAATTCCTTGAAACGAGGGAAAACTGATCCGAAAGCGAGTCGCTCGACTCAATGGCGTATAGTCGATCACTTCCATATCGGCATGCACCAGCATGCCATGCAGCTTAAACCGATAGCCAAGACGGGGATGATCATCCGACGGCAGTTCAATGCGCACGCGCTCCAACGATGGCATCCAGCGCGGCCAGTTCTTAAAGTCATCGAGCACGGAAAAGACTCGCTCTGGCGGCGCGGATGTCACCGTTGTCGCCGCAATCTCATAACGAATCATCGTCACGCAATCCTCGCTCTGCTGCCGCCTGACGAGACGACCTCAGAGTTCATCGCCAAACACTACGCCCAAACTCCGCGCGCACAGCACCAGATCGCTGTGCGGACGCACCCGGTTGAGATGTCCGCAGGCTTCGTCGAGCGGCACGGTGACAATATCCTGCCCGCGCAACGCAACCATCTCGCCATAAATGCCGCGCGCCGCAGCCTGCACGGCGGCTGCGCCGTAACGGGTTGAAAGCAACCGGTCATAGGGGGAAGGTGAACCGCCGCGTTGCAGGTGACCCAACACTACTACCCGAACTTCCTTGCCCGTTAGCTTTTCGAGATGTTCACCTACCCAGTGGCCAATCCCGCCGAGGCGACCATCGGCAATATACATCTCGCTGCCGCCGCGTGGTCGCGCGCCTTCGGCGACGACGATGATACTGAATGAGCTGCCCTGCATATCGCGCTCGTGAACCTTCGCCGCCACCCGTTCGATCGAGAAGGGAATCTCAGGGATCAGGATGACATCAGCGCCGCCGGTGAGACCAGCGTGCAGCGCAATCCAGCCCGTGTGACGCCCCATCACTTCCAGAACCATAACCCGGTTGTGACTGGCCGCCGTCGTGTGCAGACGATCGATGGCATCGGTTGCCACCTGGAGGGCAGTGTCAAATCCGAAGGTGCGGTCAGTGCCGGCGAGGTCGTTGTCGATTGTTTTGGGCACCCCGATAACCGGCGCGCCAAGCCTGTGCAATTCAAGCGCGATGCGCTGCGTCCCTTCGCCGCCGATTGCAATCAGCGCGCGCAACCCCAGCTCCTCAATCGCGTGCACGGCCTGCACGTAAGGATCAGCCTCAGACAGCTCATCGCTCCGGCGCGGCCCAAAATGGCCTTTGTTCGTGGTGCGCAGAATGGTGCCGCCCCGCGGCAGCAGCCCCTGCACATCAGCGTTGGTGAGAATACGGTAGCTCTTATTGCCCAACAAACCTTCGTACCCGTCGTGAATGCCGAGCACTTCCCAACCGAGACTGGACGCCGACTTGACGACTGCGCGGATGACGGCATTCAGACCCGGCGCGTCGCCACCGCTGGTCAACACGCCGATCCGCTGCTTTTTGCTCGCCATGGCTTACCCCCTCGGGTAGATGTTTCGATTACGCCGACTTTTTCGACCTGATGAGCAAATTATACCACGCGCAACTATGCCATGGCATGATGATGTCAGTAACCGTTACCTGAATTGCGAGGCTGTAACCAGAATTGAAACCGATTCCTCGCTACGATAACGGCGAGACCGACAGTTGTCGGCAGAGATCGGTGAGGAAGGACATTGCGATCACGTGATCGAGCGCGCGGGCATCGTAACACAGACTAAACCGGGCAACCGCGCCAATTGCGAGCGTCGTCGCATCGACCGCAATCGGCTGGAGCTGCGGCTCGCTCAGAGTCAGCGCAGCGACGGTTCCCGGCAACGGTGGCGCGATCCGCCACCAGTCTGCGGTGATGACGATTGACATCGTCGCTGCCGTCAGATCGTGGGTTGGATGGGTCAACGCGCGCGCAATGCCGCGTTCGGTCAGATCGCCCGCATCCGTGATCAAGGCCCACTGACCGTCGGCCATGCCGGCAGCGACGTGGTAACGATGCCGCACGACGATGACCGTATCGCTCCAGGCCGCATTGATTAACGGATGGGCGGGAAACAGCGCCGCAGCGGCAGCAATTACGGCGCTCAACGGCGTGGATTGCAGGCCGCGCGCAGCGAAGACCGCAGACTGCGCCGCGCAGCGCTGCAAGACCGGTTGAAGATTGACCGCAATTGTCGCGCTGGTCAGCGGGATCAGGGCATCGGCAGCCGGCGCCGGGCTGGTGGTGAGCTGGCGCTGAGCAGACGGCGTCGGCGCAGATACGGATTGCATCGGCCCAGCATCACTCACCGCTGCGCGCACCGATGGCGCGGCGCCGGAATCGCCGCCTGTCACATGCGCCGGATCGGGCTGCTCTGCCGCGCTACCATTGCGATCCGCTGCCATGAGAACATCGGCGCGCTCGATCCGACCGCCCGGCCCTCGCCCGCGCACGATACTCAGATCAATACCCAGCGCGGCAGCGATACGCCGCGCCAGTGGAGTCGCCCGCGCGCGCGGCGGCAGTGCGCAACGGGCCAGCGGCGCTCCAGGATCGATCTGACCGCCAGCCGGAACCTGCAATTCTGCTACAACCCCTTCGCACTGGGCGGGAACAACCCATTCCGCCTCCGCCGTCAGCACTCGCGCCACCGGGGTGGTTGGCGCAACCTGATCGCCGGTCGTGACCAACCATTCCAGCACCGTAGCCGCGCCCAGCCGGGCAGGCCAATTGATGGTTTGCGTCTGCACAGGCGAGCCTCATCACTTCAACCGGCCTGCGTTGCCGCAGCCCAAAAGGCATCCACTTTTCGCCGCAACAATTCGTGTTCGGGCCGCGCCAGCTCAGGATCGTCGGCCAGGATGGCGTCGGCCAGCGCGCGCGCTTCGGTCAGCAAGCGGGTGTCACCCTGGCGCGCCATCTTCAAATCGGGCGTGCCGCTCTGGCGCGTGCCGAAAAACTCGCCCGGCCCACGCAACTCGAGATCAATCTCGGCCAGCCTGAAGCCGTCGTTAGTCTGTTCCAGCGCGGCCAGGCGCTCCTGCGATTGCTGACTGTTGCTGTCGCTGATCAAAATGCAGTAGCTCTGATGACTGCCGCGCCCAACACGCCCGCGGAACTGATGCAGTTGGGCCAGCCCAAATCGATCAGCGCCTTCAATCACGATCGTCGTGGCGTTCGGCACATCAATCCCCACTTCGATCACCGCTGTGGCAACCAGAATATCGTACCGGTGATCGCGAAACGCGCGCATCACCTCATCTTTCTCGCGCGCCGGCATTTTACCGTGGAGCAGCGCCACCCGCAAATCAGGAAAGACCTCGCGCTGGAGCTGTTCGTACATCTCTTCGGCAGATGGCAGATCGATCTTCTCGCTCTCTTCCACCAACGGACAGATCACGTAGACCTGACGACCCTCGGCCACCTGTTTGCGAATATGGCGGTAGGCCTTCTCGCGCTCGGCTCGCCCAATTCGGCGCGTGCGGATCTCCTGGCGGCCCGGTGGCCGCTCATCGAGCACCGAAACGTCGAGATCGCCATAGATCGTCATGGTCAGGGTGCGCGGGATGGGGGTTGCCGTCATGACCAGCATGTGCGGGTTGTAGCCTTTGTTCTTCAGGCGAAGGCGCTGCTCGACCCCGAAGCGATGCTGTTCATCGACAACCACCAGCCCGAGCCGGGCAAATTGCACCGTCTCGGTAATCAGGGCATGCGTGCCGACAACCAGATCGATCTCGCCCTGGGCAATGCCTTCGAGCACCCGCCGTCGCTCGCGCACTCCCAGACTGCCGGTGAGAAGCGCGACCCGCACTCCTTGCCCGTCCATATCTTCTTCTGGCGTCATGCCCAGAATAGCGGTAATCTCGGCCAGCTTCGCCGCCTCATCCGGAGCAAGCAGCGCGCGCCAGTCGGCCTGCTGATAGGTCGGCGTTGCCATGGCGTTCGTCGAGCGCGGCACCCGCACCTGGCTGAGCAGATGGCGCAGGTTCTTCGCATGCTGCTCGGCCAGAATCTCGGTTGGAGCCATCAACGCGCCTTGAAAGCCGTTGGCAACGGCCTGCAGCAGCGCCGCAGCAGCCACCACGGTCTTGCCGCTTCCCACATCGCCTTGCAGCAGGCGCGCCATCGGCGCTGGACGGCGCAGATCGGCAAAGATTTCGCCGATGGCCCGTTGCTGGGCAGCAGTTAACTGAAACGGTAACCGTTGCTGCAACTCCGCATGAACGCGCTCGTCAATGGTGAACGGCACGCCCAGCTCTTGTTGCCAGAGACGTTTGCGCTGCAACACGCCGATCTGAATAAAGAGAAATTCATCGAAACCAAGTCGTCGGCGCGCCGCCGCCAACCGTTCGTGGCTGTCGGGAAAGTGGATCTGGGCCAGAGCTTCAGCGAGCGGCAACAGCCGCGCTTGTTCACGGCGCGCCGGCGGCAAATGATCAACCACGCGCGGCGTGACGGCGTCAACGACCTGCTTGATGAAACGGCGCGCCTGATTCTCGTGGAGACCCTGCGTAAGCGGATGGATAGGCACCAACCGGCCTGTATGCAACAGGGCATCAGGATCAGGCGTGTACCGTTCCCAACGCGGACTGCTGAACTGGAGCTTCCCGCCATACAGACTCACCTTGCCGCTGAGCGCGATGGTCTGGCCTATCCGAATCTGCTGCGCAATCCAGCGCTGATTGAAGAAGATCGCCTCGATCGAACCAGTCTCGTCGCTGACCTCAACCCGCACCCGTAGCTTTGAACCGCTGCCGATCGCGCGCACATCGGTTACTTCGCCGATCACGGTCTCTTCAGCGCCAGGCTGCAACTCGCTGATCGAGCGCCGGGCGCTGACATCGTCGTAGCGGCGGGGAAAGTGATAGAGCAGATCGTGAATGGTGATGACCCCCAGGCGGCGAAAGCTGGCAGCGAGTCGCCAATCGACGCCGGCGATCTGATCGATTCGCGCCTCGAGATCAAGCTCAGCGAGCGGACGTTTGACCACCGACTCGGCTGGCTGACGAGACTGCCGCGCCCGTTTGGCGCGCGTCGGCGGCGAAGCGGGGGCCGGATCAACCGCCGGTTGCGACGCGGGGTGAGACTGAGACATAGCGGGCAGATCAACAGGTTGCGCCGGCGATGCTGCCTGATCGCGGTGCTCCGAGCGAAACAACGACCGCAGCAGCTCAATCGCCTCGGCCAGCGCCTGATCGCGCTCGGCGAGAATCATGCGTTCGTACCCGACGAGCAGACCGAGCGCGCGCCGGACGATCGGCAGATTTGCCGCGCTCCCCGCTGTTGCCGACCACTGGCGGAGAAACGCCGGCAATCCGCCATCCGCCACCCGATCGCTACAACCATCGCGACGCTCAGCCGCCAGCATCCGGCCAAGCGCCGTCACCTGCTGTCGCTCAGCCTCGGTCATGCTTCATCGAAGCCTTCAAAGACGGTAACCGCCATCGCGCCCGGCCCAAGACGCGAAGCAATGGCCGGCCCCATCCGCGAGACCTGCACTCGATCGCGCGAGAAGACCGGATCGATCTTCTCAAGCAGCTTCTCAACATCTTCCGGGGTAGTGGCGTAATGAATGATCACCTCTTCAACGTGAGGGAAATCCTCGACAAAGGTAAACAGACCCTCGATCGCCTTTGCCCGGGTGCGCGTGCGCTCATACGGTACGATCTCGCCCTCATCGAGAATCATGAGCGGCTTGATCCGTTGCATCGAGCCAATCAGCGAACCGCTGAAGGTAAGCAGGCCGCTCTGCTCGAGATACTCCATGGTGTCAACGAAAAAGGCCGTATGGGTATGACGGATCATCTGTCCGATCAGATCACTCACTTCGGTTGGCGACAGGCCATCGCGGATCGCGCGCGCCGCCGCGATCACGATCGATCCCAGGCCCATACCGGCCAGCTTGCTGTCGATCACCTCAAACCGGGTGGTTGACGCCGGCAGGCGCGCCTGCCCGGCCTGCGCCTCGCGAAACATCGGCCCCAACCGTTGACTGAGATGGATCGAGAACACTTTGTCATAACGACCGAGCAGGCTGCGATACAACTGTTCAAAGGTTGTCGCTGTCGGCGTGACGATTTCAACCCGCTCACGGCTGACGAAAAGCTGGTCGTAGACCTGATCTTCGCTGATGTCAAGCCCGATCCGATAGAGCCGATCGTCGATCCGTACCATCAGCGGCACAACTTCAATGTCGAGATCGCGCGCCAGGTCAGGTGGAAGATCACTGGCGCCATCGGTAATCACTTTCATCGTTGCCATTGCTATTCCTGTCGCGCAGGGTCATTTCCCTCCAAAGGTTCGCCCCAGGCCGCGCACGCGGTTTGCCAAAGCGAATGCGATATGGTATAGTCTCACAAAGTGTGATTATAAAATATGTTGGTCTTTCGGAGTACAACAATGGCAAAGTGTGAACTCTGCGGCAAACAACCTTCTTTCGGCCACAATGTGAGCTTCTCGAAGCGCCGCACCAATCGGATCTGGCGCCCCAACATTCAGAAGACAACGCTGGTGTCTCAGGACGGCTATGCTGTGCAGGTGCGCATCTGCACTCGTTGTATGCGAACGCTGGCGAAGACGCGCTAAAAGCGCACGCGCAGCTTCCATCAGGAGAGGCCAGTGTCCGGCAGGGACGCTGGCCTCTGCTCTTTTAGCCATTATAGCGGATACGGTAAGCGCGCGCAACACGCGCCGCAGCGTGTCATGCGTTCACGGAAGATTGCTTGCGCCAACCGTCAGCAGGAGTGATCCGACGGGTCGCTTATGCCATCTCGCGTGGTCTGATGACAGGTTTCATTAGCGCTATGATCGGTCAGTGCGCACCGCAGGCGCGAAGCGCGGCAGCAGAGCGCTTCTTAGGTTAGCGCTGCTCCTGATAGTCAGAAGGAACGATATTCACGGTGATCGATGTTGCGCGGTTGCCCAGCACACCGGCAGATCGCACAGACTGGACGAGGCGCGAGAAACGGCAGGCAAGAGCGATTACCCTTGATCAGGCATCAGCACCGTCAGATCGTTTTGTCAGGAATCAGGCGAGACGCGCACCGCCCACTGCCGTACCGCAGTCTGACCGGTCAGATCGGTGATCTGGACACGAATGAGATGATTGCCGCTGGTTACCGGCCAGTCGTAGCAGAACCGCCGCCAGGCGCGCGGGCCAAGATCGAGGTCGAGATCAGCAGGCTGCCAGGGCGCGCCGTTGAATGACACCATCACCTGAGCCACACCGTTGGCTGCTGACCAGGCCACGCCGCGCACCTGGTAGATGTTGCCGGGATGGAGGTCGGTAACGGGCAGGTTGAGCAAGCGCCCATCAACAGCCAGCCTGCCATCACGGTGCGCTTCTGGCGGCGCTTTCTCGGCAGAAATTAGCGTGATCCGCTCAATCCATTTCACCCAATATGCGCCTGCCCAACCGGGCGCCACCAGACGCACCGGCCCGCCATGCACAACCGGCAAGGGGAGACCATTGATAGCATACGCCAGCATGCCATCTTGCCAGAGGCTGACGAGCGGCAGATAGCGCGCGATCGGATTGGGGCCGCTGCTCCAGCAGGCAGCAAAAGCCGCCTGGGGCTTTACGCCCGCCGCTTCGAGGAAGAGCGAAAGAGGCGCGCCAATCCACTCGGCATTAGCCAGCGGGCCATAGCTGGTATCATTACCTGTCTGCATCTGTCCGATCAACGCGGCAAAGAAACTGCTCAGCGGCTGATGCGCCAGATCAGCGTAACTGATAAGCAACGGATGGCGCACCAGGCCATCAATCACGCATTCCCAACTGTCCGGCTCAGGCGCAGACGCTGTCTGGCGACTGCGCACAAAGATTCGTTCTATCGGGGTGACCAGATCATCAAGCAACGCCAGTGGCGGATCGAGCGCCAGCGGCGCCTCACGCCGCAGCAGCAATCGGCAATCTTTCACAACGGTCGGCACAGATGATGGAGCGAGTGATGAAGTATGAAGCGTCATAAGACAGTCCGCCTGCTGACAACAATGCTCTATTTGCATGCAGTGTAAGACAGCAAGCTGCAAAAACGATGACAACCAGTAGAGGGTAGACTACAAAACGTTCAGCAGAGGCATCATCATTGTGGTAGAATACTCACACCCTGAATATTCGCATCGTTAGTAGGCAGCAATGTCAGCGCAAAAACATCCGCCCACCATCGAGATCGCTCTGCTGGGGCTGATCCGGCGCCAATCCCTGCATCCGTATGAAATCTTTCAGCAGATGCAACGGGGCGAAGCGCTGGGATTTCTCTGGCGCCTGAAACAGAGCCATCTCTACGCGCTGCTCGACCGGTTAGAGGCGGATGGCTATCTGAAACATCAGCTCGAAATCCAGGATCGGCGACCGCCGCGCAAGATCATCTCGCTGACCCCGCGCGGCGAGGCGGTGTTTACCGAATGGCTGACAACTCCGGTTCACCACGGACGCGACATGCGACTGGAGTTTCTCGCCAAGCTGTATTTTGCCCGCAGTGAAGGCGAAGCGACGCTACGCCTGTTGCTGGAACGACAACAGGCATGTTGCCAGCAGTGGTTACACGAGATTGAAGCGCAGATCGCGTCCTTGCCGCCCGAACGCAGCTTTGAGCGACTGGTGATGGGGTATCGACTGGGCCAGGTACAGGCGACGCTGGCGTGGCTGGCGCAGTGTCAGCAGCAGATGACGACAGGAGAATCATCATGAACCGATGGCGAACATGGCGAGCGCAGCGGCGCATGGGGTTCACAATCACGCTGGTTATGCTGCTGCTATCCGCATGCAGCGCCGCGCAGGCCACACCGCCTGCGCTCACTGTCGCCGCCGCTGCCGATCTCACCCCAGCCTTCCAGGAAATTGGCCCACTATTTACTGCGCGCACCGGCATTCCGGTAGTCTTTACTTTCGGCTCCACCGGCCAGCTCGCGCAGCAGATCGAACGCGGCGCGCCGGTCGATCTCTTTTTTGCCGCCAATCAGCGTTTTATTGCCGATCTGGCAGCGCAGGATGTCATTGACGCCACTACGGCGACCATCTACGCGCAGGGTCGCATCACCATCTGGACACGCGCCGATCAATCGTTTCAGCCTCAGCGCCTGACCGATCTCACAGCCCCAGTCTTCCAGCGAATTGCGATCGCTAACCCTGAGCACGCCCCGTATGGGCAGGCAGCGCGGGAAGCGCTCATCCGGGCCGGCATCTGGGAGCAGGTGCAGGATCGGCTGGTGTTTGGGGAGAATGTTGCGCAAACCCTGACCCTCGCCAGCACCGGCAATGTTGAGGTAGCTCTGGTAGCGCTTTCGCTGAGTGTGCAAAGCGATGGCAACTGGGTCTTGATCCCGGTGGAATTGCATCCAGAGCATCCGCTCATTCAGATGGCGGCAGTAGTGCAGAACACGACGCAGCGAGAGGCAGCGCTGCGCTTTCTGGAGTTTGTCAACAGCCCGGAAGGGCATGCCATTATGGTGAAGTATGGTTTCATCCTGCCCAATGAAATTGTGAGGCCGTGAGGGTTATGAACTGGCCTGCTTTGTGGCTCTCGTTGCAGGTGAGCGTCATTGCAACCTTTTTCATTCTGCTGATCGGTCTGCCGCTGGCATTCTGGCTGGCGCGCGCGCGGTTTCCCGGCCAGCAGGCAGTTGAGACGCTGTTAATGCTGCCGCTCATCCTCCCGCCAAGCGTGGTCGGCTACTACCTGCTCCTGGCTCTAGGGCGGGGTAGCCCGCTGGTAGAATGGTTTCAGATTCGGATCCTCTTCTCGTGGCCGGCAGCAGTCGTCGCCGCAACGGTCGTTGGCCTGCCGCTGATGATTCAGAGCAGTCGGGCCGCGCTGGCCAGCGTTGATCCGACACTGGAACAGGCAGCGCGCACGCTGGGTCTGAGCGAGTGGCGCATTCTCTGGCGGATCACCCTGCCGCTGGCCCGACGCGGCATCATCGCCGGTCTCGTGCTGGGCGGCGCGCGCGCGCTAGGCGAGTTTGGCGCTACTCTCATGGTGACCGGCAACATTCCCGGTCGCACGCAAACCCTGCCGATAGCGATTTATGATGCAGTGCAGGCGCAACGCTACGCTGAAGCGAACCTGATGGTGCTGGTGATGACCGGGATCGCTTTTATTGGTCTCTGGTGGGTGCGCCGCCTGGAACGCCCCCGGCCAGCGCGGCGATCCCCAACCGTCGATGAGGAGGTTGATGTCGTCTATGCTGGCCGTTGACATTGTTCGTCGTCTCGACCATATCACACTGCGCGCGCAGATGGAGGTGGGCGCCGAGATTCTGGTGCTGTTTGGGCCGTCTGGAGCCGGCAAAACCCAGACATTGCAGGCGATTGCTGGATTAATGACCCCCGACGAAGGCGAGATTGTGTTGAATGAGACGATCTTCTTTCGCCGCCGCGCCGGACAACCATTCATTCATCTGCCGCCGCAGCAACGCCGGGTGGGATACGTCTTTCAACAGTATGCGCTCTTCCCGCACATGACCGCGCTTGAGAATGTGGCACTCCCGATGGGCAGCGGGCGCGCAGCCCGGCGACGCGCCTACGAACTGCTCGAACGGATGCATCTGGCCCATCTGGCCCAGCGTATGCCGAGCGAATTATCCGGCGGCCAGCAGCAGCGAGTCGCGATCGCGCGCGCGCTGGCAGTTCGCCCGACAGTGTTGTTGTGTGACGAATCGTTTTCTGCGCTCGATCAACCGATCCGCCAGCAGTTGCATGCCGAACTGCGCGCGGTGCAGGCTGAGCACGGTCTCAGTGTAATCTACGTCACCCATAATCTCGACGACGCTTTCGCCGTTGGTCACCGCATCGCCATCATGCGCGAAGGCCAGATCGAGCAGATCGGGCCGCTCGCCGAGGTGTGTCGCTCACCCGCGCACCCGCAGCTCCTGCATCTCCTTGGCCTGACCAACATCATCAGCGCGCAGGTCGAGACGGTCATGATCGACCGCGTTATGCTCAACTGGCAGGGCTGGCAGATTGAAGCCGCTCTCCCGGAATCGCCCGTTGTAGCGGGAAACGTCGTCACGGCATTCATTCGCGCTGAAGAGATTCGATTTGTCTACCCTGATCGCCCGCGCACTCGCTTCGCCGGCTACAATATCATTTCAGGACGGATCCGCGATCAGCGACCAGGCCGACGCATGCGGCACGTCTGGGTTGATGTCGGTGTCGTGATGCTGGAAGTAGCGCACCCTTACGCAGCGTATCTCGATCTCGACACCGGCAGCGGGCGCGATGTGCAGATGGCCTTCCGCCCCGAAAGCGTGGTCATTGTCGCTGAACCGAACCAGAGCAGACAGCGGCACTCTGAGACAACAACGCTGGCAACGGCAACTCACAAGCAATGATCTACGATCTCAGTCGCCCGATCTACGATGGCATGCCGGTCTATCCAGGCGATCCGCCGGTGCAGATTACGCCCCTCTCTATTCCGCCATGGCAGATCAGCGCATTGCGTCTGGGCAGTCACAGCGGCACCCATCTCGATGCGCCCCGTCACCGCTTTGCCGATGGCAGCGGGATTGACGCGATCCCGCTCACACAATTGATCAGGTCAGGGCTGGTGATTGATGCGCGCGGCCACGCTGCCAATGCCCCGATCGAGCCGACAATCCTCAACGGGCATGACCTCTGGCCGGGGATGGCGCTGGTAATCCGAACGGGCTGGGAAGACTATTGGGGTGAAGAGCGCTACTTCCACCACCCCTACCTGAGCAACGCGCTTGCGCAGGCGCTGGTCAACCGGCAGATTGCGCTGGTTGCCATTGATGCGCTCAGTGTCGACTCTACGGTCAGCGGGCATGATGACGCCCACGTCACGCTGCTCGGCGCTGGAATCGTGATCGCCGAAAATCTCTGCAATCTGGCTGCGCTGACACCAGGTCAACGCTACACATTCGCTTTCCTTCCTATCGCCATCGCCAATGGCGACGCCGCGCCGGCGCGCGCGCTGGCCTGGGACACGCTCCCCCTCTGAGGCGCAAAAGCAGACCGAATACGCGCCCTCGATGGGCCAGGTGACGACGCGCCTGTTCGCTTCTCCCTGGTTTGTGACGAAGCGGAGTGACGACAGGCCGGGGTATGCTGCCGCCTCTCGACTGGCCGCGACAGGCTCCAGAACCCCATTTGCAACCCAAACTCCCATCCCAGCGCCGACCGTGCTACAATGAGCAAAGAGCATTGCCTTACATTGCAACACCGCTCAGGAGATACTCACCAATGCAACCCGCCGCTATCCACTGCAATGCAACGCCATGCAAACACTGATCGCGCAAGAACGTGAGCGGTTCGACCGGCAGCGGCGACGAACGTATCAGATTGCCGGGTTGCTTGGGTCAGGGCTGGTGGCAATCGACATCGCTGTAGTAGCGCTCAGCACAGAGTTTTCGTTTTTCGCGCGGGCGATTTACCTCGTTAACGATCTCTTTCTGATCGCCTTTTCGCTCCTCATCGTCTGGCTAATCTCCACCCGCCGAGGGAGTCTGACCGTCATCGAACACTCAATCTTTTGGCTCTTTAGCGCCGAGTCATTGTTGTTCAACGGCATCGTGCCGGTATGGTTGGGGCAAACGCTCGCCCAGCGTCTCCGCGAGACCATCAACGACGACATCTGGTTTTTGATCATCATCGGCACGCTAGGGTTCCACATCTTTCGCAACCGCCACAGCGTGATCATTGTCGGCGCCCTGTGCCTGCTTTCCACGCTGATTGTCGCCGGGCAAACGTTGATCGTGGGCTGGCAGCGACAACCGATCGATGATGGCCTCCAGTCGTTATATATCTATGGCATGGGGGCGGTCTTGCTCTGCTTCATTTATATTGCCAGTCGTTATCGAAGTCAGGCTGAGCGCCTGCATACCGAGTTTACACTGCTGGAAGAACTGGCCTTCGTGGACATGCTCACCGACCTGCCCAACCGGCGTCGCTGTGAACAGGCGCTGCAAGGATTAATCACGCGCTATCAGCGCTACGACGAGCCGTTTACAGTGTGCCTGTGGGACATCGATCATTTCAAGCAGATCAACGACACCTTCGGCCACGAACAAGGCGATCAGGTGTTGCGCGCGCTTGCCCGGCTCGGGCAACAGACGATCCGCGCCACCGACCTGCTGGGACGATGGGGCGGCGAAGAGTTCTGTCTGCTGCTGCCCCGAACCACGCTGGCTGAAGCAGCGGCGCTGGCCGAGCGTTTGCGGCATAAGGTGATGAATGAGCGCATCATTAAGGAATACCCTGTTACTGCCAGCTTCGGCCTGGCCGAGTATCACGCCGCCGAGACGCCAGTCAGTTTGCTGAGGCGCGCCGATCAGGCATTGTACGCAGCCAAAGCTGCTGGCCGCAACCGGGTTTGCATCGCCGAAGCCCCCATACAATCGATGAGCACATGAATGGACGGTCGGTAAAAGTCATATCACGCTGAACATCCACGCGCAAACCTGCTATAATGGCGGCTACAGTGCGCAGGAGAGAGGGAACCTTATGAGTATTGAGCAGATTGTCGCTGGATGTGTCGTGCAAATCGAGAGCATCCATACCGCGCGCGAGCGGGCGCTGGCCGCAGCCCGCGTGCTGGTGCGTCAGAGCGCCAATAGCATTCGCGCTGCGCATCGGGGTGATTTTGCCACCGCTCGTCATCTGCTCGCAATAGCTGAAGAAGTCGCTGCGGAACTGAGCGACGCAACAGCAGGCGCCCCCGAAGTTTATTACGCTGGCTATACCCAGGATGCGCTGAAAGAGTACGCTGAAGCGCACCTGGTGTTTGCCTTTCTGGCCGGCGAGTCGCCGCCAACTGCCGAGGCGATCGGTGTCGCGCCGGCTGCATACCTGAATGGTCTGGCTGAGGCAGCCAGCGAGCTGCGGCGGGCGATCCTTGATGGGTTGCGCCGCGGCGAGGTGGAGCGCAGTGAAGTGCTGTTGAACATCATCGATGATGTCTACAGCGCGCTGATCACGGTCGATTACCCCGAAGCGATTACCGGTGGTCTGCGCCGTTCGACCGACGCGCTACGCGCTGTGCTCGAGCGCACTCGCGGTGATGTGACTGCGGCTATCCGTCAAGAGCAGTTGACCGCCGCCATGCGCGCCCTGGAAGCGCACTTAGTGCGACAGCGCGACATTGCGTAATGATCGCGTCATCCACAGCAAACCTCCACAAAGGTGAATGGATCGCGCATTTGCGATCCTATTGCGCGGTTGCAAATGCATGTCCTTGGTAGAAGGCGCGCGGGCAGCTCCTACGATACATGCAGCAGCGGAGGGCAGATGGTTGCGCGTCGCCTGACGTCGCTCCATTGACGCATAACCGACATAGAGGCGACCCATCCGTGCCAGAGTAATCTCGTGGTAGTGGCAAACTGAGTGATGAGGAAACAGGCCGGTGATGCAATTTGAACCTGAGCGACAGGGACGACGAAACAAGGTGGTGAGCGCAGCCGATGCCGCGCGCGTGATCCGGAATGGCAATACGATAGCGACCGGCGGTTTCGTTGGCACCGGCTTTGCCGAAGCAATCGCCATCGCGCTGGCCGAACGGTTCCGCGCCACTGGCGAGCCGCGCGATCTCACGCTGGTCTACGCTGCCGGTCAAGGCGACGGCAAGACGAAAGGATTGAATCACCTCGGCATGCCCGGGCTGGTGCGCCGCGTGATTGGCGGTCACTGGGGCCTGGTTCCAGCGCTGCAACGACTGGCCGTAGCCAACGAGATCGAAGCCTACAACCTGCCGCAAGGGGTCATCACGCACCTTTACCGCGACATTGCCGCCCGCAAACCGCGCACGATCACCCGCGTCGGTCTGGGCACATTCGTTGATCCACGCATCAGCGGCGGAAAACTCAATCAACACACCACCGCCGATCTGGTCGAGCTGATCACCTTTGATGGCGAAGAATACCTCGCCTACAAGACATTTCCCATCCACGTTGCGATTCTGCGCGGCACCACTGCCGACACCGAAGGCAATGTGACGATGGAACGCGAGGCGTTGACACTGGAAGCGCAGGCGCTGGCAATGGCCGCACACAATTCGGGCGGGATGGTGATCGTGCAGGTCGAGCGACTGGCCCAACGCGGTACCCTCTCACCGCGCCATGTCAAGATACCGGGCATTCTGGTCGATTGTATTGTGGTGGCGCCACCCGAACATCACTGGCAAACCTTTGCCGTCTCCTACGATCCGGCGCTCAGCGGCGAAATTCGCGTGCCAGCCGAGCTGCTGGCGCCGCTGCCGCTTAATGAACGCAAGCTGATCGCGCGACGGGCTGCGTTTGAGTTGCAGGCCAACGCAGTCGTCAATCTGGGCATCGGGATGCCTGAAGGCATTGCTGCTATTGCTGCCGAAGAACGGATCGATGATCTGCTCACCCTGACGACCGAACCGGGCGTGATCGGAGGCATTCCGAGCAGCGGGCTTAATTTTGGCGCCGGAGTCAATACCGATGCAATTATCGATCAGCCAGCCCAGTTCGATCTGTATGACGGCGGCGGTCTGGACATCGCCTTTCTCGGCCTGGCGCAGGCCGATGCCGCCGGCAACCTCAATGTCAGCAAATTTGGCCCCCGTCTCGCCGGCGCCGGCGGATTTATCAACATCAGCCAGAACGCGCGGCGCGTCGTCTTTGTGGGCACCTTTACCGCCGGCGGACTCAGCGTTGCCGTCGAGCATGGTCAGCTCCGAATCGCCCAGGAAGGCCGTCAGCGCAAGTTTGTCGAGCGCGTCGAGCAGATCACCTTTAGCGGGCGCTACGCGGCACAACGCGGGCAACCTGCTCTCTACATCACCGAACGCGCCATCTTTCGGCTCACGCCCAGCGGAATGGAACTCTGTGAGATTGCGCCCGGCATCGATCTTGAGCGTGACGTGCTGGCGCAGATGGAGTTTCGCCCGGCAATCGCCCCCGATCTGCGGCTCATGGATGCGCGAATCTTCCGCGCTGAACCGATGGGCCTCCGTGACGAGCTGGTTGGCATCCCGCTCGAACGACGGTTCAGTTTCGATGAACAGAACGGCATTCTTTTCATCAACTTTGAAGGACTGCGGATCACGCGCTCCGAACAGATTACTGCGATTGCCGATCAGGTTGCCCGACTCGCTGCGCGCGCCGGCGCCCGCATGAACGCGGTGGTGAATTACGACAACTTTAGCATTGCCCCAGAACTGCTGCCTGAATACAGCGCGATGGTTGCCCACCTGATGGAACGCTACTACGCGAAGGTCACCCGCTACACGACCAGCGCCTTCTTGCGCATGAAGATCGGCGATGCGCTGGCCGCCAGCGGCATCGCGCCGCATCTCTTCGAGCAGCAAGAGGATGCAGTGCGCGCATTGCGACAGTCGTCAGCCTCAGATCATGAAGCTCACCAGCTATGATTGTTCGATGCGGCTCGCCGGCGCCTGAATCACGACGGTTGTGCCCGGCCTGGGGCCAAAACTGAGGGTTGCGCTGATCTGACGACACAGGCCATGCACCAGTTGCATGCCCAGGCTGCCGCCGCCAGCGTTGACCGGCGCCGGCATTCCGATGCCATCATCAGCAACTTCAATTCGGAGCATGGTATTGTCGCGATGCACCCGAAGACTGATCGTGCCGCCCTTGCCATCAGGGAAGGCATGTTTCACGCTGTTCGAGACCAGCTCGGTCACGATCAGACCGAGCGCAATTGCCTGATCGATGTTGATGCCAACGCCGTGACACACATCGCTGATCAGCCGAATGGGGCTGCCGCGCAGGCTGAGTGAACGCCAGACACTGGTGGCAATGCTCTGCAAATATTCGCCTATATCGATGTGCGCCAGACTCTCGGAACGGTACAACTGCTCATGCACCAGAGCCAGGGCGCGAATCCGGTTCTGGCTATCGTGGACGGCAGCGCTCACCCGCTCATCACTGATATTTTCGGCCTGCAACCGCAACAAACTCGAAACGATTTGCAGATTATTCTTCACGCGATGATGCACTTCGCGCAAGAGCAATTCCTTCTCGGCCAGCGCGGCGCGCAGTTGAGCCGCCACCGCCTGCGGGCCGGACAGATCGGTCACAACGGCGCACATATTCGCTTCGGTCTCATCGCGCAACGCGCGCAGTGAAATCTGGGCCGGGCGCTGTGTGCCATCCACCGCTTGCAGGGTAATCGGGCCTTTGCTTGAACCAGCCGCGCCTGCCGTCAGCAGTTCGGCGCACAGCATGCGATCGGCAGGAGCGACCAGATCGAGCAGCGAACGACCGGTCAGTTGATCTTGGGCCAGGCTCACCATCTCGGCAAACTTGCTGTTACAGTAGAGGATGGTGCCATCGGTAAGCAGGGTTAACGCGCCCTCGTTCATCGTCTCTACCAGCACCCGGTAGGGATGTTCGGCGCCACGCAGAGTATAGATCAGCGGCCCACGCGGCCCATCGATGACCAGCGCATCAGCCTCACCCATCTGCAATGCATGCACCAGTTCTTCCAGCTCGGTTAAGCGTGCCTGCATGCGGGCAATCTCAGCCGGACTCATCATCGACTCGTTTCCCATAGCTTCATTTCCCTGACTGTCTACCTGCGCATCGGGATGCGATGTCTGTTCCAGTCGCCCATTCTCCATGCCATGGCCCATCTGATCACCATCACATTGGTCAATCGTCATCGGTCAAAATATTGAGCGCTGCCGCCACCCGCGACCAATCCGACGATCGTAACTCGCCAATAAACGCGGTTGGCGGGCCAGGCTCGACCACGAGCAAGGTCGGCGTGGCAATGATATGATCTTCGCGGGCCCGATCAGGTTGCTGATAGACATCGATCACCTCCAGCCGGTATCGCCCGGGGAGGTAGCGTTCGCAGAGCCGCCGGACGGTCGTGATCGCTCTGGTCGAACGACTGGTCGCGCCGGCCACATACAAGCGAAGCAGCGGAATCACTGGCTGATCGGTACTATCCATCGGCTCAGCTCCCTGATGGTCGCTGCGGTGTCAGATCAAGACCAAGCAACACACGCTCGGTATTCGATAGATCACCGACGATCTTGCGGATCGGTGGCGGCAATTTGCGCACCAGCGTTGGAATGGCCAGAATATTGTCACTGATCGCGCGTTCTGGCTCAACGTGCAGATCGATCACCTGGACCCGATAGCGCCCTCCGAGATGCTGTTCGCAAATTCACCGCAGGTTAGCCAGCGCTAACAGACTCTTCGGTGTCTGGCCGGCAATATACAGCCAGAGATCATACACCGGCGCATCGTCATTCATGGTCTTCTCCGATTATGTCACGCCGACGTTCGCGAATCGGGGTCAGGAGGCAGCGCCTGATCGGGCGTTGCCGGCATTGATCGCGCCGACAGTTGTGCGTTGCGACGGCGTTCTTCAGTTGACGGATGCGCCAGATGCAAGCCGTTGTCATCAATGACCAGCTCGTGGATCTGCTGTGAATGTCGCATGCCGCGCGATTTCAGCACCAATACACTGCGTGTTCGTTCTCGCTGTGACACCGCATGGTCTAACACAATCCACGTATCCACCAGCGACGAGACCTGAACGCTGCGCTGAGCAGACTCAACACCTGGGTTGATCAGACTGGTCGCCAGGGTGGTAACTCCCAATGCTTTGAGGCCATCGAACAGTCGGAATAACATGGCAGTAATATCGGTGGTCTGCCCGATCGTGTGAAAACCGGTGATTGGATCGATCATCGCTACTTGAATGCCATACTGCTCAATCGTGGCGAGGATTGACATCAGGTGCGTCTCCAGACCGTGCAATGGCGGTCGGCTGCTGACGATCTGGAGCAGACCTCGATCGCGCCACGGCGCCAGATCGATCCCAATCGAGCGCATATTGCGGATGATCTGCTCGGCTGACTCTTCAAATGCAAACAGCGCGGCTGGCTCACCCCGCGCGCAGGCAGCCGCCAGAAACAGGACGCCGAGACTGGTCTTGCCCGATCCGGTGGGGCCGCTGACCAGAATGGTGGAACCGCGGTAATATCCGGATCCATCCAGCAATTGATCGAGATCAGGAACACCGCTTGATACTCGCTCAGACGAAACCGGGTAGTGAAGCGTGAGCGAAGAAATGGGCAGCATGCGAATACCGCTCGGCTCAATCGAGAAGGGATACTCGTTGATGCCGTGGCTTGAGCCTCGGTACTTTACCACCCGCGCATAGCGCGTCAGGACGTGATCGGTAATTCGATAATCGAGCAAGATGACACAATCGGCGACAAACTCTTCGATGCCAAACCGGCTGAGCTGTTGACCGCTCCGCTCGGCGGTGATGATTGCGGTCAGGCCGCGTTGTTTGAGCCAGCGAAAGAGACGTTGCAACTCGCCCCGCAGGATCGCCTGATTGCCGAACGCGCCAAACAATGCCTCTATTGTATCGAGCACAATCCGTTGCGCGCCGATTCGATCGATCAGCAGACCCAGCCGAATGAACAGCCCTTCCAGATCGTATTCGCCAACCTCGGCCACTTCCCCCTGATCGAGCGCAATCTGCTCAATCGCCAGCAAACCACGCTGTTCCAGATCGGCCAGATCAAAGGGCAATCCGGCCATATTCAGGCGCAAATCATTGGGGCTTTCTTCAAATGAGATGAACAGGCCGGGTTCGCCGTAACGACGAGCGCCGTTGACCAGCGTCTCCATCGCGAGCAGAGTCTTGCCGCAACCGGGGCCGCCACAAATCAGCGTTGGACGCCCGCGCGGGAGACCGCCGCCTGTAATCTGATCCAGGCCATGGATGCCGGTTGGCGCTTTGGGCAAGCTGATCACTGCAGAATGAGGATTCACCACAACGTCTCTTTTCTCCGCAACCGCGCAGCGACGCCAGCAAGGGCAGATTTGCCGTGAGCCGTGTCCGGCGCAACGCGAAAGACCAATGTCACGCCGATTGTTCACCGGGCTGAGGCGCAATCTCGGTCGCCGTCAATTCATTCAGGGCCGTCAAACCCAGACTGGCCTGTTCCGCAATCACCACCGCCAACTGATACCCGCCGCCAGCCGCAGGATCGGGATGGTACAGGCTCAGCACACCCACAACCGTCCCCCGACGCCTGATAGGCAAACACATTCGCTCACCCAGCAAACCTTTCGGAATAAAGTTACAGACGTGGCTATCACCGGCCAGACTCAGTGCCCAGCGCCGCTCGCCCCAACAGGTGCAACGCGGCACAGGACGATGGACGAGCGCCTCACCCCAGTGACCCACCGGATGCACCAGATCGGTATCAGGATTGTAGATGAGCAACGTGCCGCGATATGCGGGCAACATCGTTGCGCCCGCCGTAATAATCGCTGCGTAGGCTTCTTGAGCAGATCGGGCATCGGTCAAAGCTCGCGCCAGCTTGCCAAGCGCAACGATAGCCTGCTCACGCTGTTCGAGTTGCGCCTTGACGCCATGCAAATGCCGGCGCGACTCTTGCAATTGATTGATGGCCTGCTGCCGTTCACTCACATCACGAAAGATAATCACCACGCCTTCATTGACACCCTCGTCATTGGTGATTGGGGCCACTGTATGCTCAACCAGCAAGCGATCACCATTGCGGGTAAGCAGCGTCACCGGCGCCGGCAGCCCATTGAGCGAAGTGACATTGGCGGTTGAACTGTCAGCCGGCAGGCCGGTATGGGTTGCCACCAGCGTGTAGACGCGCGCCAACGGCCAGCCAATGGCATCTTCAGCCGAAATGCCGAGCAAACGCGCCGCCACCGGATTGACGAAGGTGATGCGGCTCTGCGGATCGGTGACAATCACGCCATCGCCGATACTGGTCAGCGTCGTGCGCAGATGACGCTCGCTCGCCTGCAAACGACGTTCGAGCCGATGCTTATACGCCGCAACGGCAATGGCGACTTCGAGTTCACGTTCATCAAATGGCTTCAACAGATACGCCCACGGTTCGGCCAATAATGCTTCGCGCACCGTCTGATCATCGGCATGCGCGGTTAAAAAGACAACCGGCACCCCCCAGCGACTATAAATCTGGCGCGCCGCTTCGATGCCATCCATCGAACCGCTCAGCCGAATATCCATCAAAACCAGATCAGGAGGCTGGCGCGCCACCGTACTCAACGCCGCTTCGCCACTCGTTACCACATCAGTGACCGAATGACCGATCCGCCGCAACGTCTGGCTTAAATCCTGCGCAATAATCAATTCGTCTTCGACGATCAGCACCCGCATAGATTTTCTCGTGAAAGAACGCGGCAGGCATAACAGTGTTGCTGCCAGTATACCGCGTCATGCGATCCTGTGGTGTGAAGATCTCTGTACGCTGATATACAGGATAAACACAAGCGCTGCCAATGCCAGCGCCTGCGAGAAACGCACCCGACCGGGCAGCAGCCATCCCGTTGCGGCAAAGCCCTCACCGATCAGCGTGCCAGTCGCCAGAATCGCGCTAACGGTAAGGAAAAGGTGACCCGGCACGCCGGCGCGTCGGTATCTGAGCCGCCAGACAATCAACGCTATCAGCGCCGTCAACGCAGCGTAGAGCTGAGTGGGATGGCGACGCGCACCCCACAAATCAATTGCCCAGGGCAGCTCGGTCGGCAAACCATAACCGTCACCGCTGGCCAACTGAGCCAGCGCATGCGTCAACGCCAGAATTGCCATCCCCGGCGCCAGCGCATCGAGTGTGGGCCAGAGCGGCCAGCGGCGGCGCCAGAGCAACCAACCTGCGGTTGCGATCGTCACCACGATCCCGACAGGAAGCGAAAATGCCTGCCAGTCACGGGCCAGCAGCGCCCACGGATCGGTCAGATAGGTTCGCCATGACGCCGCTGCATACCCGATCCGCGCCCCGATTAGACCGGCAACCAGCGCGATCAGGCCAATCCATGCGAGCTGTTCACCGTCGCGAGACTGGGCAAGCGCAGCGCGTTGGATGGCCTGTAAGCTCAACCATGCGCCGGCCAGCGCAATCACCCCCGGCGCGTAAAGCGCCAGCGGGCCAATATTGAGAACCGGAAGCATGGCTCCTCACTGTGCTAATTCATTGCAATACGACTACTCATCCAATAGCGGATTGACCACACTCCGCAGCGTCGCCTCGCTCAATGGCCCGCCAAAAAAGACCTGCCGGATGACTCCGTGCCGATCGATGATGAAGGTAGTGGGCAACATGCGCACACCGTAGCGACTCGTAGCATCACCTTCGCGATCGAACAAGAGTGGCATACTTAGATCGAGATCACGCCATAATGCCAGCACTGCCGTCTCATCGTCTTGCGCCGTGCTGTTCACAGCCAGAATGGTCAACCCGCGCGATTGATCGGCCTGGTGCATCCGTTCGAGGGTGGGCAACTCAGCCCGGCATGGCCCGCACCAGCTCGCCCAGAAATTGACGATCACCACCTGACCGCGCAATTCGGTGAGCCGCACTTCAGTCTGCGACCAGGCCGGCAAAGCCAGATCGGGCGCCGCAAAGCCTGCCCGCGCATAAACAGCAACCGGCAGATCAGATGGCGGGCGAGTGATGATAATCCATGCCACGCCGGCTACCAGCACTGCTATCATTCCCCAGCGTGGCCAACGCTCAACGATCACAACCGCTCCTTTGGGCGCCTATGCTGACGCCCACCAGTCAGTATCGCGCCCCTGTAGCAACGCTCAAGCCACGTTCCAACACGTTGTGCGCCAGACACAGGAGGCATCTGCATCATTTCAAACTACCGTTTGTCGCATACGAACCTGATCTGCGTTGGCTGATTTGTGGTATAGTATAACGAGTCAGCGACTAATGCAGAGTGTAACTCGCATTAGTACGATGAAGAAGACGCGCAGCCGCTGGTATTATACCGCTATTGACTGCGCTACAGGGTCGCTGAAAAGGCGCACTGTAAGAATAGCTTCCCGTTCTCATCATCTTGGTTGGGTATCTCTTGCCACAACGCCACTGCCCGGCGCGGCGCATCGGCTGTTAGGCGCGTTGCTGCGCCATGGTATCGTGACTCTGGTTTTTACAAGGCGCGTCATTGTGGATCATTGCGCGCAGCGCGCGCCGTAACCGTGACGCAACCACCGTGATCGATACAACGACCGGTTACCGGAACAACGCGAACTGCGGCGATGCCGCCGATGGTATGATCGGTTCGGAGCAGGAACAACACGGCGCAGGCTGACGCGCGTTTTGGATAGCAGGAACAGGGCCAATACAATTTCATAGTCGTTTGGAACAAAACCATGGAAACAATTGAACAGTTGCTCATCACACCACGCATTCAGTTGCTGGCTGCGGCTGAAAATTATGGCCGCTTTGCGATCGAACCATTGCAGCGCGGGCATGGAACATCGCTGGGCAATGCGCTGCGGCGAGTCCTCATCTCATCCATCCCCGGCGCTGCCGTGACCCACATCAAAATCTCAGGAGTTATTCACGAATTCACCCCCATCCCCGGCGTGGTTGAAGACGGCACGCAGCTTGTGCTGAATGTGAAGGGGATCCGTCTCCGTTCGTACAGTGATCGAGCAGTGACCATGCAACTGGTCAAGCAAGGGCCAGGACCGGTGTTTGCCGGCGACATCAATGCCCCCAGCACCGTCGAAATCGTCAATCCGCAACACTACCTCTGCACGATTGATGATGATCAGACCGTGCTGGAAATGCAACTCACCGTTGAGCGCGGGCGGGGCGTGCAACTGGCTGATACCGTCACCGGCCTGCCGATCGGCGAAATTGCCGTTGACGCTCTGTTCAGTCCCATTCCACGGGTTAATTTTCTGGTTGAAGAAGTCGGCGATAATCCGTTAACCGGGCACGACCGTTTGATCATCGAGATCTGGACCGATGGAACGATCAAGCCCGGCGATGCGCTCAGCCATGCCGCTCAGATTCTGTCGCAGTATTTTGGTCGCATCGTCAGCCTCAACCAGCCCGAAGAGTCGGAGCAGGCGCCGAATCTGCCGCCGCCAATTCCGGAAGAGATTGCCAACCGCACCATCGATGAGCTGGGGTTGAGCACGCGCACATACAACAGTTTGCGCCGGGCCGAAATCCATACAATTGGCCAGTTGCTCAGGCTCGATGACCGCGGACTGATTGGTATTCGCAATTTGGGCGCGAAAGGCATTGAAGAGATCCATCAGCGGCTGGAAGCGCTTGGCTACCGTTCGAGCGAGCGCAAATCCGATCAGTTGCCTCCCCCGGCAGACAACAATCAATCTGCTGCACATTCCACCAAAGAGGAGTTGTAATAGTTCTAATGGACGACAAACGTATGACTTCAGGAACTTCGGATACCACCGATAAGGCCCGCCGCCGTCGCCGTCGAGTCAATGGCGAGGCCAGCGCAAGCGCCGCAACGGCAATCGATCAGGCGGTGACCACGGTCGCCGCCGTGGTCGAAGAACCGGTGACGATGCAAGGTTCAGGTTTGCTAGAGATCGTGCCCGAAGGGCACGGCTTCCTGCGCAATGCTCGCCTCACCCCCAGCACCGATGATGTCTACGTGGCCCAGTCGCAGATCCGGCGTTTCAATCTGCGCACCGGTGACATGATCGAGGGGCGAGTGCGCCCGCCAAAGGAGGTTGAACGCTACCCATCGCTCCTGTATGTGGAACGGATCAACGGGTTGCCCGCCGAAGCGGCGCAAAAGCGACCTCAGTTCGAGCAATTGACTCCTATTCATCCGAATGTGCAGATTACGCTCTCGACTGAGCCAAATATTTTGCCCACTCGCATTGTGGATGTGATTGCGCCAATTGGCCGCGGTCAGCGTGGGTTGATTGTGGCGCCGCCCAAAGCCGGCAAAACCATGCTGCTGAAGGCGATTGCCAACGGCATTACTACTAATGCGCCCGACATCCAACTGATCGTGCTCCTCATCGGCGAGCGCCCCGAAGAAGTGACCGATATGCGTCGCTCGGTACATGGCGAGGTGCTGGCCGCCACCTTCGACGAACCGGTCGAACAGCATATCAAGGTGGCGGAACTGGTGCTGGAAAAGGCCAAACGTCAGGTAGAGCATGGCCGCCACGTCGTCATCCTGATGGATTCGCTCACCCGCCTGACTCGCGCCTACAATATTGCCATGCCGCCAAGCGGGCGCACACTGTCGGGCGGTGTTGATCCAGCCGCGCTCTACCCGCCGAAGCGCTTTTTCGGCTCGGCGCGCAACATCGAAGATGGCGGTTCGTTGACCATTATTGCGACCTGCCTGGTTGATACCGGTTCGCGAATGGACGACGTGATCTACGAGGAGTTCAAAGGCACCGGCAACATGGAACTCCATCTCGACCGCAAGCTGGCCGAGAAGCGCATCTTCCCCGCAGTGGATATTCAGCGATCTGGCACCCGCCGAGAAGACCTGCTGCTCGATCCGGTCACCCTCCGCCAGAGCTGGATGTTGCGCCGTATGGTCAGTATGGTTGGCGAAAATGAGGGCGCTGAACTGATGTTGACCCGCATGGCCAAGACGAAAACCAATGCCGAATTCCTCGCTTCACTCGGCAAGGTTGGTTCCTGAACCTTGACCCTGAATGACTGATGGATTGAGTGGGATCGTCATTGCAGGCGGTCGTTCTCAGCGCTTCGGACGCGATAAGCGACGGCTGCGCCTGTGGGGAGCGGGCGGGCCGCATGCGCTCGGTTACGCCGTCTCGTTGCTCGCGCCGCTGTGCGCTGAGGTGCTGGTCGTGTTGAATGATCCGGCAGATTGGCCAGATCTATCGGCGCGACTGGTGACCGATGAACAGCCGGGCAGCGGCGCGCTGGGCGGGCTGATCAGCGGCCTGCAGGCAATGCACTCGCCGGCTGCGCTCGTGATTGCCGCTGACATGCCGCTGATTGCCCCGGCAGTGCTGGCGGCACTGGCTTCATGGCCATTCGACGGCGATGCGCTGGCGCCATCTGCCCCTGACCAGCCTGATCGCCCGCAACCGCTGCTGGCTGTCTATCGGCGAAGCGCCTTGCCAGGATTGCGCTGCGCTTTCGACCAGGGCGAACGCCGTTTGCAACGAGCGCTGACCACAATCAGGTGGGTCGATCCTGGCCCGGAACTCTGGCGACGATTCGACCCAGCAGCTCGCTCGCTGTTCAACCTGAATACGCCCGATGACCTGATTATGGTTGAGCAGTGGTTAAAAAATGATTAAGACAGGCCGTTGCGACGTTCCGCTCACTCAAGCTGATACAGGAACGATGCCTGCGCGCTCGAGAGCACTGTTTGCGGCGATCTGAGCTATTTTCCGCCGTACTCCAGATAGCCTCGCGCGCGCGCTTCCCCTGGTAGCTGAGCAGCAGAAACAGGACACGAGCAAGTATGCGAAAGGATCATCCCTGCTGCTCCCCATGTCACTGCGAGCCGCGCGCAGCGCGGCGTGGCAATCTCCTGTTCGCCCTCACCCCCAGCCCCTCTCCCGCTGGGAGCATACCTTTACCCAAAACATTCAGCCCGAATCGAGGCGGCTGGGGTCGAGGGTGGCGGAAGGAGCCTGATGCATCATGCGATACATCTCG
>FWPU01005028.1_pt1 | contig 29558 bp, 24 predicted proteins | sample 2228361 | NCBI WGS metagenome assembly FWPU01 (sample SAMEA103939777, study PRJEB20133) | metagenome | reverse complement strand
TTTTCCGCTACAATCAGCATCTATACAATCAGGGGAAAAGCCCTCAGCGAAAAGACGCTCCTTTCAGCCCTTGAGAATAAAAAGGTTATAGAATTGACCTATAATGAATTTATTGAGACAATGAGTTCTGATTTTGTTAATCTCTTTTCAGAATCCATATCAAGGCAGGATATGGAAAATGCCTTTAAATCAGCATATCCTGAAGAAAAATTCAAGACAGAACTTAAGGAATTGTTAAAAACTGTCTCAAAATATTTGAGAGATGAGGTAGGTTCTCCAAATCATGCTCTGGACCTTGTTGAATTTAGAAGAAATGTCTCCACCTTTCTGAAATCCAGAGCAGAGGCAGAAAAGAGAAATGAATTGAAACAACTTTTACTCAAATACGCAAATATCCTCCTTAATTATCCTGATAATTTTCCAATGCTACGACATGATGATATTGAGCATATAGACGAAATGAAGGAGAATCTCTCCCGACTAAAATCAATTTTTATCCCATTTTTTGTAACTGCCCTAATATCATTAATTATTCTCCTCTTTAATATCAGATTGTTTGCTTTTGCCCTTCTCCTGACAGGTATAGTTAATACGATAGGAACCTTTGCGGTCAGGGACGGTATTTCAAAGATCCTTGCTAAAAATCCTGAGCCCGCGAGAACAATTGCCTCAACTGTCGCCTCAGAGACAATCAGTTCTGTTTTTATCATCTCAATTATTCTAATTGCAGCAGGTATAATAATTTTCAGTATTAAAAGAAAGAATCATGGAGGTAAATAATGAAAAACAGATTGACAAGAAGACAATTTTTAGGAATAACAGGAACCGGCATAGTTTCATTATCCTTGTCAAAGCTCGGTTTTATTAATTCTGCCATGGCTCAAGAGGAATTTGTTGAATACGAATACCGTTCATGGGAAGACCTCTATAGAAAACAGTGGACATGGGATAAAGAGACATGGGGCGTTCATCTTGTCGACTGCTACCCTGGCAACTGTCTCTGGAGGGTTTATACAAGGAACGGGATTGTATGGAGAGAGGAACAGGCAGGCAAATATCCTGGTGTTGAGGAAAATGTCCCTGATTTCAATCCCCGCGGCTGTCAGAAGGGCGCCTGCTATTCCAATCAGATGTACGGACAAGAACGACTGCAATATCCATTAAAAAGAATAGGAAAACGAGGGGAAGGCAAATGGAAAAGAATATCATGGGATGAGGCATTGACAGAGGTTGCTGATGCAGTGATAGAGGCTATAAAAGAACAGGGTCCGGAAAGCATTGTTTACGAACACTCTCCGGGAGAGGGCGGCTATGTTCATGGCATTGTCCCCGGTGTTCGCCTCTGTGGTATATTGAGAGCAACACAGCTTGACCTTGATTCAGTTATTTCGGATTTTAATGCAGGAATATATACGACATTCGGAAAGTTTCAGTTCGTAAGTTCTGTTGATGACTGGTATCACGCTGACCTTCTCTTAATCTGGCACATGAACCCTGTTTACACAAGGATTCCATCCTATCATTATATTCCTGAGGCATTCTACAAGGGTGCAACCGTTGTCTGTATTGCCCCGGATTTCAATCCATCCGCAATTCACGCTGACTATTATGTGCCTGTAAAAATAGGGACTGATGCTGCTCTTGGGTTAGGAATGGCAAAGGTAATCATTGATGAAAAAAAATACAAGGAGGATTTTATAAAAGAGCAGACGGACCTGCCCCTTCTTGTTCGCAGGGATACAAAGAAGTTCCTCCGTGAGATAGATATGAGAGATGGTGGAAGAGATAATCAGTTTTATTTCTATGACAAAAAAAGTGAATCAATTGTTAAGGCGCCGAGGACCACTCTAAAATTTGACGGCAACCCTGCGCTTGAAGGTATATTTAAGGCAAAACTCAAAGATGGGAAAGAGGTGGAAGTGGTCCCCGCCTTTGAATTGCTCAAGGAACATCTGAACGATTATACCCCCGAAAAAGCATCCAGATTGTGTGGTGTCCATCCTGATACAATAAGGATGCTTGCCCGTTTAATGGCAAAATCAAAAACGCACATACTTGTGGGATGGAACAGCGCTAAGTATTATCACGGCGACCTTATTGAAAGAGCACAGTGTCTACTCCTGGGACTCACAGAAAACTGGGGTAAAAAGGGAACAGGAACTCGCGGATGGTGTGAGGCATTATTACCGGGTATGATTTCCTTTGTTGCTAAACGTGCTCCCGGTGTTGCAGGTTCTCTTGAAACGCTTAACCTTGTAAATGAATACGAGAAACAGATTCTCAAAGAGGACCCTGAAAAGCCTCATGAAACAATAGTAATAGAATCAGAGCGCGAAATGACAAAATCCAGATTCCCACTATCTCCTGCTGCATTCTACTGGTATTACCACGCAAATTACAGGGAGGTATGGAATAACAGAGAATGGTCAGACCCAGCAATGAAGCGCAGTTTTGATTCGTATTTTAATGAGGCGCTTGAAAAAAAATGGTGGGATGGATTTGTCCGTCCCGGTCCGGATGTAACACCGCGGGTCTTGTTTCAGGTTGCAGGAAGCACGCTAAGGAGAACACGGGGAGGGCTGAAAATGCTCCTTAATAATCTCTGGCCAAAATTAAAAATGATTATTACCGTTGATACAAGGATGAGCACCACCGCAATGTATTCTGACATTGTCCTACCCGCTGCTGGCTTTTATGAAAAGGTTGACATGAGATTCCCGAGCCCCCATATTCCATATCTTACATTTACCGACAAGGCAGTTGAACCTTTGGGTGAATCAAAGCCAGAATGGGAGATTATGTGCCTCCTTGCGAAGAAAATATCAGAAAGGGCAAAGGTAAAGGGATTCACAAAATTCACTGACAGGTATGGATACACTGTAGAACTTGATAAGGTCTATGATGTAATGACCTTTGATGGAACGATAAAGGAAAAAGATGAGGAAAAGGTCTGGGAGGAAATAGTCCGCGACTCTGTAATGATTGGGACCCTGCCGCGCGGGACAAACCTTGATGTAGCAAGAAGAGAAGGCATCATAAGATTTATCAGTATAGGCGACAGAGATGCAGTTGCTTTAAACAATGCCACAGATATAAAGGAAAATGAAACAATCAATCCGTTAAAATGGCATACGGAGAAGAAAATCCCATATCCAACCCTTACCCACAGGGCTCAATTCTACATTGATCATGACTGGTATCTTGAGGGTGGAGAAACATTTCCAACCCACAAGGATAATCCAGCAATGGGCGGTAAGTATCCATTTGAGATGACAAGCGGACATCTGCGATGGAGCATTCACTCTATATGGGTTACGAATAAACTTCTATTGAGAACCCACAGGGGTGAACCATTCCTCTTTGTCAATCCCAATGATGCAAAAAAGAAGGGAGTAAAGGACCATGATATGGTAAAGGTTTATAATGACTTCAATAGTTTCCTCGTGCGCGTGAAGGTTTCTCCTGCTGTGAGGCCTGGACAGGTCATTATCTATCACGCCTGGGAACCCTATCAATTCAAGGGATGGAAGAGTTATGATGCTGCAATCCCTGGAATGGTTAAATGGTTGCACTTTGCTGGTGGCTACGGTCACCTGAGATACTGGCGGTGGAACTGGTGCTTACCTCAGGTTGACCGTGGAGTTCACGTGGATTTTGAAAAGGCATCCTGATATGCGTGGCGCCTATGCAATAACACACTGGGGGCACACACTTCTGGTGTTAATTCTACTTGTAACCGGGGCCATGATATTTTTCCCTGAAGCAAGGTTGTTTCTATTCAGTGGATATTCCCTTGTTTTTAGTCAGGCTCACAGATACAGTGGCGCATTGTACATTCCGGTTACATTTGCCTTTATTGCACTTGCAGTAAAAAATGGAAAACTCAAAATGGAGATACCAGCAAGTATTATGTTCTGGAAAAAGACACACTTAAAAATACTTTTAATCACAACATTTGCATTTGCCCTCAGCGGGATAGCGCTGTGGTTTTACACCATTGTTTCAGTCAAATTGCTTGATGTTTCTGCGATTATCCATCAGATCTTCACGCTGATTTTGTTGATGATACTGCTCATTCACATAATCTTAATACTTGCAAAAAATAACATTAATAATGGGGTGAAAAATGACTGACGAAAGAAAACTTATTATTCAAAAAATTCCCTATCCAAAAGCAACTGTCCTGAATCCAGAATGGCCTGGCTGGAATATACTCAAGCCACTCAAAGTCAATTTACTTCCTACTCCTCTTGGTAGACAGCCATCAGAATACCTGAAATATGCTCAGAACCCAAAACTTGTAGGCAAGGTTCATGAGGTTGAGGCTCGGGCTCTTCACAATGGTTCAGAAATCTTCTTCCATCTCAACTGGAACGATGAGCATCCAGATTCAGTAATGACAGATGAGCATCCCTTTGTTGATGCTGCCGGGATTATAATGCCCATGGACAGTAAGGCGCCTCACACAATCATAGTCACAATGGGCTCTCAGGCACATCCAATTAATGTATGGTACTGGAGGGCTGATGAGCCAGAAAAACCCCAAAATGTTACTGCTAAGGGGCTCGGAACAACAGTTACAAGTAAAAAGAGCTTTTTATTCTCAAAGGCAAAATGGGAAAAGGGAATGTGGAATGTAGTAGTTGGAAGGGCGCTTGTCCTGCCCGAACAGAAGGAGGAGGCGGTACAATTAAAACCCGGGATTACATCCCTTGTAAGTTTTGCTGTCTGGGACGGAGGCAATCGTGAGCGAGCTGGAATTAAGGCATTTTGTCCATGCCAGATTGAATTGATTATTGAGGCATGAGGATGAAAGAGCAATTAATTGAGACAATTGAGAGATTTGCAAAGAAGGAGGTCATGCCGAGGTTAGAAGTCCTTGAAAAGGCAGAGGCGGATTCCGAAGCCCTGTCAACTATCCTAAAAGGGGCAAGCGAAATTGGCTTAAATCACCTCCCTCTTCCGGAGGACATGGGCGGCGCTGGACTTGACATCCCTCTCATCGGAACAGCGCTGAGAAAAATTTCAGAGATATCCGCTGGTATTGCCACAATCTTTCTATTCCATTATACCGGCATTATGCCATTTCTTATGAATGAAACTGGCAAAAAGATAATTTCTCTCCTATCAGAAAGAGGGCCCGACATGCTATTTGCCACAGGAGAATTATTAAAAGGAAAAGCAACTATTTCGGAGAATAAAATAAGCAGTGCAGGACTTCACGCCTGGGGGATTCCGCAAGCGAAATACCTTACGGTATATTCAGAATACGCAAAAAAATCTATATTTACAATTATCTCCGTCAGAGATAGCGCTTTTAAAATCATGGAGAACAACAGAAATCTCGGGCTGAAACCATTCTCATCTGCAACTGTTTCGTTTGAAAATATCCCGTTAGATGATACGAATTCAATAAGTATACCGCTGAATGAGGGAATGAGATTAGCCAATTGTATCTCCGGCTTTATGAATGCCCTCATCTGTGCAATATCTACCGGAAATGCGGAAGGGGCTTTTTCCCATGCCCTGAGATATGCAAATGAGCGTTATCAGGGCGGTGATATAATAATAAATCATAGGATAATACAGACAATGCTCGGCAGAATCATTGCAAGGATTGACGCTTCAAAGGCATATACTGAGAAAATACTTGAGGAGGCAAACAGAAACATATATGAAAGATCCGGCATCGCAAAGGCATTTATTACAGAAAATTGCGAATGGGCATGCTCTGATTCTGTTCAGGTCTTTGGAGGATATGGATACATGAAGGACTTTTCGGTTGAGAGGCATCTCAGAGATGCAAAATCACTCTCTGCACTCACCGGGGGAAATATGTTTAAACTTCAGGAGTATGTGAGATTACTGAAGGAAAAGGCTATACAGTCATGAAGTTATCAGAACGGATTGCAAAGTTTCTACTTGATTATAATAATGAGCACAGGGCAAAAAAGGAGTTATTTGTACTTCCGCCAAAAATCAGAGAAATACAGATGTATGTCCGCCAATGGGCACAGAATGAGGCAAAGCCTCTTATTCAGAAGATTGATATCCAGGAACACTCTGATTTTGACTGGGAACTGGTAAGAAGGGGCGCAAGGGCAGGACTCTTAACGAAAATCATACCTCGCATTTATGGAGGCGACGGCGGAGTCCTTGATTTCTTTAGGTTTGGAACAATCGGTGCTGCTGTATTCTGCGAAGAGTTGTCCGCTGTCTGTTCGGGAATGGCAACACTCTTCGGCGCTCATTACCTTGGTATCATGCCAATTCTTATTGCTATGGACATCCCTCTAGCTCGCCGTCTGTTGAAACCTATCTGTAAATCAGCAAAAACTGAGTATCCAAAACTCTGTGCCTTTGCAATTACTGAACCAGGTGCTGGTTCTGATGTTGAGGACTATGATGCTGGCAAAAAGGCACACTTAAGCACCTTCGCTGAAAGGGTGCAGGGTGGATATATTCTGAATGGAAGAAAACAGTTTATATCCAACGGCAGCGTTGCCTCCTTGATTACTGTGTTTGCAAGCACAGATAAAAGCCGGGGAATTGACGCATGGACTTGCTTCGCTGTCACATCGGATATGAAGGGATTCAACGTGGGGAGAATAGAGAATAAGATGGGTCAGCGCGCAAGTCATGCAGCAGAGTTAATCTTTGAAGATGTCTTTGTTCCAGAGGAAAATCGCGTTGGACTTGAAGGTGATGGATGGCTCCTAAATCAATTGACCCTTGATTCTTCTCGCGGTCCGGTGGGTGCAATTGCAATCGGTGGCGCCCGCCACGCAATTGAAATCTGCATTGAATACTTTAAAAATAACGGGGAGATAAATGATAAATACATCCAGATGGAGATTGCTGATATGCTTCAAAAATATGAATCAGCCCGCTCACTTGTTTGGAGGGCCTGTGGAACATTCCCCCCACTCCACTACCTATCCGCAATGGCAAAATGCATCGCCTCTGACACTGCAATGGAGATATGCTCAAAGGCAATTGACCTCATGGGAGAGGATGGAATAAAACAGAAGAACGAGGTTGAAAAGATCTTTCGTGATATAAAACTAACCCAGATATATGAAGGAACAAATCAGATTAACAGACTTGCAATTGCCGAGGAATTGCTTGTAAACGACAGATACAAAAATATATTTTAGGAGAATTTATGTACGGTGTAGCAATTATTGGGGTAGGAATGACACATTTTGGTAAGTTTCTTGAGCGCTCTCTCAAGGATCTTGCCAGAGAAGCAATTGACAATGCCCTCAAGGACGCAGGGATTGAGAAAAAACAGATTCAAACCGCCTATGTTGGCAATGCTATGGCTGGAATTGTAACCGGTCAGGAATGCATAAGGGGCGAAGTCATGCTAAGGGCTTACGGAATTGAGGAAATTCCTATAGTTAATGTAGAAAATGCCTGTGCAAGTTCTTCAACCGCCTTCCATCTTGCATGGATGTCTGTTGCATCAGGAATGTATGATATTGCTCTGGCACTCGGCGTTGAGAAACTCTATCATGAAGATAAGAGGGTCTCATTCAGAGCTCTTGGAAGTGCTGTTGATGTGGAGATGATGGCATCCATCAAAAATGCCCTTGAATCAATGAAGGTCGGAGAGGGATCCGGGGAGAAGAGGAGTCTATTCATGGACTTTTACGCTATGCTTGCAAGAATGCACATGGAAATGTATGGAACAAAGAAGGAGCACTTCGCAAAGATTGCGGAAAAAAACCATTACCACGGCAGTCTGAATCCCCACGCTCAGTATAGAGAGGTCTATACCATTGAAGAGATTATGAACTCACCTGTTGTCGCAGAGCCTCTCACCCGGCTCATGTGCTCTCCCATCGGAGATGGCGCCTCTGCAGTAATACTCTGCAATGCGAAAATAGCACACAAATTTACAAGCATCCCTGTATATGTTGCAGCATCAGTTCTCGTGACTGGAAAGGATAGAAGTTTTGAGGAGCCGGACATTGTTGAGCGCGGTGTGAAGAAGGCATACGAAATGGCATCTCTGGGTCCGGAAGACCTTGATGTCATTGAAGTCCATGATGCCACTTCTGCAGCAGAACTGATTGCCTACGAAGAGATTGGACTCTGTAGAAAGGGCGAGGGCGCAAAACTTGTTGAAGATGGTGACACAAAATTAGGCGGCAGAATTCCTGTGAATACAAGCGGCGGACTTGTATCAAAGGGGCATCCGGTGGGTGCAACAGGAACTGCTCAGATTACTGAAATTGTCTGGCAGTTGAGGGGAGAAGCAGACAAGCGTCAGGTGGAAAATGCCAGGGTAGGACTGACACAGAACGGCGGTGGTGCAATTGGCAATGAGGCAGCTGTTATGTCAATTCATATATTAAAGAGGTAATCATGGACTGGTTCTATCTTAAACCAATGTTCAGGGTTGTTGGCAAAATGTTATACTGCCGGTTGAAGGCCCTCTCCGGGTTGAATCCGATAATACTTGGCCATTTAGTGGAATTAAAAAACAAAAAATGCCCCGACAGGGTGGTGCTGATTTTTGAACGAGAACACAGGCCGGACGAAATAGTCCGATATGCTGACATCTATTTCAATGCTCAAAAAATCGGCAGAGAATTAATACGATGCGGATTGAAGCAAGGCGATAGATTCGCTGTCTATACAAGAAACCATCCAGAGGTTATCTACGCACTCACTGCTGCGTCAATGACTGGCACCCTTGCTGTTATAATTGACCCAAGAAACAAGGGGGACATACTTTCATATATACTCAATGATTCAAAATCCAGAATCTTAATTTTTGCTGATTATCTTGTTAATGACATAAAAGAGATAGAAAAAAATATTAACATAGAATATAAGTATGTATTGAATTCTGGTGACGAGGGCGATTTCAGCGAAGAGATTAAAAACTACAGGTCATTAAATGAGGTATTGAGCCAGCCATCACGGGAGTATATTAAAAACTCTATTCAGGATATTATGCATCCCTTCCAGATTATCTATACTTCTGGAACAACAGGTATGCCAAAGGGAGTTGTTCAACCAAATATGAGATTCTTCTTTATGTCCGCACTCAGTTATTTCTTTGGCTATAAAAAATCGGATGTGCTTTATACAGGTTTATCCCTCTCACACGGCAATGCGCAGGCAGTGACTGTCTTTCCCGCAATTGCAAGAGAATTAAAAGCAGTTGTGAGCAGAAGATTCACAAAGAGCCGGCTCTGGGATATAACCAGAAAGTACAACGTTACAACCTTCTCCCTCTTAGGAGGAATGGCATCAGGAATTTATAACGAACCCCCGAAACCGGATGATGCTCAAAATCCTGTGCGGATGGTGGTGAGTGCAGGAACGCCATATTCCATCTTTGATGTTTTTGAAAAGAGGTTCAACCTGAAGATCCTTGAATGGTATGGTGCAGTGGAGGGCGGATTCACCTACAGACCAATTGGCAGGGGACCAGCTGGTTCATTTGGAAAACGCTCAATTCCCTTCTTAATTGACTTCAGGATTGTTGATGAAAACGACAATGACTGTCCGCCGGGTGTGAGGGGTGAACTTATATCAAGAATGAAGATAGGCGAAACAAAGGTGGAATATTTCGGGAAATTAGAGGACTCACAGAAGAAGACGCGCGGCGGATGGCTGAGAAGTGGAGATATATGCCACATGGATGAGGATGGATGGCTCTTTTTTGATTACAGAAAGGGAGGGGAACTCCGTCGGCATGGCGATTTTATTCCGGTGGACATGGTAGAAAAGGTAATTGGCGAAATTGAGGAAATCTCTGAGGTTTATGTCTATGGAATCCCTTCAGCAGGAGGTGCGCCAGGTGAGTGTGACCTTGTGGCTGCAGTAAGCCCCTTCCCTGGAAAACAAATAGATCCTCAGAAGATATTCTCAATCTGCAGGAAGAAACTCCCTCAAAATTTTGTCCCATCATATATTCAGGTGCTTGATGAAATCCCAAAAACGCCTTCAGAGAAGCCAAAGGACTATTTTCTAAAGAGGACTTTTAATCCCGAGAGCGAGAATGTATTTACAGAGAGGATAAATGCAAAATGATTCTCTTCAATGGAAAGATAGAGGTTCCTGATATAAAAATAGACCATGAAAAATGCAATTTATGCATCAATTGCATACGGACCTGCCCTATGCGTGCCTTACAGGTCATTGACAAAAAGATTACACAAATGGCAAACGCAATATGCCTTGCCTGCAGGAATTGTGAGGTTGTGTGCGAGACAGGCGCATTGAAGGTCCATGGCAGTTACAGAATCCAGAAGGGACTGCCAGAAATAGGGTATTTTGATTTAGAGGAATTCCCGGAATATAAGGAATTTTTTAGTTGAAATCAGGAGGACTTATATAAGATGGCATATAATTACAACCTTTACGAAATTGAGCGCCTGATAAAAAATAGAAGGAGCGTCCGCCTCTTCAAAAAGGATGATGTCCCCGATGAAATTATTAAAAGATTAATTGACCTCGCACGCTGGGCTCCATCTGGTATGAACGCACAGCCATGGAAATTTGTTGTAATTAAGGACAAAAAACTTATTGACGAAATCAGAATGGCCACAAAAAAGGGTGTAGAATTTACCTTGAAGGTCTTTACAGGAAGGGCCCTTCACTGGCGAATCTTAAAAGCTCTCTGGAGATTACTCCAGCCATCAAAGTTTAAAACAATAGAGCCACGGGTCCTTCAAGGGATGAAGGCAACAAAACAGAAGGGCGGCGCTGATGTATTTCATCATGCACCGGTTTTAATCCTTATCCTTGGTCATACTGGTTCAAGCACATGGATTGAGGACTGCTCTGCTGCAACTCAGAATCTTGCATTAGCTGCTCACGCTATGGGGCTGGGTACATGCTGGATTGGTTTTACTGAAAAATTTCTACCAATCTTTGGTTCAAGACAGTTAAAGAAGAAACTCGGAATTGATGGTGACTGGGTCCTTGCCACAGTAAGCGTGCTCGGCTACCCAATGGTTAGTTATGATTCACCTGTGGAAAGGGATAATCCGGAAGTAATATGGTTTAAATAAAAAATTCAGGAGGTATATATGGCAAAACCAAAAGTAAAGAGACAGATAGCCATGGTGATTGATCTTAACAAATGTATGGGCTGTCAGACATGCTCTATTGCCTGCAAAACGCTCTGGACAAGAGAAAAAGGAATGGAATATATGTGGTGGAATACAGTGAACACAATGCCAGGGCTCGGGACACCAAAGGGCTGGGAAAAGATGGGCGGGGGATTCAAAAACGGTGTGCCCCAACCTGGAAAGTTACCATCCGTTGGTGACTTTGGTGAGGCATGGGAGTTTAATTACGAAGAGGTCCTTTATGAAGGCAGGGGACAGGATGCGTATCTCCATCCTAAAATGAGCTCCCAGTGGGGTATGAACTGGGATGAGGATGAGGGCGGAGGTGAATGGCCCAACAGTTATTTCTTCTATCTCCCGCGAATCTGTAATCATTGCTCCAGACCAGCATGCCTTGAGGCATGTCCAAGAAAGGCAATATACAAGAGGGTCGAGGACGGTATTGTCCTGATTGATGAGGAGCGTTGTAAGGGCTACAGATATTGCATGGAGGCATGCCCCTATAAGAAAATATACTTCAACCATGAAAAGAAGGTCTCTCAGAAGTGTATTTTCTGTTACCCAAGAATTGAAAAGGGAGAGGCAACTGCCTGCGCAAGACAGTGTCCCGGACGACTGAGATTCATTGGTTTTCTCGATGATAAAAACTCTGCGGTTTACAAACTCGTGAAAAAATGGTGTGTGGCTCTGCCATTACATCCTGAATTTGAGACAGAACCGAATGTCTATTACATTACACCACCAAAACTTGACTCTGAGTTTCGGATTACAAAGGAACCCAGAATCCCTCTGAAATACCTTGAGGAACTCTTCGGGAACAAGGTTGGAAGGTCCCTTGATATGCTGATGTCAGAGAGGGAAAAGAAGAGAAAGACAGGCAAATCAGACTTAATGGACACACTTATTGGATTCCGTTGGCCCAGGGATTTCTTCCACATACCGGCAGGACCCATTGAAAAGGTGAAGGGATGACAAAAACGCTTGAAATTAAAACCGATGAGCAAAAAAGATCTGCCTCCAGAAGTAATCTTTTCATTGCTTTTGGTAAACTCTTTAGATTTCCTGATGAAGATTACATCAATGGAATCTCATCCGGCTCAATCCAGGAGGAACTTTCTCTTCTTCTTAATGAACTCCCCTATCCTGTTGAGGAGAGAAATTTTCTCACTGTTAGATTCCAGATTAATGACATTGAGGACTTTCAAAGCGAATATATAAAGACCTTTGATGTCTCACCTGGAGGTCCACCCTGTCCTCTTTATGAGGGACTGTATTATCCTGATAGAAGAAAAATCATGGAAGAACTGATGAGATTTTATGAACATTTTGGATTGAAGCCAGATACTAAAAATAATGAATTGCCAGACCACATTTCCATGGAACTTGAATTTATGCATTTTCTCTCATTCAAAGAGGCACAGGCATTAATCCACAATAAGGACACAGGAGCGCTTCTGAGAGCAGAGAGAGATTTTCTTGAAAGGCACCTTATAAAATGGATTCCGGAACTCATTAAAAAATTTGGGAAAGCCAACCCGCCTGAATACTATAGACATCTCTTCAAGTTCTTGAATGCATTCTTGAACTCTGACCTTAAGTATGTTGAGGAAAGGTTACAGGAATAGAATAAGGATTTAATACTGGCATTTGGTCTCACCGCCCACTTGAACACATCTCGTTCCCTGAGGACAGGCATATCCATTACAACAATCAACAGGATAGGCAATTGAGAAACATGAATCCGGTGTACAGGTTCCACAGTATGAACCGTTTGGACAGCAACTGCCATTGGGACATTTTACTGCGCAGCCGTAATTATATGTATTATAAATACTCTGTCCGCACACTGTCCCTGAAATAGTAGTATAGATTGCGCCACCATAATGAGCAGTTGCTGTCAGGAATACATTGCCTTTGCAGACCTCTTTACCATTAACAGTGATTGATGGCATTCCAGTAAGCGTTATCTTAACATCAACAGTAACAATAGATGGACATGAAATTTCTGCAGTAGATGTAAGCGTTGCAGTAATTGTCCCATTAATCACCACACTATCTCCTGCCTTACTTCTGATTGCGCAACTGTTATAAAGTGTACTGCCCATTCCATTGATGGACATGGTATCTTTACTGCAGGGATTCTGTTGAGCACAACAGCCAGACGGTCCGTAACAATTGAGATTAATTGTAAAATAGATGTTGCCACCAGCAGGGCAGTTATACGGTGGAGTAAGTGTATCCGGAGTACAGTTCGCAAGCGGAGTAAGTGCTAAATTGCTAAGCAAAGGGACTGATAATGGATTTACTGTCCCGCCTCCGGATGAAAGTGCAGAAAAGGCAAATGCCTCACCGATTGCATCCAGTTGGTCCTGTGTCAAGCCACCCCCGCCTCCATCCTTTCCGCACATTGGCAGAAAGAAAGTAAGCAACAGGAGTACAAAAAAATTTTTTGATTTTGTTTCTCTCTTCATAAAGACCCCCTTTATTATTCATTATATCACACTGTAAATGGATGCAAGAAAAAAATAAACTAGTTCAACCTTAATTCCCTCACGAAATCAGGATGGGCGCCCCAAGTACTCTGCTATGTCGCTGAAGGGCTTGCTTCACCATCCCGTAATTTCTATTCCACTGCAATCCTGGTGTGGGTGGCGTCCCGAATGCAGAGGGCAATGGGACCCAAATGATTGCTTCGGTTTCTCAAGCATCTATGCTCGTAGGCATTCCCATAATCCTGCTCTTCAACTTCTGAAGGTCTGGGTTGCTCTTAAATGAGGAATGCCACTCTCACCCTCCCCATTATCCCCTCCCATCAAGGGAGGGGAGGTAAAATAATTGTTCGGAATATCTCGCTCATCTCCGCTCCGAACCACGAAAACCCCACCCCTGAGATAAAAACACTATCGGTGGCTGGGGGTTCAACCCCTAATAATTGTGCGTGCCCGGGGGGATTTGAACCCCCAGCCTCTGGATCCGGAGTCCAGCGCTCTATCCAGTTGAGCTACGGGCACATATTATCTTTTATAATTTAAATCACCGCTGTCCGCTTAAAATAGAGCGAGTTAGGCTCTCTAATGCGGACTTTATAAACAGTATACATGTTTAAAGAGAGCAAGTCAATGATGCTAAATCCGAAGAATACTGAAAAAGCGATTCTATGAAAGGAATAAGTCCTGTGGATGGATATTAAAACTTCCTGAATACAAGAGAGGCATTTGTCCCGCCAAAACCAAAGGAATTTGACACCGCCACCATGACTCCTCTTTGACGCGCTGAATTAGGGACATAATCAAGGTCACATTCAGGGTCCGGCTCGTCATAATTTATTGTGGGAGGAATAATTTCATGACTGATGGAAAGGACTGTAATGACTGCCTCAATTCCACCTGCTGCACCGAGCGTATGGCCGATCATGGACTTCGTTGAACTAACCTGAATCTTATAAGCATGCTCGCCAAAGACCTTCTTGATTGCCTTTGTCTCATAGAGGTCATTGTAATAGGTTGATGTGCCATGAGCATTTATGTAATCCACTTCCTCCTTTTTTATCCCCGCATCCTTCAGAGCAAGTTCCATACATTGGACAAAACCACCGCCATCTGGTAAAGGGGCTGTTATATGATATGCATCGCTGTTCAGTCCATAACCGATAAGTTCAGCATATATCTTTGCTCCACGCTTTCTCGCAAAGTCAAGCGATTCAAGGGTCATCACACCCGCACCCTCAGCAATTACAAAGCCCTCCCTCTTCTTATCAAAGGGCCTGGATGCCCTTTCCGGCTCATCGTTATAACTTGTGCTGAGCGCCTTCATCGCAGAAAAGCCAGCAACAGCAAGGGGGGTTATTGTTGACTCCGCACCGCCTGCAATCATTATATCCGCCTCACCATACTGAATCTTCCGCATTGCTTCACCAATTGCATGAGCACCGCTGGCACAGGCACTGGTTGTGCAGAAATTAGGTCCCCTCAGACCAAATTCAATTGAGACCTTACCGCCTGCAAGATTTCCGATGACCATCGGAATAAAAAATGGAGAAATCTTCCTGTATCCACCCTCCTGCAGTAATTTATGATATTCTTCTATCCTCGGTAGTCCGCCAATGCCAACACCAATTATTACACCTGCTCTTTCAGCAAAATCAGCAAAGCTTTTTATACCAGCATCCTCCACTGCCATTCTGCTCGCTGCAATGGCAAACTGGATAAAGATGTCATTCTTCCGGATATCGCTTTTATCCATGTAATCTTCGGGATTAAAATCAATTACTTCACCTGCAATCTTAGATGGCAGATTAGAAGGGTCAAAGCGCTGAATTTTTCTTATTCCGGACTTTCCTTTACATAAATTTGCCCATGTCTTTTCAGTCCCTGTTCCAAGTGGCGAAACAAGTCCAAGACCGGTAACAACAACCCGTCTCAATGGCTCTTTCTCTGGCACAGTTAGAACCGAAAATTACTGATTTGTTTTCTTTTTTATATAATCAATTGCATCCTGAACGGTTTTTATCTTTTCTGCATCCTCATCCGGAATCTGCAGTCCAAATTCCTCTTCCATCTGCATTATAAGTTCCACTACATCAAGGGAATCCGCACCAAGGTCCTCAAGGAAGGATGACTCAGCTGTAACCTCTTTAATGTCAAGGTCCAACTGCTTTGCAATCATCTCACGTACCTTATTCTCAAGTGACATATCTCACCTCCTGAATTTTTATCTACATTAATAGACCACCGTTAATTCCAATTACCTGTCCGGTTATATAAGCGGCAGAGTCAGAAGCAAGAAAGGCAACGAGTTCTGCAACCTCTTCAGGGGTTCCAAACCTCTGAATGGGAAGTAATAGAAGTATACTCCTCTTAATCTCATCAGAGATCTGCGTGGTCATGTCTGTCTCTATAAATCCCGGTGCCACTGCATTCACCCGGATATTTCTTGAAGCAACCTCTCTCGCAATTGCCCTGGTAAATCCAATTACCCCTGCTTTCGCAGCGCAGTAGTTTGCCTGGCCAGGATTCCCCGTAATTCCCACTACCGAAGTTATATTGATAATCACGCCAGAGTGTTGTTTTAACATGCTCCGAAGAGACGCCCTGGTGCAATAAAATACGCCGTCAAGATTTACTTTCATCACATCACGCCACTCCTCTGATTTCATTCTGATTAAGATATTATCCCTTGTAATTCCGGCATTATTAATTAAGATATCTATCTTACCATAATTTTTTAGAATGTAAGAAAAATTCTCAGAGACCTCTTTTTCGTCAGAGACATCAAAAGGCAAAATCTCTCCCTTGCATCCCTTTGCCCTTAACTCCTCAAGGAGACCCTTCGCCTTCTCCTCATTCTTTTGATAATTTATAATCACTGTTGCCCCGGATAATGCCAGCCGCAAGGCAATAGCCCTCCCGATTCCCCGGGATCCGCCGGTCACAACAGCAATTCTACCTGCAAGATTCTGTCTCATATCATTCATACTACCTAATCACTTCAAGTACCTTAGCGATGTCCTCTGGTTTTTCTATATTAACGACTGTTAAATTTTTGTCAAGGCGTTTTATAAGTCCTGATAATACTTTACCAGGTCCCATCTCTATAAATTTATTCACACCCTCTTGTAACATTCTCTTCACACAATCTACCCACTGCACCGGGCTCACAACCTGTTCTGCAAGGACTGTCCTGAATTCCTCGCTGTTAATGATAATTCTCGCTCCAACATTACTGACCACAGGTCTGTGCATCCTTAAAAACTCCACCTTCTTCAGGTCTTCACTTAATTTTTCTGCTGCCGGTTTCATCAAAGAAGAGTGGAATGGAGCGCTTACATTCAATTTTATGCACCTTTTAGCGCCTGCCTTTTTTAATTCCTCAATGCATCTGTCCACTGCTCCTGCATGTCCGGATATTACAACCTGCTCCGGAGAATTGTGATTTGCTATCTCAAGGACTTCAGTCCTTCTTACGGACTCAATAACCTCTCTGATTCTATCTATATCACAACCAATGACTGCTGCCATGGTTCCAACTTTTGCTGGAACTGCGGATTGCATATATATGCCCCTGTTCCTGACGAGAAGAAGGGCATCCTCAAATCTCAATGCTCCTGATGCAACAAGAGCAGAGTACTCGCCTAAACTGTGACCCGCAAATATTGCAGGGGTTAACCCAATATGCTCCATTACCTCTCTATATACTGCAATACTGTGAGTAAGTATTGCTGGCTGTGCATTAAATGTAAGGGTCAACTCCTCCTCGGGCCCCTCAAAACAGAGGGATTTTAACCTGTTTCCCAGAACCTCTTCTGCCCTATCAAAAACTCCCCTCGCAATAGATGAGTTATTATACAGTTCCTGTCCCATCCCGACATACTGAGAACCCTGTCCCGGAAAGACAATTCCAATGTTATTATATTCCCTCTGCATCCTTCACCACCTCAATAATACAGCACCCCATGTGAATCCAGCGCCAAACGATGTCAAAAGGATATTGTCTCCCCTCCTGATTCGTCCATTTTTTACTGCCTCATCAAGGGCAAGGGGAATGGATGCAGCAGAGGTATTTCCGTATTTATCCAGATTTAAAAAGACCCTTTCGTATGAAATACCTATACGCTCACTTACACTCTCTATAATTCTAATGTTTGCCTGATGCGGTATGAAGAGGGAGAGGTCACTCACACTCAATCCTGCATCTTCAAGAACCTGGAGGGACACATCCTCCATGCATTTGACAGCAATTTTAAATACATCCTTCCCCTTCATCTTAATATAATGCATTCTATTCCTGACTGTACCAATGGAGGGCGGATTTAGCGACCCTCCCCCGGGAATACAGAGTTTATCCCATTGGGAGCCATCTGAATAAAGTCGCCAGGCAATAAGCCCTGACTTTTTATCTCCACCCTCAACCACCACTGCACCTGCACCATCACCGAATAAAATACATGTATTCCTGTCTTTATAATCGGTAAATTTTGTAAGTGCATCAGCACCCACGACAAGGGCGTTCTTGAAACGCCCTTCAACCATCAATCCATCAGCAACCACAAGGGCATAAATGAATCCTGAACAGGCAGCAGCAATATCAAAGGCAACAGCGGTTTTTATTTTTAGTTTATTCTGAAGAACACATGCCGCAGATGGCATGTAATAATCAGAACTGACTGTTCCAATAACTATAAGTTTAATATCCTCTGGATTGAGGTGCGCTGATTGAATTGCATTCTTTGATGCTCTGTATGCCATTTCAACAGTCCCTTCCTTCCTTTCAAGAATACGCCGTTCCCTTATCCCTGTCCGCTCATAAATCCAGGCATCTGTTGTATCAACCATTTGTTCAATATCTTTATTAGTCAGAATCCTATCAGGTGTAAAGGAACCTGTGCCTGTAATCCTGATGCCCACTCCTACTCCTCCTGTTTTTCTAATCCGCCACTTTTTGAATCTTTTTCTACGCCACCCTTCAGGTCTTCATTCTTATGTAATTCATCAACAATCTTATCATTTATTCCCTTCTCAAGATACTCATGGGCAAGGAATATTGCATTTTTGATTGCCTTTGAAGAGGAACTACCATGACAGACAATTGCTAGCCCCTTAACTCCAATGAGCGGAGCGCCACCGTATTCGGAATAGTCCCATCTCTTCTTAAACTTTTTGAGTGCAGGATAGGCAAGCAATGTTCCTAAAAGCGCAAGTGGACTCTTTATAACTGTCTTCTTCAGGAGATGGCTCACTGCCTCAGCAAGCCCTTCGCTCGCCTTGAGAAAAACATTCCCCACAAAGCCATCGCATACAACCACATCCGCCTTACCGTAGAATATATCCCTCCCCTCAATGTAACCAATATAATTCAGATTGGTTTTTTTTAGTAATTCATTAACTGCTTTTGTAAGTTCGTTACCCTTTGTTTCTTCTACCCCGTTACTTAAAAGGCCCACCCTGGGCTTTTCTATGCCCATCATATTTTTTGAATAGACACTGCCCATAATTGCAAATTGCAATAAATTTTCCGGCTTGCAATCAACATTTGCACCTATATCAATTACAGCACACCAGCCCCTCATCGTTGGCATCATACCAACAAAAGCCGGACGGTCAACACCTCTAAGTCGCCCGAGTGTAAATATCGCACCTGCCATAAAGGCACCGGAATTGCCGGCAGTCACAACTGCCCCTGCCTTTCCCTCCTTAACGAGTTTGAGCGCAGTCATCATTGATGAGCCCTTCTTCTTACGAATAGCAGCACCAGGATGGTCATCCATTGTTATCACTTCGGGCGTATGAATGATTTCAAGATCCTTGGAATTTAGCGAATGCTTCTGGGCTGTGGCAATAAGTTTTTCTCTATCGCCTATAATAACAACCTTAATATTTTGCTCGCGCTGTGCTAAAATGGCTGCTTCTATTTCCGGGTAGGGATGATTATCGGTCCCCATCCCATCAAGGGCAATAATCATTTCATTCAACCTCAATTACCTGCCGATCTCCGTAGTAACCGCAATTCGGACAGACACGATGTGGAAGTTTGGGCTGGTTGCATCTTGGACATTTCCCAAGATTGGAGAAATAAAGTTTAAAGTGCGCTCTATGTTTGCGCTGTCGTGCCTTTGAACGTCTTCTTTTTGGATTTGGCATATCTACCTCCTGAGTTATCTTTATAACAGGTTCTTTAGACCATCAAATTGACATGAATTTTGTTCCTTAGAACAATTACATTTGTTATGATTCAGGTTCGTTCCACACTCCTGACATAATCCCTTACAATTTTCATTACATCTTGGGTAATCAGGAATACTCAAGAGAAGTTCCTCAACTACTACATCCTCAAGGTCAAGGATTCCATCTTTTAGAAATTCTTCATTTATTGATTCCGCTGTCAGTTCCCGCTCCTCCATCTGAGTGGAAAATTCCGGGGTATTAAAAAGAATGGTTGAAAATTCCTTCTGAATATCAGAATTAATATCATCAAGACATTTAACACATGTAAGGACAACCTTAGCATTAATCTCTCCTTTAATGTGGACGCTCTTTTCATCCCTGAAAAACTCAACCTCACATTCCATTGGTTCAGAAATTTTAAAATCCTTATGAATCCCCATTCTGGTCTGGAGCCATTCATCTGTCCTCCTGAGATGGGCATGCATCAATTCTGTAGAAATTTCATTAAACTTGTATCTCACCTTCATTTTGATTTATCTTATATTAAATACTTCTGATTGTTATGTCAAGATTTCAATACATAATCGTTGTTATTCTGATTATATTAATAAAAAATTACCTTTGCAAGGGATTTTTATCCGAAATATGCCATCTAATAAGAGACGCCGGGTCCGAAGGGATTTGTAATGAATGTATTCCCTCCGCTTATGCTCCTTAAAGGTGAGACATTTCCATCTGCAGTCCTTGAAAATACAAGCAATGAAGGCGTCCCGGATTTGTTTCCGACAATAATTTCATTGTTTATTGTATCCACTGCCACTCCCTCTGGATTTAATATTGTGGTCAGTCCACCTGAAATAACCCTTAAAGGAGAAACATTTCCATTTGCGGTCCTTGAAAAGACCAGCACCGCCTCTATACTCTGTTCAGGAACAATGACTTCATCATTCAGAGGGTCAACAGCTATTCTTCTGGGCTTTGAAATCCCTGTTGCATTTCCTGCAATCTCCCTGAGCGGAGCAATGTTTCCATTTCCATTTCGCGGAAACACAAGAATTGAATTAGTACCATCATTTGCTACAAATATTTCGTTATTAATATAATCAACTGCAATTCCGCGAGGGCGATTCAATTTTGTCAGAGCACCGGATATGCTCCTTAAGGGAGAGACATTCCCATTTGCAGTCCTTGAAAATACAAGAATAGCGTTAGAACCCTTATTTGTTACAAAAATCTCATTGTTCTCTGCATCAACCGCAACATCTTCTGGTGAATCTATCAGTGTACTGGCGCCCTGAATAACCCGAAGGGGCGCTACATTACCGTCAGCAAGACGGGGATATATTGAGATACTGTTATTACCCACATTTCCAACCACGATCTCGTTATTCACTGTATCCACTGCAACACGATGGGGGCCATTAAGAAATGTTGCACTTCCTGTTATCCTTCTCACAGGGGCAACACTCCCATTCTGTGTATGGTCAAAAACAAGAATTGAATCCGTTACATCATCATTGGGCACAAAGGTCTCCATGCAGGCAGGGGTAAGGGGCATATTTATGAAGGAACTTCCAGTTGTCTGTCTCAGATCATTGAAACAATTTGATCCAGCATTATGAATAAAATTTGTTGCACTCAGTTCAGGAAAGGCATAATAACCATCTTGGTCAGTTACAACATAATTGCCAGAACCTAATTCAGGATAATTCGGGTCATTGACCTCATCGCCCAACATTGCCCAGCCCATCAATGGAACATAATTATTCCCGTTCACAACCCTTCCAGAGGGACATCCTTCGTATAGATACCAGAGCGAAGTGGAATAACCAGTAATGGATTGAAGGCAAATCCTTCTCGGGTCTGATATCCCGCCTGAAGGAATGATTCCAGCGCCATTGAATTTGAACCACAGAGCCCAGCCACCGTTGGCTGAGGGATTAGGGGTTACACCATCTGTTGTCCTCCAGCCCGTGCCTGAACCATCATAGCCCGTGTTGTTCCACCCTGTCCTTGCTACCTCTGGCGAACCACTTCCCGCCTGCCAGCCAATCAGTATTACTCCAGTTATATTTGCCCCTGTATTGTTCGTTATTCGCACATCACAGCATGTCCTCCACTTAGAATCTACCTGACTAGCGGTGCAGGAGAAAACCTGATAATCAACTCCATTGTCTATCCGGGACTGCGCTGGTTTTAATTGATTTTCCTCTAATTCATTGATTGATGTAAATGTAATTTCAGATGGCAATTGTTTTACCTCAACTATATGGACGGGAATAGGTGAGGAAGAAACTGTATTGGAGGTATTGTCCCCTTCACATCCATAAAGAATCAATAAGTTGAACAGAAAATACAGAAGGTATAACCTCCAGTAATGTAAAACAATTGTAATTCGCCCCATCATTATAACCTCCTTATGGTAATTGCAAAATTTATACCATATTCTTAGTTTAATAAAAATTAACTAAAAAGTCAAGTAAAAATGGGATGTTAAGATTTAATTTTATCTAATTATAGATTAATTATTATTTTTAAATTAATAAAATTTTACACCAGACAGGACAGTTTTTGTAAAATATGTGGCAATTTCCCTACGGAATTGTGATTTTTCCTTCTCTGATTTGCCCCGATTCTTATCCAGGGGGTAAAAAGTCCATACTCTCCTCATGAATAACCCTGTCAGGGATTGCTATCCCTGTAATCCGCGAATAAATCTGGCTCTCACCCATGCTACAGCATCTTTTCTGTTTTTTATCTTACCATCAAGATAGAGTAAATGAACCTTCTGAAGAATCTTATTGTAAATAGGACCAGGTAAAATTCCCTCTTTCTTTAAATCATTACCGCTCAAAAGAGGCGGTCTATTTTTAATTGATTTAATAAACTTAATGAGGGCTGATTTAACCTCCCGTGAATCTGCTCCTGCAATTCCGCATATAAGGATTTCATCAGAAAAATCCCTCAGTTCGCTGAATAACTCACTGTTCTTTCTTTTCTTCCAGAGATTTTCCAACGATGTTTTAAACCTATCACTCTGATTGATGGACTTTATCAATTGCCTGTCAAAGGGGTATTTCTTTATCATTAAATCTCGCTCATTTTCTGAAAGTTCACTCAGGAGCGCTACCAGACATACCCGCCACTGTTCTGTGGTCCCAATCTTTTGATTAATTCTGGGTATTTCTGAAAGCAAAGTGGCTATCCCTCTTCCAATCTTAATATTATCTGAAAAGACCTTTAGAAGATTAAATCTCTCTAAATTTTTCATACATATATTCGGTCTCTCTTCAGATAAGAGGAGTTTGATTTCATTAAATATCCTTGATGCTGTAAGTTCATAAAAGACCCCCCTGGCTTCTGCCTCACGCATCAAAGTATATGTATTATTCTCAATTCTAAACCCAAACCTTGCCATATACCTTATTGCTCGGAAAGCCCTTGTAGGGTCATCAATAAAACTTTGATCATGGAGAACCCTGATGACCTTATTTTTTATATCCCTCCGACCATTGAATGGGTCTATAACTTCAAGATAGTTATCCCTATTTAAATCTATGGCAATGGCATTAATTGTAAAATCACGTCTTTTAAGGTCATCATATATCGTTGATGGCGTAATATCAGGAAGAGCGGCAGGCTTTTTGTAAACCTCTCTCCTGGCTGTGGAAAAGTCAACTTCAAAATCCTGAGATATTTTAATTGTGGCGGTAAGGAATTTCTGATGTCTGACAATCGGATACTTTAATTTCTCCGCAACCATACCTGCAAGTTCCATCCCGTTCCCCTCCACTACTATATCAACATCTGAAGGTTTTTTTGACATATAATAATCCCTGAGTGCTCCGCCAACTATATACAACTTATAGTTTCTGCGGACTGCTAAGGCACTTCCCGTCTCTATTACTCTGCGAATGGGAACCGGTATTCTTCTAATAATATCCTCCATCATGCCCTCGGATGGGACCTCTTGTAAACCTTCTTTAATTGCTCGGAACTTACATGGGTATAGACCTGTGTCGTTGAGATGTCCGAATGCCCTAACATTGTCTGAAGCGTCCTGAGGTCAGCGCCTCGCTCAAGGAGATGTGTGGCAAAGGAATGCCTGAACACATGGGGCGTAACATTAACCTTCACGCCTGAGAGGCTGGCGTATTTTTTTACCATAAGCCAAAAACCCTGCCTCGTAAATTTTTTGCCAAATCTCGTAATAAACAGATATTCGGAGATTCTTTTCCCGAGTATCCGTGGACGGTAAAGGTCAAGGTACTCCCTCACCCTTTTCCTTGCATATTCCCCAATTGGGACAATCCTTTCTTTCGTGCCCTTCCCGAGAACCCTCAGATAGCCCACATTAAGGTCCGCATCACCGAGTTTGAGATTCACAAGTTCACTCACACGTATTCCAGTAGCATAGAGCAATTCAATCATGGCAAGATCCCTATATCCAGATGGGTCCTCCGGTTTTATAACATCCATAATTTTCATTATATCACTGTATGTCATAACTCTGGGCAACCCCCTGTCCACCTTCATTCCCTCAACAAGGGAGGCAGGATTCTTTTTAATAATATCTTCTGAAACCAGGTATCTGAAAAAGACCCTTACAGAGACAAGTGTCCTGCTCACAGAGCGCGGTTTATTTCCTTCCTTCAACAGGGCATTAAGAAAAAGAAGAATGTCCTCTCGTGTTACTGATGTAATCCCCCCTCTCCCCTGTTTTTCAAGAAAATTTAAAAATTTAATCAGGTCGCGGTTATATGATTCAGCAGTATTTTTACTCAATCCCTTTTCAGTCAGAATATAACTTATAAACCTGTCAAGCAACTCACTCTCGGTTTTTAAACTTTTATCTCTATTTGCCATAATCATAACTCAATGCGCTGATCAAACTCTCCCTTATATGCTTTATTTCACTACGTTCCAGCACCTTGCCTCCCTTGAGATTGCTAACATAAAATACATCAGCCACCTGGTCCACCTTCGTGGATATCTTTGCAGTATAAATATTCAATGACAACGAGGAGATTGTACTGGTAATTCTATAGAGAACACCTGGCCTGTCATGGGTGTAAACCTCAATAAGGGTATAGAGATCTGATGAATGATTGTCAATCACCACCCTTGTGGGAAAGTCGCGGCGTTTTTTGACTTTTAGTATTGATGGCTTCAATCTCTGAGATATCAGCGTATTCACCTCAATTCTACCATTCATAACATCATCAAGGTCCTTGAGTGTGCTTTCCCATCTCAGCGGATCAGTTATTGCTTCGCCAATTACATCATTTACATAAAAGACATCAAGGATTTTTCCATTCCGCATAGTATTAATCTGGGCTGAAAGGATATTAATCCCATTTGACGAGAGCACCCCTGTGATTTTTGAGAAAATCCCTGGCAAATCAACTGCAGAAAAGATGATCTTGCTGTACCTTCTGTCAGTATAATCATCCTTTGATATAAAATACTTTTCCTTTTCAAGATATTTCAAAATATCAAAATATTTGAGAATATCTTCAACGCTGTTTGTTAAAAAATTCCTGATTGGAAAGACATCAATAAATGCCTCTATCTCATCCCTTGTATATTTTTTAGACAATTCACCCCTTACATCCTCCTGAATTTTTACTATTTTATCCTTTAATACATTTTCCGAGATTCTGCCCTTTTCAAGAAATTCTTCTGTCTTTATATAAAGTTCCTGAAGCAATGCTGATTTCCAATGAGTTAGGGCATGCGGGCTTACTGCCTTTAAGTCCGCAAATGTAAGAATGTATAAGTATTTTAAATTCTCCCTGTCTCCAACAAGTTCTGAAAAATCAAAGATATGTTTGAGGTCACTCATATCGCGGCGCTGGGCAATCTCTGACATCTTAAGATGATTCATAACAAGAAAGGATGCCCGTCTGATCTGATCCTCCTTCGCCTTCGTTCTTTTCATTATCCTCTCCACTATTAATGCGCCTCGTTTAGCGTGACCGCTCCCGTAGCCCTTCCCGATATCATGAAAGAGGGCAGAGAAATACAGAAGAGAAATATCTTTGACCTCCTTAATCAAAAAACTTAAGAGTGCCTGCTCCTCAGCATATTCTCCATTTCTCAATTTATCCAGTTCCTGAATAACAAGCAATGAATGGAGATCCACAGGATAAACATGATAAATGTCGTATTGAACCTTGAAATATATTTTTTTGAATTCCGGAAAGAGCCTGAAAAGCACTCCGGTCTTATGCATTTCTCTGAGTGATTCATAGGCAAAGGGGCCACTGAAAATAGACCAGAAGATTTCAAAATTTTCCGATGTCTTCAGGGTATTTTTGCCAATCCGCTTTAGAGAGGTTTTTAATAATTTTTTTATCTCTCCATCACCGCTAAACCCTGTCCTTGCAATAAGGTAAAAAAATTTGAGAATGTTAATGGGGCTATTAAAGGCATTTTTCTTTTCCACTCTTATGCAGGTTCCATCCAGCATAAAAGGCGATTCAACATGGATTGGTTTAGAAAGCACTGGCTCGGGCTTGTGATATCTATAATGAAAAAGCTCATCCAGGACATCATCAAGCACATTGCTGATCACCTGCGTATTCATGTAAAAGGTCCTCATAAATCTTTCAACCCCAAGTTCATCTTTTGTGTCAACAAATTTCATCTTAACTGCAATGCGCTTCTGGGAATCAAAGTCAATGTCATCATGCTTCCTCATGTAATGAAAATGGAGTTCATTACGAATTATGAATAAAAATCTGACTGCCTCAATGAATCTCTGGAAGACGCCTTTTGAAATTATACGGTAGCGGAGGAGGTCTTCAATAGAAGTGGACGCAAATTTTAAAAAAATCAACCATCTGATTGTATGATAATCCCTGAGCCCGCCCTCTGCCTCTTTCAGGTTTGGTTCAATAAATCTTCCGGGGTGCTGATTCTTTTTCCTACGCGCATCAATCATCTTAACAATTCTCTCAACTATGGAGAAATAATTCAGAAGAAATGTCTCTCTTAAAACTTTCTGAAATTTCCTGAACTCATCCATATTCCCGGCAACTAACCTTGCATCAAACAGGGATGTGAGAACCTCATCGTTCTTCAAGGCGAGGTCAATGCAATCACCAATGTTTCGGACGCTATAGGACATATGAACTCCACCATCCCACAGGGGATAGGCGGTATTTAATATCAATTCATTAAGGTTTTCTTCCTCTTCTGTGTTGACAAGAAAGATTACATCAATATCAGAGGCAGGATTCAGTTCCCTCCTGCCATAACCACCCACTGCAATAAGGGCAAACGGGAGGGAGGAAATTTTCTGACCACCATTCTTCGCCTTTAAAACCAGTGCTTCAATAAGAGAATCCACAAAATCAGAATGTATTTTTGCAAGTTCCAATCCATCTGTGCCTGATTCGTAGATTTTTTTAAGTTCTGACCTTATAAAATTAATATAGTCCTTCACAACTTGGACAGTTGGTTGATTCATAATTTTTTGTAACAATAATTTATCTGTTGCTATATCAGCCATGTCAAGGCAAGAAAGCGATGGGATTTTCCCTCATATTATGAATGTAACCCCTAATTCCATCTAAAATGCCCTCAGCAATCTGCCTTCTGTATCTCTGTGATGCGAGGAGTTTCTCCTCCTGAGGATTTGTAATAAAGGCGGTTTCAACAAGAATGCTTGGCATCTTTGCACCCTTGAGGACATAAAAAGGACCGTGTTTTACCCCGAGATTTCTGCTATTTATGCCATCTGAATCCACTCTTCTGTAGACATTCTCCTGAATTGATGCGGCAAGCATTGCTGACTGGTTACGAATCGGCGTCCTCTCCATATCAGTAAGAATAAACTGAAGTGTATCAAGTTTATCAATGGAGACGCCGTTTTCCATTGCTGCAAGTCTCAGGACATCTCTGTCGCTGGAAAGGTCAAAGAAGTATGTCTCTATGCCGCGGGCTCCCCTCCGTCTGCTTGCATTTGCATGAATGGATATGAAAAGGTCTGCACCAGCCCTGTTCGCCATTGCTGTCCTTTCTGGCAAGGGGATAAAAATATCCCTGTCCCGTGACATGCTTACACGGTAGCCATTTTCCTCAAGAAGGTCCCTTAATTCAAGGGCGATGTTCAGAACGATATCCTTTTCTTTAATCCTTCTGTTTTTTCCAATTGCGCCTGGATCCTCTCCACCGTGCCCGGGGTCAAGGAATATGTGAAATTTTTCAACTAACTCCTCCTTCTTTCCAGCATCTGCCTCTTTTACCTCATCCTGCTCCTCTGTCTCCAGGGACTCAATCCCTCCCATATCTGTAATTATTGCACCGATACTCTGTGCCATGTAATCTGAACCAGTAACATCCACTATGATTCTAAAGGGCTCTTCAAAATGAAAGACGCTGTATTCCTCTATTGACTTAAGGTCAAGCACAATACGGACGCTGGACTGAGTGAACTGTGAAGAACGAATCTGCTGCAAATGTTCATTCTCTACAGCAATGGGCTCTTTGATGTCATCAGAAATATTAGCATTCTTAATGTCAATAACAATCCTTTCTGGTTTCTCTGCGCCTTTATCCTCTGATAGGAGCGAATGAATATATTCTGCCTCTCCGCTCATCTCAATTGACACCCTTGTATAATTTTCGCCGGAAACTACATCTACCTTTCTTACTGTAACCTGATGGAGGGCTTTTTTAATATCCTCCTTCCCTGCAAGTTTCTTCAGCCAGAACTCAGCCCTCTTTCGTTGATCCCCATGGGGGAATTTTTTTATTAGTTTTTCATACTCCTGTCTTGCCCGTTCGTTATTTTTTCTATATACCCTGTAAATCTCTGCAATCTTAATCTGTCCATCATCAGCAAGGGAATTTTTCCTGTATCTCTGGACCAACTTTGAATAATTTATAATTGCCCTCTGGAGAAATTTATCCCCCCCGCTCCGTTTGTATGCATCAATACAGACCTCGCCAGCCATAAAAAGCCCATCCGGTGCCCTTTTGCTGTCACTGTATGCATCGCCCACTGTCTCAAAGCCAGCAATAACCTTCTCCCAGTTTTTAACATCCCCCTGTAATTTCTTGGAACTCATAAGGTTTAGATATTGTTTCTTCACCTTATCATAATAGACCTCTCCCCTGTCCCTTGAGAATAATTCAAACTGGATTGTAAGTAAAAGTATCAGGATAAATAATGATTTTCTCTGCACTTATATTATTATCACTGAATTTATAGATTATGTCAACTACAAAAGCATAGATAATCCGAAAGAATCCAGAATTAATGAATGATTATATTTAACCATTGCATTCTTGTGACTCATCCACTAAATATCCCGTACCATTCTCGGTCTTCTGGTTAAGAAAATTCCCGCACCTGATAGTAATTTATATTGAAGACTAAATTGCCCCCACTTTTATTTTATTTCCCCATAGAAACAATAACATAACAAAAATATTGTTATTACTACCTAAAAATGTCACATATATTGGTATTTATCAGGTAGTCGCTGGCTTTAGCCTGCGCAAATGACTCTACCCTCACCCTCCCCATTATCCCCTCCCATCAAGGGAAGGGAGATTAGAAAAGTGGAGGGGAGGTAAAATACAAGTGGAGGCAATTTGGCGAAAGCAAATGACTTTTTTTACCATTTGCTTCTCATTGGATACCTTCAGCACTTCAGTTCTTCAGATCTAATAAGAAGGATAATTTACATCAACTCTTCTTATGTGACATTTCAAAATAGTAATAACCTGTGACATTTCAAAATAGAATCATCACAAAGCAAAAAACTTGACAATTGCAAATAAGTATGAT
>FWPU01005027.1_pt1 | contig 29559 bp, 26 predicted proteins | sample 2228361 | NCBI WGS metagenome assembly FWPU01 (sample SAMEA103939777, study PRJEB20133) | metagenome | reverse complement strand
TATTCTGAGGGACAAAGGGTTTAGCCTTTCTCCTTGACCATGGCTTACCACCTCCGGATACCATGTCCTAACCCAAAAGAGGCGGGACATTGATTTTTTAAGCTTTATTGTGTAAAATAAATCTCTTTAGATAAAATGAGTAAGGATTATAAGGATACTCTTAATCTTCCAAAAACTCCATTCCCTATGAAAGCTGACCTACCACAGCGGGAGCCCATGATAATGCAGAAATGGGAGAAAATGAATATTTATCGGAAAATGCTTGAGAAGAGAAAGGATTCACCTTTTTTTATTCTCCATGATGGTCCTCCGTATGCAAATGGGAATATTCATCTTGGTCATGCTCTTAACAAGATTCTCAAAGATTTTATTGTTAAATCCAAGAGTATGGATGGATTTAAAGCTCCATTCCTTCCCGGATGGGACTGCCATGGTCTGCCAATTGAACATAAAGTTGATCAAATTCTTAGAGAAAAGAAAAAGAAAATGCAGGCAATAGAGATAAGGGAAGAGTGCAGGGCGTATGCAGAAAAGTATATAAATATTCAAAGAGAGGAGTTCAAACGTCTCGGTGTATTTGGTGCGTGGGAAAAGCCTTATCTTACCATGGATAATCAGTATGAAGCAGATATCATCCGTTATCTTGCTTCATTTTTTAAATCTGGAGAGGTTTATAGGAAGAAAAAACCGGTTCTTTGGTGTATTAACTGTGAGACCGCTCTCGCTGAAGCTGAAATTGAATATCATGAACATATCTCCCCTTCCATATGGGTTGCATTCCCTTTAAGCCCAGATTTTTATGAAAGATTCCCATTTTTAAATGATAAGGAGGCTTTCGTAATAATCTGGACCACCACACCTTGGACACTTCCTGCTAACCTCGCTGTGGCTCTTCATCCTGAGTTTGAATATTCATTCTTTGAAGCCGATGGAAAGATATACTTAATTGCAAATGCTCTGTTCGATGATATCACCAAAAAATTACAATTTAATTCGCCCAAGATTTCAAAAATTGTTAAGGGAGCAGAACTCGAAGGGCTGAATGCAATTCATCCATTTTATGAGAGAAAATCTCTTATAATTCTTGCTGATTATGTGAATCTTGAGCAAGGGTCAGGCTGTGTCCACACAGCTCCAGGGCATGGAGAGGAAGACTACCTTTCAGGAATAAAATACAATCTTGAAATTTACAATCCTGTGGATGAAAGGGGAAGATTTGTCAGCAATTTACAATTTTTTGAAAATCTACAGGTATTTGATGCAAATCCTTTGATTGTGGAAGAGCTTAAAAAAAGAGGAAAGTTGCTTCTTGAAGAAAAGGTTTCTCACTCTTATCCTCATTGCTGGAGATGTAAAAACCCAGTTATTTTCCGCGCTACTGAACAATGGTTTATTTCAATGGACTCAGCTTCACTGAGGGATAGGGCCATCAAGGCTGTGAGTAAGGTGAGATGGATTCCGGAATGGGGTAAGGAGAGAATTACAAATATGTATCTTTCAAGCCCTGATTGGTGCATATCAAGACAGAGAACCTGGGGAGTTCCTATTCCGATCTTTTTCTGCAAAAATTGTGGTGAGGTTCTTGAGGATTGGAGTTTAATGGATAGAGTAGCAGAAGTTTTCAGCCAAGAGGGCTCTAATAGTTGGTTTTTGAAGGAAGCTAAATATTTTTTGCCTGAGGGAACAAAGTGTAAGAATTGTGGAGGAGAAGAATTCAGAAAAGAGAAGGATATTCTTGATGTATGGTTTGAGTCGGGTTCTTCTCATTCTGTTCTTGAAAGAGACTCTGATCACAGATGGCCAGCGGATGTTTACATCGAGGGAAATGATCAATACAGGGGTTGGTTCAATAAATCTCTCTTAGTGGGATTATCCGCAAAGGGAGATTCTCCTTTCAAAATTGTAATAACTCACGGATGGGTTCTTGATGAGCAAGGAAGAACCATGCACAAATCTCTTGGAAATGTGATCTCTCCTCAGGAAATAATAGACAAAAAAGGAGCTGAAATACTGAGATTATGGGTGGCAAGTTTCAATTACAAAGAGGATGTTAAGCTTGGTCCTGAAATAATTGAAAGAGTCACCGAAGCATATAGAAAAATCAGAAATACATGGAGATTTATGCTCGGTAATCTGAACGACTTTAATCCCTCAAAAGATTATATTCCAAAGGAGAAAATGGATCGTCTTGATCTCTATATATTAGAAAAATGGAGAGGGAACTTAGGAAAGTGTCTGGAAGGCTACAGAAATTTTGAGTATCATTCCATATATCACACCCTTTACAATTTCTTCACAGTGGATCTTAGCGCAGTCTATCTTGACATAATAAAGGACAGGTTATATTGTTCTCATTCTGAATCTGAAAAAAGAAGATCAGCCCAAACAGCCATATTTACCATTCTCAAAGAGAGCTTGCTGATTATGGCACCCATTCTTCCTTTCACTACTGAGGAAGCATGGGAGTTTCTCCCCCAATTTGAAGGAAAGGAAGATTCTATATTTCTGCACAATTTCCCTTCGCCAGATAAGACATGGTTAGAAAGGGATGAGATGGAAGAATGGGATTTAATTTTCGAAATAAGGGGAATGGTTCTGAAAGCTCTTGAGATAGAAAGAAACAAAAAAACAATAGGTAATTCTCTGGAAGCCGAAGTTAATTTAACCTATCCTCGAAATTATAACGAGGTTATAGATAAATTCAAGGAGCAATTACCCGCCATCTTCATTGTTTCCCGGGTGGAAACCAGAGAAGGAGATGAATGGAAAGCAGAGGTTTTTACAGCAGAGGGAGAGAGATGCCAGAGATGTTGGAATTATTCACCTAACGTGGGAAAAGATAAAGATTTTCCAGATCTCTGTGATAGATGCACAAAAGTAATAAAAGCACTTCAATGAAAAGATTGCTTTGGGTATCTATAATTTGTGATGTTTTCTTTATCGATATTTTCACCAAGCTTTTGATAAAGAGATTCGTTCCTTTTTATGGAGAGGTGGTTTTAATACCTGGTTTTCTTTCCATAACCCATCTTGTGAATAAGGGAACAGTTTTCGGTTTCTTTACAAATTTTGGAGATGGTCCTTTTCGTTTTCTATTTTTGCTCCTTTCCATTCTTGCTCTCTTATTCATTGTATATGTTTTTTTCAAGACCTCTCCTAGCGAAATAATAGCCAACCTCTCCTTATCATTTATTATAGGAGGAGCTCTTGGGAATATATTTGACAGAGTTGCAAATAAAGGAGTAACAGATTTTATTGATATATATTATGGAAATTTCCATTGGCCCACCTTTAATTTTGCAGATACATTTATAACAATTGGTGCGATTCTAATAATTGCTGAAATGATCTTCACAAGAAAGAGAAGAGTATGTTCCCTGTCCTCATAAAGATTGGCTTTTTAACAATTCATACTTATGGATTTCTTCTTGCTACAGGTTTTTTGCTCGCATTCATGCTTTTCGAGAGGAATCTTAAAAATGCTGGTCTCCCTGTAAAAGAGGTTTCAAATTTTATTTTCCTCTTGATAATTGTGGCAATTTTAGGAAGCAAAATTTTATTGATTCTCGTGGACCTAAAATATTACATATCTTATCCAAAGGAAATAATTGGCACACTGAGGGCAGGTGGACACTTTTTTGGTGCTCTGATCTTCGGAATCCCCTTTTCTTTTCTTTACCTTAGAAAAAAGAAATTTGGGTTTTTTAAAATCGCTGATGCTCTCTCTCCCTCCATAGCTTTAGCTCACGGATTCGGAAGAGTTGGCTGTTTTTCCGCTGGTTGTTGTTATGGAAGAGAGATGAGCTGTCCTATATCTGTGACTTTTACAAATCCTATTGCTCACCAGCACACTGGAGTTCCCCTTGGAGTCCCTCTATTTCCTACGCAGCTTATAGAGGCTATCTTTAATTTTTTAAATTTTTTGTTTCTTTTGCTTATATATAAAAAAAGAGGATCGGAAGGAAGAGTCTTTTCTTTTTATATATTGAATTATTCAATTTTCAGATTCATAATCGAATTCTTCAGAGGAGATCCTGACAGAGGAATTCTTTTTAGCGAACCTTTTACTTTTTCTCTTCCCCAGTTAATATCCGTGCTGGGAATTATTTTTGCAATTTTTCTTTTCCTGCGTATAAAAAAGAAAGAAATTTTATGGGGGAAATAAAAATAAAGAAGGAATTTATAGTAGAGAAGGAGGAGGAGGATTTAAGGCTTGACCGCTTTCTTCAGATAAGATTAAAGGGATTCACCCGTTCAAGAACTCAGAGATTAATAAAAGATAAAAATGTGATGGTCTCAGGTAGATTTGAAAAAACTGGATACAGAGTAAAAACTGGAGAGAAAATAGAGATTGTTCTTACGGAAAATAAAGAGACAGAGGTCTTTCCTGAGCCAATACCAATTGATATCCTTTATGAGGATGATTTTATAATTGTTTTGAATAAGCCAGCTGGTATGGTAGTTCATACAGGAGCAGGTGTGAAGCAGGGGACATTGGTCAATGCAATGCTCTATCATAGACCTGAAATTTCTGAAGTTGGTTCAGAAAAGAGACCTGGTATAGTTCACAGACTTGATAAGGACACATCAGGGATAATGGTTGTCGCTAAAAATGATTTTGCCTATCATTTTCTTCAAAGAGAATTCAAGGAAAGAAGAGTTAGAAAAGAATATATTGCCATGGTCAAATGCACACTGAAGGAGAAGAAAGGTAAAATTGACTTGCCAATTGGAAGGGATAGGAGGGATAGAAAAAAAATATCCGAGAGAACATCAAAACCCAGGGATGCAATAACAGAGTTCGAGGTTATAAGGGAAACCGAAGATGGTATTAAGATTCTTTCTGTAAAGCCGAAAACAGGAAGAACTCATCAGATCCGTGTTCATCTTAAATCTATTGGATGTCCCATTATGGGGGATAAGAAATACGGAGGCGCTCCTTTTCCCAGATTAGCTCTTCACAGTTATTCTATTGCCTTTCTTCATCCTTTCACTAAAAAGGAAGTAAAGTTTGTTGCCCCTGTTCCTGAGGAATTAATATGGGTTTAAAGAGCGAATCCTTTTACAAGCTTAGCAATTGTGGCTTTTACAATAGCCTCCATTGTTTCAAAAACGCCGGTTCCTTTCACTGCCACTGCTTCAAAATACGTCTCATTTTTAACTCTTAGACTTTTAAGCATTTCTTCCACAGGCATAATTTTGGGTAAATCTCTTTTATTAAGCTGAAGGACATATGGAATCTCAGAAAAGTTATATCCATATTCCTTAAGGTTTTCCATTAAATTCTCGATGCTTTCCAAATTGGCATCGAATCTATCAATTTGAGAATCTGCCACGAATACCAGTCCATCCACTCCTTTAAGCACTAATTTTCTTGTGGCATTGTAGTAAACCTGGCCAGGAACAGTATAAAAATGACACCTTACTTTATAGCCTCCTTTCAAAGTCCCAATGTCAAGGGGAAGAAAATCAAAGAAAAGAGTCCTATCTGTTTCTGTGGGAAGAGTAACAAGAGGACCTTTTCGCTGATGGTCAAGGTGGGCATGGATGTATTGTAAATTTGTGGTTTTTCCTCCCAAGCCTGGCCCATAGTAAACTATCTTTAAATGGATTTCTTTTGAGAAGTTGTTAATAAATGGCATTAGCTTTAGCCTCGAAATAGTTTTTCTATGTCTTCGTCTGTGATTTCTGAAAGAGGAGGGGGAGCTTCGGGGAGTTCCCCTCTTTCCTTCTTCTTTTTGAGATTATCAAAAATAGCTGAGAGCTCTGAAGCTGCTTTTTTAACCCTTAACCTGACAAGTCCCAGAGAGGTCTTTTCATCGAAAATCACTCCCAGAATAATATGAGAACCAATGGGAGAAATATGCATATTTTCCCTCTCACCTTCATGAAATAGAGAATGGAAACCTTTTGAACCAAGCAGTTTGGCTAAGCTATCAGTAGCAGCTACATTACCAGCAGTAAGGGAAGCAAGAGCTGTAGAGTCAAGTTCTTCTAAATCTCCTATTACAGCTATAGCCTGACCATTCCTATCTGCAATAAAAACAATCCTTGAATTTGATTCTTCTTTTAATCGTAAGAGTACTTTCCTTATTTCGTGATATTCCTCATCATATAACACAAAAATCTCAGCCATTCCTTTTACATTTTAATTTAAATTTAAATTCAAGTAAAATAAGTCTTAAAAATCCTCTATTTATAGGGTGGTCAGCTTTTTCAGGAACTCCCAATCCTCGTCAACCTTTTTCTGTATTTCTTCTATGATCCGCCTGTTTTTGTCCTTAAAGAGATGGGAAAACCTGCCCTGCAATTTTAACCATTCCTCTACAGGCTTTTTTTCTTTGGGGAAGTAAGTGATCTTGAATTTCCCATTTTCATACTCCCAGAGTGGCCATATGCAGGTATCAATGGCAAGTTGAGTAATTCTTACGGTATCTTCTGTATCGTATTTCCATTCGGTGGGACAAGCAGTGAGAACATTCAAGAATGCAGGACCTTTGGCATCGAAAGCTTTTTTCGCTTTATTAAAGAGATCCTGCCAGCGTGAGGGTGCGGATTGACCCACATAAGATACATTATGGGCAGCTATAATTCTTGACAGATCTTTTCTCCACTGGAGCTTGCCAGGCAAAACAGCACCCGCTGGAGAAGTTGTAGTAGAAGCGCCTTCTGGAGTAGCAGAAGATCTCTGCCCCCCAGTGTTTGCGTAAACCTGATTATCATAGCAAAGATAAACCATTTTATGTCTTCTTTCCATCGCCCCAGAAAGTGCTTGAAAACCGATGTCGTATGTTCCTCCATCGCCGCCTATAGCAAGAAAGTTTATCTCATCCTTGATCTTACCACTCTTCTTGAAAGCCCTGTAAGCTGTCTCCACCCCTGCTATTGTAGCAGCAGTATTTTCAAATGCTGAATGAATCCACGGAACTCTCCATGAAGTATACGGAAACATTGTGGAACAAACTTCAAGACATCCAGTGGCATTTGCCACCACTATTGGGTATTCTGAAGCTCTGAGAACAAATCTCAAAATGAGGGGTATGCTACACCCCGGGCATAGCCCATGCCCTGAAACGAATCTATCCTCAATTTTTGCGAGATCTTTTAAAGCCACCATTTTTTCTCCTTTTATTCTCTTAAGTTTAAATAATTTATTAGCTCGCCCCTCCAGCCCTTCTCTACCGATTTTTCAATTTTTGAGAAAGCTTCTGCAATATTTTCCATAGTCACATCTCGCCCACCAAGTCCATAAATGAAGTTTAAAATCATAGGTCTTTTATCAAAAGAGTATAATGCTGATCTTAACTCAGTGAAAAGAGGTGCGCCTAAGCTGCCAGGACTCGTAGATCTATCCATGACTCCTATAGCTTTTACATTTTTTAGAGCCTCGGTCAATTCCATATAAGGGAAAGGTCTTAAGACTCTGAGCTTTATTATGCCGACTTTTTTTCCTTCCTCTCTCAATTTATCCACTGTGGCTTTCGCTGTTCCAGCAGCAGAACCCATAACTATTATTACAAATTCTGCATCTTCAGTCTTATAAGTTTCAAAGAAATCATATTTTCTTCCAAATTTTTTCTCGAATTCTTTTCCTACCCTTTTAACTACCTCTCTTGCTCTCTCCATGCCTTCGATCTGATTTCTCTTCATTTCGAAGTAATAATCTGTAAACACAATAGAACCTATTGTAACAGGATTTTTATAGTCAAGAAGGGAAATAGGTGGGTTATACTCTCCTATGAACTGTTTGACTTCTTTGTCATCTTCCACTACAAGGTTTTCAGCGGAATGGCTGGTTACAAAGCCGTCAAAACCAACAAGCACAGGGGTTCTAACATCAGGCTCTTCTGCAATTCTTATTGCTTGAATCATGTTATCGTATGCTTCTTGAGGATTTTCTGAGTAAAGTTGAATCCAGCCAGAATCTCTCGCACCAAATGTGTCTGAGTGGTCGCCGTGAATATTAATAGGTGCGCTAAGGGCTCTGCAAGCCACAGCTGTTACAATGGGAAGTCTAAGGCCAGCAGCAATGTATAGAAGCTCCCACATAAGAGCAAGTCCTTGAGACGCAGTGGCTGTTACCACTCTTGCTCCAGCTGAAGCAGCTCCGATACACATACTCATTGCACTATGTTCTGATTCCGGACATACAAATTCAGATTTTATAAGTCCGTCCGCTACAAATTGTGCCACATACTGAACAACAGCGGTGGAAGGAGTTATAGGGTAGGCAGCCACTACATCCGGTTCAATTTGCCTTATAGCCTCAGCTATTGAGGCATTACCTGTTAAAGTAGAAATTTTTCCCATTTCTCTCTCCTTTTCAAAGGACAATCTCTTCTAATTGCATTTCCAGGGACTTCGGTTTTGTAGGACATTCAACCACACAAATTCCACAACCTTTGCAATAATCATAGTTTATGCCCTTCATTTTACCTTCTTCAACAATTATTGCAGAGTCAGGGCAGAAAGCCCAGCAAAAAAGACAATGAATGCAAGTCTCAGAATTGAAAACAGGCTTTTTTGCAGCACGGAATGTTCCGGTTTTGTTTTTTAAAGAGTTACCAGATTCTGGATTCAAAGTTCCAATATGTAATTCTTTCCATCCTAATTTCATGCTCCTTTTACCTCCTTAAAAGCTCTGTCAATTGTTTTTAAATTCGCATCCACCACTTCCTTTTTCAACTTCTTCTCAAGAGAAACTCTAACTCTCTCCTTAAATCTCTCTGCATCCATTATTCCTATAACCTTAAAAAGTGCGGCGAGCATCGGGATGTTAGGAATTGGTCTTCCTAATTCCTCATTTGCAATTTTGTATGCATCCAATGAATATACCTTCCTGGGATGAAGTTTCAGTCTCTCTTTTATGTAAGCAGGTTCAAGGGTGGAATTAACAATTATAATCCCATCATCTGGAGTCCCTTCTGCAAATGGAACAAGACCAAGGAGCGTGGGATCAGTTACTAATACAATTTTTGGATTTGTTATCTCCTGATGAATTGTAATAGGACTTGAGCTTATTCTGTTGTATGCGGATATGGGAGCGCCTCTCTTTTCAGCTCCAAAATTTGGAAAAGCCTGAACAAATTTTCCTTCATGGGCGAGAATTTCAGCCAAGGTTTCTGCTGCGGTCACCACTCCCTGGCCAGATCTCCCATGCCATCGAATTTCTAAAATATTATTATTCCTCAAAATATCACCTCCTAAGTTATCATTTTAAACCACGAAGACAGAAGTTGCAAATATGGATTTTATCGCTTTAAAAGCCATGAATAAGATTATAATGTGAAAAATTGTTTATTATAGGGTTTTTTCCTGGCACAAAAATGTTAAATTGTCATTTTTTGAAATTTATGGTTAAATCTAATAAATAAATATGACAGGAAAAGAAAGAGTTTCTTTCTCCATGCGTATTAAAAAGCCGGACAGGGTTCCTCTAATGTGTCAGCTTTCCCTCGGTCACTACTTTCTGAATTGTAAAATTCCAGAAATTGAGATCTGGCATTCCACAGAGGGGTTTGGAGAAGCATTGATCGAGTTGCAAAGAAAATATCAATTTGATGGAATTTTGATTAATCTCCCTGGTCGAGATCCTGAATGGCGAAAACATATAAAAAGAATAGAAAAGAGAAATAATAAGAAAATTATTCACTGGAAAAATGGCTGGTTTACTGTTTGTCCTTCTGACGATAATCCGCATGTTATAAGAGAGGACGGGAAGATTTATCATGCCAGATTTGAAGAAATCGAGCCTGAAAAACTATTTTATGTAGAACCTCACGATATAAGCGGCATTAAGTATCCTTATTATTGGGGATTCTCAGAAGAGATACCAGAACAGAATAATTTCTTCCCACCATGGCACTTTGATACAATAAAATATGTTAAGGAAAAGGTGGGGAAGGATATTTCTGTTCATGCAGAAATTTTCTCTCCCTTCAGCCAGTTTCTCGAACTTCTCGGATATACACAGGGCTTTATGGCATTAAAGATAAATCCTGAAAAAGTAAAGGCTTGCCTTCACCATCTCACTATGGGAACAGTTTCTCTTGCTCTTAACATTGCATCTCTGGATGTGGATGCAATTCTCATATCTTCAGCTTTTTCAGGTAGAGGATTTATCTCTACGGATCATTATAGAGAATTTGTCCTACCCTTTGAAGCTATTGTAATTGAAAGGATAAAATCTCTTCACGAAATCCCTGTTTATACGCATGTGTGTGGTAAGATAGGAGATCGTCTTGAGCTCATTGCAGAAACTGGAACCAATGGAATAGATACTCTTGATCCTCCTCCTCTTGGAGATGTGGAGCTTGCAGATGCAAAAAGAAGAGTGGGGCACAGAATCTTTCTCAAGGGGAATGTAGACCCTGTTAATGTTATTCTTCATGGAAATCCTGAAATAGTGTTAGAAAGAGCGAAAAATTGCATAGAGACTGCATCTGAAGGAGGCGGTTATATACTTAGCACAGCGTGTTCTGTCCCCCCTAACTCGCCCCCTGAAAATATCATTGCTCTACATGAAGCAGTGGAAAAATATGGGAAATATTGAGCATTTTATTTAACAGCTTTTTCCCATCCAATTTTTGAAAGGTTATAGTAAATCACACTTCCTGCTGTGAGCCCTGTTAGTATGTAAAATAAGCCAATTAAATACTCTCCAAGAACAATTCTACCAATTCCGAAAAGAAAAGCATAAACAACTATTACACCGAAAACCCAGCTTACAAATAAGCCAGAATAACCTGAATCTCCCTTTACATCCTGAACAGATTCGGATATTTTTTTCCATCCAACTCCTCCAGGATAAACTCTTTTGTAAAATTGCTTCAAATGTTCTTTTGGAACTGGCTTTGTAAGAAGGGTTATCAAAAGCCATGCTATGGTGGTGAACCCCACAATATAAAAAAGGGATTGAGGAAATGTGACATTGCTAAATAATTTTATGTAGCTGTATGCGAAAATTGGAGCAATCATGGCAGAAATCTCTGACCATGCATTTATTCTCCACCAGAACCATCTCAGAATAAGAACTAAACCAAGGCCAGCCCCAGCCTCAATTATAAACTGCCAGGCTCCTGAGATGGTATTTATTACTAAAGTAATAAGGATGGAAGCGATCATTAGAAGAAGTGTAGTGATTCTCGAAATAAGGACATAATGCCTTTCATCGGAATTCTTTTTGATGAATCTTTTGTAGAAATCATTTATCACATATGATGTTCCCCAGTTCAGCTGTGTGGCAATTGTGGACATGTATGCAGCAAAAAATGCTGCTACAAGGAGACCCTTCAAACCATTAGGTAAAAAATCCCTCATGGTATATATGTAGCCCAATTTCTTTTCAGCAGGGCCAAGAGAGGGATAAAGAACAAGAGTGGAAAGGCCAACAATTACCCATGGCCATGGTCTGATACAGTAATGGGCAATGGTAAACCAAAGAGTGGAGAGGAGAGAATGCTTCTCATCCTTAGCTGACATCATCCTCTGAGCCACATACCCTCCTCCACCTGGCTCTGCACCGGGATACCAGCATGCCCACCACTGGAATAAAACATAGGCAATAAAAGCTCCAACAGTTAAGGACAACACACCTCCATAAGCCATTTCAGGAGATCCTATATGGGGAGTGAATCTGAATACCCATTCTGGGAGTTTCTCCTTCAATCCTTCAACCCCCCCTATCTGAGGAAGATGAACAACCTTGACAGCGAGTATTACGGTTCCTGTCATAGCTATAATGAATTGGATGGCATCTGTAACAGCAACTCCCCATAGTCCAGAAAGAGCCGAGTATAAAGCTACAAGAATCATGGCACCAAAAACATAGATTCTAACTTGAGACTCAGGAACTTCAAACATACCGACAAGAATTGAAGCCATGGCAACATTTACCCATCCCATGATAACTGTGTTTATAAAAATTCCGAGGTAGAGGGCTCGAAAACCTCTTAGAAAAGCAGCGGGTTTTCCCGTGTATCTTAGCTCAACAAACTCAACATCGGTAAGTATTCCTGCTCTTCTCCAGAGCCTTGAGAAGAAAAACACTGTAAGCATTGAGCCAAAAAGAAAATTCCACCAGAGCCAGTTTCCTGCTATTCCATTCTTAGCTACCAGCTCAGTGACAGCAAGAGGCGTGTCCGCTGCAAAAGTCGTTGCGACCATAGATGTTCCTGCAATCCACCAAGGAAGATTTCTTCCTGATAAGAAAAACTCACTTATGCTCTTGCCAGCTCTTTTTGAGTAGTAAATTCCAACAAAAAGACTAAGAAGAAAATAGAGAAAAACAATAAACCAATCAAGCCAATTCATTTTCTCCTCTCTTCCTTCTAAATTAATAAATTATATTCCCTCTTCGGCTACAAGATAGGAAAAAACTGCCATCGCAATAGCACCGAGCTCGAGCTCTCTTGGATGAACTGAAGAAAGGACATCCTTTGCACAGTGATGATAATCAAAATATTTTTGAGAATTTACAATGAGTGAGCTTAGTATGGAACCTAATTTTTCAAGAGGTGCAATATCCGCTCCACCTCCACCTTCTCTTATCCCTTGGATTCCGATATTTAAAAGAATCTTTTCCAGTTTTTTTAGTTTATCTAATTGCGACTTTTTTGCTCTAATTCCAATATACAGAGGCAGAAATCCTCCGGAGTCAGACTCAATGGCAAGCATGTGTTTTTCTTTCTCCCTTTCCTTTGAACTTGCATAAGCTCTTCCTCCTGTTGCGCCTGATTCCTCATCCATAAATAAAACCCCTCTAATTGTTCTTTTCGGTTTTATTCCCAACTCTTTAAGAAGTCTCAGAGCTTCAACCACATGGGCACATCCTGCTCCATCATCATGAGCCCCTTCACCAAGATCCCAGCTGTCGAGATGAGCTCCAATTAGAATGATTTCAGAAGGTCTTTTATAACCTTTAATTTCTCCTATTACATTATATGAAATAACAGGAGGAAGCTCTTTACAATTAACTTTCAGATAAACCTTTAAAGAGGGATCATGTTTCAAAAATTTGCTTAACACCTCTGCATCTCTTGTGCTTATTGCCACAGCAGGGATTTTTTTAACATCCGGTAAATAATTCATTATTCCTGTATGAGGATACTCATCTATAGTGAGAGTGAGAGAGCGAACAATAACAGCTGATGCTCCCATTTTTGCTGACTCAATTGCACCAAACACTCTTTGCTCAGCTGCCTCTCCGTATGCTCTAAAAGGATTGAGATGAGCAGGGTTCATTTTTTTGTTGAAAAAAACAATTTTTCCATTAATATCCTTATCTATTGATTTCAGGTCATGGATGGACTCTACCTCAACCACCTCTGCTGATATTCCATTATCCGGAGTAGGCACACTTCCACCAAGAGCACATATTGATACAGGCATTGTTCCAAAAATTTGGGATACAAGCCTTCCTTCCTCCTTCTCCCCTCTTATCCATCTTGAGACCTGAACAGGCTCAAGTCTCGCATCAAGGCCGATGTCCATCAATATCTGCCTCATGAGTTCGATTGCTGCGGAGGCTTGAGGAGAGCCTGTGAGCCTAGGACCTAATTTTGTAAGTTTTTCGAGTATGGCATAAGCACCATTTTCTTCCAATCCCTTTGTTAAAATTTTGTTGGCTATTTCTTCGTAATCTTCTGAGAATATCGGGTTTGAGGTAATAAAAAAGAAAAATACAGCAATAAAAACACTCTTTTTCCTCATTTCATATCTCCTTTTCTCGTAAGGTTTTCAAATTTTGTATTTTCCACAAGATTTTTAAATATAGGTCGAAAATAGAAACTTTTCAATATCAACAAGAAATATTCTGATGGATTAAATACCAAAATTAATTTTTATTTCTCTGCAATATGTAAAGAGGCAATTCCAAAAAGAAATTTTTTATATATTACTTTTGAAAACCCCGCTTCAAGAAAAATTCTTAAAAGGGTTTCCGAGTCGTGAAATCTTGGTATTGTATGTGCAAGATATGCGTATGCAGGTTCTGAATGCGATATTAAATAACCAGCTAATTTTACTATTTTCTTTACATATAAATGTAGTAAAAATTTTAATATTTTTGATTTAGGTTGACTTGTCTCAAGATTGTAAAATTTTCCTCCTTTTTTCAAAACCCTTCTAAATTCTCTCAGTGAATCCTTGAGATTTTCATCTTTAAAGTTAAGATTTCTTGTGGCAAAAGATATGGTGACTATGTCAAATGTGTCATTTTTAAAGGGAAGTTTTCCAGCATCGCCCAAAACAAATTTAATCTTATTATTTTTTCTCTTAGAAAGCGCTTTTTTTAACATAGGCATGCAAAAATCTATGGCAACAATTATACTTTCTTTTCCGGCGAATCTTTTAAGATAACTAGCCATTTCTCCAGTTCCTGTGCAAACATCCAGGAATAACCCGTGACCATTTTTCACAGCCCTCTTCGCAGTATATTTTCTCCATCTTATATCGAATCCAAAAGTTATAATGTGATTGATGAGCTCATATTTTTCAGAAATGGAGGAAAATATTTTTTGGATGCCCTTGTTCACAATTGAGATATTTTTAAATTTTTAACTTCTTTAAGTAAATCTTCAGCAGTTTTAAAACCGGAGAATCTACCAAGTTCTTTGCCAGCCCCATCAAGAAATATCACTGTGGGAATCCCAAGAACATTAAATTCCCTGAGTAAATCATCCTCACCTTTTGAAACATTTATTCTAACAGGAACAAAATCTTTAAAAACTTCCACAACTTCTATTTTTGAAAAGGTCTTCCTATCAAGTTCTTTGCACACTGTGCACCAATCAGCGTAGAAATCGAGAACTACAATTTTATTCTCTTTTTTAGCGATCTCCATTCCTTCATCTATGGAGGAGAGCCAGACTATCCCCTTATTTTCTGAAGAGGTAAATTTCAAAGGAATATTAACCTTATAAAATAAAAAGAGAGACATCATAAGATAAAATAAACCAAGGATTAGAATTATTATCCCTGCACCTTTGAGAATTTTGCCCTTTATGTTTTCCTCTTCTTTTCTGAAGGTGCCAGCAAATACAGAAAGGAATATAAGTGTGATTCCAAGAATTAGAAAATAAAGATTCTCAGGAAGAGCATCTTTCAGGAAATAGAACGAAGCAGAAAGCAGGAGCAAACCAAAAAAGTATTTTATCAAACCGGAAATTTCCCCTGCTGATGAAAGTAGAGTTCTTAAACTGGCAAAAAGACTTAAAGGTATAAATATTATTCCAATTCCGAGTGCATAAGAGAAGAGAAGGATAAAGCCGAGAAGAGAATTTTGAGATTTAGCTACATATGTGAGAAGGGAAACAAGAAGGGGACCCACGCATGGAATCCCTATGAGACCAAAAATTGCTCCCATTAATAGGGCGCTCATGACTCCCTCTCTTTTTCTTTGAAACTTCTGTAGCAGTGAAGAAGGGAATTTTATCTCAAAAGCTCCGAACATGCTCAAGGACATTACAAAAAATATAAGAGATACAGAAATCAAAAAAGGAGGAGTGTGAGTGAGCATACCAATTGCACTACCTGATTTTGCTGATAAAATTCCCAGCAAAGAAAAGGATAATGCAAGACCAGCTATTATAAATAAGGAAAGAACGAAAGCATCAAGTTTTCCCTTCAGGTTTCTACCCCCCACAAAAGCAATTACAAGAGGATAAAGAGGATATACGCATGGAGTAAGCCCTGTTAAAATTCCAGAAATAAAAACAGTTATTACACTGAAAATAGAGAAAGAATTTACAGAAGGCTTTACTTTTATTCTATCTCCAAAAATTTCTTTGTTAATGTTCTTGAAAGAGCTTTTAGCAGAGACCACAGGAATAAGAAGGCTTATTTTCTGTGTAGAAGGAAGGAGGCATCTTTCTTCGGGTTCTTCTTCGCAGAGCTGGTAACTAAGCTTTATTTCTACGGGCAACTCACCAGTCTTTGCGTCTTTTTTAACAAAAAAATCTGTAAAAATTTTTATGTCCCTAAGAATAAATGTATCTTTATAAGGTTCTGGCTCAGGATATTTCGGTTCAGAAAATTGAAAGTTTCCATTTTTAGGAAATTCAACTTTGAAAAGGCCTAAAGAAGGATCAGTAATGTGATAGCCCTTTTTCACCTTACATGTAATTGCCACTGTTCCCTTTGAACCCAAAGGAAATCTATCCTGAGAGAGAAAATAGGAACAATCCACAATTTTTTCCCCTCCCAAGAGATTTGAGGATAAGAGGATGATTAGGAATATGAAAATATTCTTAGCCATAGAGAACAGCTCCTCCATTTACATTTAATACTACTCCTGTTATATGCCTTGCAAGGTCAGAGGCGAGAAAAAGAATGGGACCCGCTATATCTTCAGCAGTGGCCACTCTTTTTAAAGGAATTTTAAAGAGGACCTCTTTTTTTGTAGTTTCATCAGCCAAAGCATCTTTAGACATATCTGTATCTACCCAGCCAGGTGCTACAGCATTAACAAGAATGTTAAAAGGCGCAAGTTCCACAGCAAGGGATTTTGTAAAGGCAATTATTGCTCCCTTTGTAGCTGCGTAATGAGAATGGTTCGCCTCTCCTCTTACTCCAGCAGTGGATGAGACATTTATTATTCTGCCAAATTTAATTTTTTTCATAACTGGCACCACAGAGTTTGTAACATAATAAACACCTTTAAGATTTATATTCATAGTCTCATCCCAGATTTCTTCCGGTAGGTTCCCCATCTCTCCATATGTCCAGATTCCAGCGTTGTTCACAAGAATGTCTATTTTCCCAAACTTCTCCAGGGCTTTCTCTACCATTTTTTCTACATCTGATTTCAAACTTACATCTGCCTTTATTATAAAAGTTTCTCTTCCCTCTTTTTTAATCGATTCCGCTACTATTCTTGCTTCTTTCTCTCTTTCCCTGTAATTCACTATGACATCAGCTCCAGCTTTAGCCATATAAATCGCAGTGGCTGCTCCTATTCCCCTGGAAGCACCAGTTATTAAAGCTACTTTTCCATCCAGTCTGATCATAACTCCTCCTGAAAATTAAAATTATAGCTGATACCGTGGACATTGTAAATTGACATAAGATGAATTACAATTAACATTAATGATGAGAGAAAAAATTCGTGTCTTAATTTTGTGTTTTGTTCTACTAATTCCTATTTTCTCCTGCGGGGAGAAAGTAAATGAATTAAGCCTTGCAGGGTCTTTTTATGCCAATGATTGTGGTGTTTCCCACGGTGGTTTTGTATGGGCAGGAGAGTACTCTGTGAGCGTGGAGATTTTGAATGGGGAGGGGGTGCTCCATCTTAAAAAGATTGGAGGTTTAGGAGACCCTATTTCTCAACATGATCTTAAAATAGAAGATTTCAAAATGGATAACCAGAAAATAGAAATGAATATAAACAAATCTAAGGCAATTTTAGTCTGGACAGAAAAGGACAAAATTTGGGATGGGAATTTCAATTACTATTACATTGGAAATAATTCTTCCGACCTTTCTGAGAGACTCGGCTCCCTGAGCCCTTCTTCCTTTCCAGGTCTTCTGGAACATTACTATGTGGAGTTGAGGCTCAGAAAGTGAGAATATCTTTTCTATAGATTATTTTATGATCCCCAAATTTATAGTAATTATCTATCACACAAACTACCTTAAACCCTAATTTCTGGTAGAATTTTCTGGCTTTTTCATATGAAGGAAGGGACGAGGTCTCAATAAAAATTGACCTTCCTCCCTTTTTTCTTGCCACTTCTTCCACTCTTCTAACCAAAATTTCTCCGTAACCCCTTCCATGAGATTCAGGTTTGATGCAAATCCAGTAGAGATCCCATATTCCTTGAGCCATAAGGTTTTCTCCGTAGCATACATAGCCGTGAATTTCTTCATCTTTTGTTAACACTTCTATTATGTAATCTGGTGAGCCTGCTAAATTCAAATCTATAAGTTCGAGGGCTACTTTGATTTCATTTTCTGTGAAAACATTGCAATTTCTTATAATTTCTTCAAGAACTCCTCTCTCCTCCTTCTTCAAGCCTCTTATTTCCGTCATTTATTAAATATGTTACCTCTTTTCAGTGCAAACTCAGTTATTCTCCTAATGCCTTCTTCATACTTGATTCCTTTTGCTTTTAAAGCCCTTGAGAATCCCGCATCCTCACTTAAATCTGGGTTGGGATTGATATCTATTATGAACACTTCTCCTTTTTCGTCCATTCTCATATCAACTCTCGCATAATCTCTTAGACTGAAGATATAATAGGCTTCCTTTGCTATTTTTATAATTTTTTCTCTTTCTTCCTCCTTTAAATCAGCGGGATAGTTAGGAATTGTTCCAAGATCATCTTCTGAATTATCAGACCATTTCCCATCGTAGGTCAAAATTGGTGGGTAAATTTTAAAAATTATTTCTCCTATGCAAAGAGGTTCTCCACCAAGAAAGGATATATTTAATTCCCTTCCGTCAACGAATTTTTCAAGAAACATGGGAACATTTATCTTACTCAAAATTTTCTCAACTTTATTTTTAAGTTCACTTCTATTAAAGATCACATTCTCTTTGAATATTCCAACACTTCCATCCTCTGAAATAGGTTTTAAAATTAAAGGAAAAGCATCCTTTTCAATTTTTTCAATTTCGTGAAGTAGAAAACCCGGAGGAGTGGGTAACCCGTTGTGAATAAGAATTTTTTTTGCAAGCATTTTGTTAAGGCATATTCCTATAGTTAAAGGAGGAGAGCCGGTGTATGGGATTCCAATAAGTTCATAAATTGAAGCAACGAACATTTCTCCAATGCTTTTGTCAGCAAAAGCCTCGCAAAGATTGAAAATGGCATGGGGAGAGATTTTTTTCAATTCATTTACAAAAGGAACAATGTCATTGCTCAGAGGCAAGAGCTCCACATCAAAGTCCTTAGATAAAATTTCTACAATTCTTTCCGCTGTTTCTTTAACTTCTTTTATATCTAAAAAATCCTTAACGAAAATTTCATTGTAAGTAACAGCAATTTTATATTTATTTTTTGAGTCCATTTCTTTCAAGTGTAGAGTTGAGTATTTCTTCTATCAGTTTTTCATAAGGAATGCCGTAACCTCGGGATATCATAGGAAGGTCGCTGTATTCAGGATTCAGCCCGGGTAAAGGGTTAACTTCTAAGAAATAAGGGAAAAAATAAGAATCTAGTCTAAAATCAATTCTTGCGATGTCTCTGCAACCAAGAATATTATAAATTTTAAGAGCCATATCCTCTATCTCTTTCTTTACATTTTCAGGGATTTCGGGATTTACCATATAATCTACCTCTTCTCTCCAATTTTTCTTAACCTCGAGTGAATAAATGAAATCCTCTTTAGCAGAGTTTCTTGGTGCAATTTCCATCATACCCAACACTCTTGCCTTCTTTCCATTTCCTATTACCCCCACAGTGATCTCCTTTCCATCGAGAAATCTTTCTACAAGAATAGGTTGTTTATAAATAGAAAGTTCTTTTATTTTTAAAAATAATTCATCAAAATTTCTAACCTTCGAGTTCCTTCTCAACCCAATACTTGAGCCTTCTCTTGATAGCTTAACAATTAAAGGGAATTCCAATTTATTAAAAATTTCGTTTGTTTCTGAATTTACATCCGAATATTCTATCTCGATAAATTCAGGAGTTCTTATTCCTTCGGAAAGCGCAACCCTTTTTGTCATTGTTTTATCAAGAGTTAAAGCAAGGGTTAAAGGATCTGAGCCTGTAAAAGGTATTCCGAGAAATTCAAGAATAGAAGGAATGTGGGCTTCTCTTGACCTTGTTCCGAAACCCTCAGCTATGTTGAAAACAATGTCTACTTTTTCTTTTAAGATATTTTCAAGAAATTTTTTTCCACCATAAAGTTTTACAACCTCATGCCCCAAGCCTTTCAAAACATTTTCAATTGCGGAAATGGTTTCTTCCACGTCGAATTCTTCATATATATCCTCAGGTAAATCCCAAGATTTATTGTAATCTTCTTTTAAATCAAAAGCTATACCGATCCTCACACCTTCTTTTTCCTCCAGCTTCTTTTCTTAATGTAAATTTGTAAACCCTTATTCTGTCTCAAATATGGTGAGGCTGCGACAGAATCTTTGCCATTGGGATGATACTTGAAAACCTTTCCCTCATAGTTTCTTAAGACAACGGTATCTTCAGTAAAAGAAAGTATATAATTTGGATTTATAGGTATTTTACCACCTCCTCCTGGAGCATCAACCACATAAGTGGGAACACCGAGCCCAGAAATGTGACCCCGCATATTTTCAATAATTTCCATTCCTTTCCAGAGAGATGTTCTGAAATGGGAAACCCCTTTAGCTGGATCACAATGATAAATATAATAAGGTCTAACTCTTATTCTCAACAGAGCGCGCGAAAGCTCTATCATTGTCTCGGCACTGTCATTTACTCCTTTGAGAAGAACAGTTTGATTATTAACTGGAATTCCGATTCTGAGAAGATTTAAAATTGCCCTTTCTGAATCTTCAGTGATTTCATTGGGATGATTGAAGTGGGTATTAACCCATATGGGTCCATATTTTTCAAGAATGGTTAGAAGCTCTTTGTCAAAAAGAATTTGAGGAAGGGCAACAGGAGTTCTCGTTCCTATCCTTATTATATCAATATGAGGAATAGAACGAATCGATGATAGAATTCTTTCTAAGACCGGAAAGGGAAGGGTAAGGGGATCTCCTCCTGAAACAACCACATCTTTTATTTCTTTATGTTCTTCCAGGTAATTTATTGCGGAGAGAAGATCCATGAAAGGTTTCCTCCCACCATGATTTTTAAATATTCTCTTTCTTGTGCAGTGTCTACAAAAAGTGGGACAGAAATTTGTTGCAACAATTAGAACTCTATCAGGATATCTGTGGGTTAAGCCAGGACAGGGAGAATCTATTTCCTCATGAAGGGGATCCTCTTCATCGTAATCATTAAATTCAACGAGTTCAGCTATGGAAGGCACAGCCTGTTTTCTGATAGGATCCTCAGGATTATCAAAGTCAATTAGGGAAAGATAGTAAGGAGTTATGAACATGGGGTAAACAGAGGTAACCATTTTTATCTGAATCTTTTCATTTTCAGTGAGTTCAAGGAATTCTGATAACTTCTCAACACTTCTAATCGAGTTTTTCAATTGCCAACGCCAGTCGTTCCATTCTTCAATACTTACATTTTTCGATTGAGAAAATTTTTCAATTAAACGCGAAGGAGGTTTGTCTTTTCCTGACATTGTTAGCATCTTTTCCTCCTTTAAGTATCTCATCCAATATAATTTTCCACCTGTTTTTACCACATGTCAAGTATTTTCTGTTTTTAGGGTCGGTTCTTTAATTTTATTTTTTATGAAAAACAATTAATCTTAAAATATCCACGAAATATTTGATTTTTATTTAATTTGTGAATAAAAATAAATTAAAAATTAAAGACTTGACCCCAAAAATTAATTATTTTTGATATTTCATTTATGTAAATGTCTATTCTTTTGTCTTCGGTCAAAAAGGGAACTTTCTCCCTGATTTTTTCAATAAATTTTCTAATGGCTGAGGAAGATTTCTTCGGTTTCAAAAACTCCAGAGCTTGCGCTGCACATAAAATTTCAGCTGAGATAATCATTTTTGTATTGTTTACGATTTTCCAAGCTTTCAAAGCAGATATTGTTCCCATACTGACATGATCTTCTTGTCCTCCTGTTGTGGGTATGTTCTCCACGCTCGCTGGAAATGATAATGTTCTGTTTTCAGATGCAAGAGAGGCTGAAACAATTTGTGCCATCATCAAACCTGAGTTCAAACCAGGTGACGCAGTAAGAAAGGGAGGGAGCCCATAATTAAGAGTGGGATTTACAAGTCTGTCTATTCTCCTTTCAGAAATATTTCCAAGCTCTGTCATAGCTATAGAAAGAAAATCCATGGATAAAGCCACCGGCTCTCCATGGAAATTTCCTCCAGAAAGAACCTCATGTTCTTCAGGAAAGATTAATGGGTTGTCAGTTACCGCATTAATTTCCTTATTGAGGATTTCTCTCACAAAATAAAGAGTTTCCTTTATTGCACCATGAACCTGTGGGATGCACCTCAAACTATAGCAATCTTGCACCCTCTCCTTCTCTCTCATATTTAGAATCTCTGAGTCTCGAAGGAGCTCTCTTATTTTCTTTGCTGTTTCTAACTGACCTTTGTAAGGTCTTAAAGAATGAATTCTTTCATCAAAGGGGACAATAGAGCCTCTCATGGCCTCAAGGGTCATGGCTGAAGCAAGATCACCGGCTTTCATAACATTTTCTGCAAGAAGATATGCATTCACTCCTATGGATGTCATGACCTGAGTGCCATTGATCAAGGCAAGGCCTTCCTTTGGTTCAAGAGATATAGGTTTTAGACCTGCTTTCTCCAGCGCTTCCCTTCCTGAAAGAAGCTCTCCTTTGTAATATGCTTCGCCTTCTCCTATCAGAACCAAAGCAAGGTGAGAAAGAGGAGCAAGATCTCCTGAGGCTCCTACTGAGCCCTGAGAAGGAATAAATGGTGTGACCTCATTGTTCAGTAGAGATAAAAGGAGTTCCACAACTTCTTCCCTTACACCTGAGTAACCCCTTGAAAGCACGTTAGCTCTTAAGAGCATAATTCCCCTTACAATCTCTTCTGGTAATGGCTCTCCAATTGCTCCAGCATGACTCCTTATAAGATTTAATTGGAGTTGTTTTATGTCATTTCTGTTAATTTTTATATTAGCAAGCGAGCCAAACCCTGTATTAATTCCATAATAGATTCCTTCTCCCCCTATGAGTTTTTCTAAAAATTTCCTGCCCTTTGTTATTCTTTCCCTCGCTTTCTTGTTGAGAAAGACCTTCTCTTTAACAATGCAAACTTTTTCGAATTCCTCAAAACTCAGATGCTCTCCGTCAATTTCTATGATCATTTGTTCTCCTTTAAAAATAAGATTAATCTTTCTAATCTTTTAAAAGTTTTCTCCTTTCCTAAAACCTCCATCATTTCAAAAACACCGGGCGTAACACTCTTTCCAGTGAGAGCAACTCTTGTGGCATGAATTATAATTGATGCTTTTATTCCCTCTTTCTCAGCAAGATTTCGACAAACCTGTTCCACTTTCTCCTTTTTGAAATCACTGATATTGTTAAGCTCTTTTAAATATTTTTCTACATATTTATATATTTCTGCATCAGAAAGATACTTTTCTACAGCCCCTTTTTCATATTCAAAATCCTCTATAAAGAATGGGATAGCATCCTCTACGAGTTGATTAATTGTCTTTGCTCTTTCCTTGAACAAAAAAATTACATTCTCAATCCAATCTTTTGGAAAATCCTCTCTCCACAAATTTCTTTTTTTAAGACCCGCTACGAAATCTTCGAAAAGTTGAGACGGAGAAAGGGAGGTAAGAATTTTAGAGTTTAGCCAGTCAAGCTTGTTAAGATCAAATACGGGATTGTTATGACTGATGGAGTTAAGGGAAAACCTTTCAATCATTTCCTCAATTGTATAAATCTCTTTATCTTCACCTGGTGACCAGCTGAGGCGAGCTAGAAAATTAAACATTGCCAAAGGATGATATCCCATGTCCCTGAAATAGAGAACAGATGTATGGCCATGTCTTTTACTCAATTTCTTTTTATCAGGACCGAGAATAAGAGGGAGATGAGCAAATATGGGAATAGGTTTATCAAAAGCATGGTAAAGCATAATTTGTTTCGGTGTGTTGGACAAATGATCATCTCCTCTTATTACATGGGTGATTTCCATATCTATGTCATCTACAACAACAGAAAGGTGATATGTAGGGTAGCCATCTGATTTTAAAAGCACAAAATCTTCTATGTTCTTATTTTCAAATTCCAGTTCGCCGTGAATAACATCATAGAATTTAGTTTTACCCTCTGGAACTTTGAATCTTATAGCTTTTCTATTCCTTGAAGATAACTCTCTATTCTCTTTTTCGGATAAATGAAGACACCTCCTGTCATACATCCACGCTTTTCCCTCAGATTCTGCTTTCTTTCTTCTTTCTTCGATTTCCTCTGGCAAACAGTAGCAGTAGTAAGCCTTGCTAGTATTTACCAGCTCTTCCGCTTTCACTTTGTAAATCTGGAGACGATGTGATTGAAAGAAAGGACCTTCATCCCAGTTTAAACCGAGCCACTTCATGCCCTCCAGTATTCCTGAAACCATGTCTTCGGAAGAGCGTTGAACATCTGTATCCTCTATTCTTAAAAGAAATATGCCCTTTTCTTTCCTCGAAAAGAGCCAATTGAAGAGAGCTGTTCTTGCACCTCCCACATGAAGATAACCAGTGGGACTCGGTGCAAATCTAACCTTTACTTTCATAAAAAAATTTTATTTTCTAAATCCTCTAAAATCAAATGGTAAAAATCTGTTTTTTCGTGGTTAAAAAAATTAGTTTCTTGACACCAATTAAAACAATAATAAAATACAAATATGAGCAGGAAAAGGCTCTTCTCTCTGGATGTTTTTCGTGGAATTACAATTGCAGGAATGATACTGGTTAACAATCCGGGAAGCTGGAGATATGTATATCCTCCTCTAAGACATGCGGAATGGCATGGATGGACTCCCACTGACCTGATTTTCCCATTTTTCCTTTTTATTATGGGAGTTGCTCTCACATTTTCCATCTCATCCAAAAAAGAGCTAAGTGGAGCTCCATCCAAACTAATTCTTAAAATTTTGAAAAGATTTTTCGTTCTTTTTTTCCTTGGCATTTTCCTTCATTTATATCCTTTTTATAACTTCCATATCTCCAGGTTTAGAATTCCCGGGGTTCTACAGAGAATAGCGATATGCTATCTCTTTGCTTCCATATTTTACATAAAATTTAAACTCAAAATCCTTGTAGCTTTTACAATCTCTATTCTCGTGGGTTACTATCTTCTAATGACTTTGGTTCCTGTTCCCGCGTTTGGTGCGGGAAATTTAACACCCGAGGGAAATCTTGCGAGTTATATTGATAGAATTGTTTTCAAAGGGACAAGGTTGTGGAAGGGAACATGGGATCCAGAAGGTGTTTTAAGCACCTTCCCGGCTATTGCCACCACCCTCATGGGTGTTGCCGCTGGAATCTGGCTCAGCAAAGAAAGGAAAGAGCTAATTAAATTTTCGGGAATGTTTTTTACTGGAATTTTACTAATTCTAATGGGTTCAATATTTTCTCTTGTATTTCCTATCAATAAAAATCTCTGGACAAGCTCTTATGTGATTTTCACTGGAGGGATGGCATTTCTTTTTCTTTCCATATGTTATTTTTTAACTGATATCCGGGGTTTTAAAGCATGGGGAATTCCCTTTGTAGTTTTTGGAATGAACTCAATCACTGTTTATTTCTTGTCGAGCATTTTGACAAAGACTTTACTCATAATTAAAGTGAGAGCGGGTGAAAAATTTGTTTCTCTTTATTCGTGGATCTATCAAAATATTTTTGTTCCGATAGCGAGCAATATGAATGGCTCTCTTCTGTTTGCCATTACATATGTTCTTTTCTGGTTAGGAATTATGACTATATTCTACAAAAAGAAAATTTTTGTGAAAATATAATAAGATGGAATTGGTGATTTTTAAGGAACTTCTTTTTATAGTCGGTTTTTCAATAATTGTTTTCTTTATTAGCCATAGATTAAAACTTCCAGCGGTAGGAGGATTTATAACTACAGGTGTTTTAATTGGTCCTTCTGGGCTTGGACTTATATCAGATCCTCATAGAATAGACCTTCTTGCGGAAATAGGGGTTATGCTTCTCCTTTTTGCTGTGGGTATTGAATTTTCCATAGAAAAGCTGAAAGAGATGAAAAAGAAATTCTGGCTGGCAGGAATGCTCCAGGTTTCTATCACCATAACCCTCACTTTTCTGTTTCTTTCTTTTCTCTCTTTAACTTTTTCTGAGAAAATATTTTATGGCTCTCTGATTTCTCTGAGCTCCACAGCTCTTGTTCTAAAAGTCTTCTCTGATAGAAGAGAGATCGATTCTCCTCAGGGAAAAATTTCAATAGGAATATTGCTTTTTCAGGATCTTTCGGTAGTGCCGATGATAATCCTTTTGCCAGTTCTTGCGGGAAGGATTTCTCTTTCCTTCCATGTATTTTTCACAAGATTCTTAATAGGAATTGCAGGGGTATTTTTAATAGTTATACTTGCAAGGAAGGCGATGCCCTATTTTCTCTATCTTATAGTTAGGACTAAGGTAAGGGAAGCTTTCCTATTTTCCACTCTTTTCATTCTTATAGGCATATCTTTTATAAGTCACTCTCTCGGCTTTTCCCTTGCTTTCGGAGCGTTTATAGCGGGGATGATTCTTTCAGAATCTGAGTATAGTCATCAGGTCTACTCAGATATTCTTCCTTTTAAAGATCTTTTTAATAGTCTCTTCTTTATTTCAATAGGACTTCTTTTCGACCTCAGTTTTGCATGGAGGGAGAAATACCTCATAGCGGGACTTTTTATGGGAATTTTTTTGTTAAAAGTTATTGTTATTACAGCAGTAGTAAAATTTACAGGGTTTCCATGGCGCATATCTTTACTCGTCTCCTTAAGTTTATTCCAGATAGGAGAGTTTTCTTTTCTTCTTTCGAGAATGGGAGCCATTTATGGTTTAATTCCCCAAAATGTCTACCAGATATTTATTGGAGCATCCATTCTCTCGTTTCTTGCCACCCCATTTCTAATTGAATATTCACCATTCTTTCTGGAAAAAGTTCTTGGTTTTTCGAAAATAAAACCTTTCTCTCTTCGTGCTTCCAATGATGGGATGGAAAATATGAAAAACCATGTGATAATAGCTGGCTTTGGGCTTAACGGAAGAAATCTTGCTCGAGTGCTAAGGAGTACAGGGATAAAATATGTAATTATTGATATAGATGCTGAGGTGGTTAAAAGTGCATTAAAAGAAGAACCTATAATCTTTGGAGATGTCTGGAGTAGCGAGATTCTTAGAAAAGCAGGAATTGAAAAAGCAAAATTAATTGTTTTTGCTATCTCCGATCCCTCAGTTACAAGAAAAGCTGTGAAACTTGCAAGACACTTGAATCCCTCAATTCATATAATTATTAGAACAAAATATTTGAGTGAAATTGATGAGCTTTACAAAATAGGAGCGGATCAGGTAATCCCTGAAGAGTTTGAGACATCCATTGAAATATTTGTTAGAGTTCTTCAGGAATACCATGTTCCGAGAAATTTAATTGATGCCCAGATAAAAGTGATAAGAGCTGAAAGATACGAGATGCTAAGAGGTGTTCCTAAATCGGCACGAGCTTTTGAGAAGGTATCTGAACTTCTCAAGGCAGGAACAGCGGAAACTTTCTTTGTATCCTCAGAATCCATTGCATGCGGAAAATCCTTAAAAGATTTAGATTTAAGGCAAAGGACTGGAGCCACAATAATTGCGGTGGTTCGAGGAGAGAAATCTATTACTAGCCCTTCCTCTGATTTTATAATAAAGGAAGGAGATACTCTTGTCCTCGTAGCAAGCCATGCGGATATGGACAGAGCTTTTCAGTATCTTAGCGGAGGAGAAGGAAAATAGCGGAGAAGAGTCTTATTCCAGCTCAATGAATTTCTCGAGCACAACGCATTCCTCTTTAAGTCCTGAAGAAATTAGGGTATCTTTTTTAGGAACACCCCTTTTATCCCATCCTCTCATTTCATAGTAGTGATCGAGAAGAGAATCATATTTTTCGTATTCAAGGACCTTACCTGCTATTGGTCCTTCCTGATCTGCATTGGAAGGATCAAACCAAACCACTGGAGGATAGTCCATTTTTCTATTCCAATCAGGATATTCCCTTATCCAGAATGCCCTCATAAGATTGTAAATTCTGTCAGCCACTTTCCAAAAATCATCCAGAGTCCAATTAAGACCCGTAGTCCTGTTAAAATAATCAGCATAATGGTCAAGTTCCCAACCAAGTTCCACCCAAGGGAATCTGCAGGAAACGACAAACTCAAATAGCCCCCCTCGTATTCTTTGGAGCTCGATAACTCTCTTCGCCTTTTCAGGGCCGTATGAATCTCTTTGAGTCTGGGTCAATTCGAACATGATCACCCATGCATCTTTATGATGAGCGCCGATGGGAGAAGTTCCATAAGCAAGAGCCATTCCAGGAACAAACTTGCAATTATACGCTGATATTTCAAGCCCCTTGACATGCATTGCATAACCTTCGCTTCCTTTACCAATTTTTTCAGCCATTCGCTTTGTTCCGAGGGAAAGAAGTTCTCCTTCTTCCCTTCGAAGAGCAGTCTTTGCAAGAAGCTCCTTTGCTTTTTCAGCGTCTCCAAACTTGAAATTTCCGTTTATAACACCCCGGTCGATGGCATCAGCATAAAAAGCAAGAACTCCCCCAGCTGAGATAGTATCCAATCCAAAATCGTCGCATAAATAATTGAGGGAGCCAACCTGAGGATATTCGAAGATTTCCAGATTGCTACCGAGCATTCCCACATTTTCATAGTCAAGTTCGGAGTGTCTGCCTTCTTTATCCAAAATTGTGATTCCACACTTCATTGTGCAGTTAGGACAGCCATAAACTGCCACCTTCAAGCTTGCTAATCTTTCTCCACCCAGTTTCAAAGCTTCAGAATGACTTGTTTTTCTCATATTTCTTACTGGCAAAGCCCTCACATCATTGCACCATGCAAGAACCCCTGTTGTTCCCTGAATTGACCAGCCTGTTTTTTTATCGATTTCTCCCACTTTTTTCAGATCCTCCCTTCCGATTTTCTTTATCCCTTCAGGATCTGCAACTGGAATCTCCCTGCTTCCCTTTATAACCATGGCTTTTAGATTCTTTGAACCCATCACAGCGCCTATGCCCGGTCTTCCCCCAGCTCTTCCCTCAAGGCTCCTTATCACTGAATAGAGAACCCGGTTTTCTCCACCCTGTCCGATGGTAAGAATACCAGCTCTTTTACCATATTTTTTATATAACCATTCCAAAGTTTCATAAGAACCCTTTCCCCATATTTCTTCTGCAGAGAGAAATTGAACTTTGTCATCCTCTATATAAATATAAACTGGCTTCTCAGAAACACCTTCTATAATAACAACATCGTATCCAGCTTTTCTCATTTGTTCTGTCACCCATGTTCCTATGTTGCCGTCTCCATAACCTCCTGTTAAAGGAGATTTCGCTGCCACCACTGTTTTCCCTGTGTTGGGAGCAGGTATTCCTGCTATAGGCCCTAATGCCACTATTAATTTGTTATCAGGCCCAAGAGGGTCAATCCCTGGTTTAAGCTCATCCCATAGAATTTTTATTGCAAAACCTCTTCCACCAATCCATTTTTTTGCAAATTCCTCATCAAAACTCTCTATTTTTGTTTTTCTTTCTGTTAAATTAATCCTCAAAATATTTCCAATCCAGCCCTTCATATTAATCCTCCCAAACTTTCATTTTTCATGGATACCATATATAAAATCTTTAGTCAACTCTTTTTCTGAGGTTTCGCCAGTTCCAATTCATTAGTTCTCAGGAAATAAGGGGATATCCAGGCGTTAGTTTAGAAGCGAAAAACTAATGATTTTCAACTAAAGTTCG
>FWPU01005023.1_pt1 | contig 29562 bp, 29 predicted proteins | sample 2228361 | NCBI WGS metagenome assembly FWPU01 (sample SAMEA103939777, study PRJEB20133) | metagenome | reverse complement strand
AGATGCGCTCTGTCTCTGTCATCGGTATCCTCCTGCCTTAGGAGGATACCGCAAAATCCCGTTTTCGTCATCTCAAGGTGCGGAATGTCGGTTTCATAGTTCTCCTACAAAGTATTCCGCACACGGAGGGTGCGGGCTACTTTGAAAGAATCGTCCTCAACACCTTCTCCATCGCCTCTGCCTGACGCATGAAGCCGAGGTCGGTTGGGTGCGAACTGTCCACCGTCGCTTCGCCATCGCCGCCAAGAAGGTGTTCGCCTTCGAGGTAGTGCAGGTCTTTGACGCCCGCTGCCGTCAGCCGCTCATAAGCCTTCCGCAGGGCGGCGCGGTTGTCGGTGTTGCGCTGGCGCGGACCGGGGAGGACGTAGGCGTTTTGATACGTGCGGTCTTCGACGAGAACGATGGGCGTCTGGGGGCGCGCCTCGCGCAGCGTGCGCACCGTTGGTTCGGTGCGCTCGGTCACCAGTTGGGCGTTCAGGTTAGGCAAGCAGTCAATCACGAACGCGGCAGCGTCCAGTTCGGCGAGCAACTTGACAACTTCGGCGTCCATGCGACCGTTGCCGGAGAAACCGAGATTGACCACGTGCCAGTCGAGGCGGCGACCTAAAATCGCCGTATGCACCATGCCCGGACGCGAGGCGCAACCGCCTTGCGTGATGGACGTGCCGTAAAACACAATCGGCTTGCGCCGCTCACCGGGGCGTTCGGGGGCTTTCCAGAGTTTGTTACTCTTGGAGATGCCGACTTCAACGGACGTCACGCCGTTGTAAAGCGGCAGATACAGCAGAAACTCACGCCTGCCAGGGGGAAGACCGCTGACCAGCGCGGCGGTGTTCGTCTGCTGCGTCGGTCTGCCGTTGCCAAGCCAGAACCAGCGTTTGTTGTCTCGCACGTAGAGGTCCAATCCGCTCACGCCCGTCGCGGGCATGTGCGGCATTGCCAGACGGTTGGAGGTCAGCGTCCACCGCGCGTGAACCGCTGTCGCGTCAGTGACGAAGCGCACGCACAGCCCCGCCGACTGTCGGCTCAGACTCCACACGGCGTCCGGCACAACGCCCTCCGCTTTGGCGGGCAAGCGGTCGTAAGGGGATTTCGTGTCCTGCCAACCTTTCCCTTCGATGCCGAGGTGCAGCGCGTCATACCAGAGAATTTCACCGTTCGCGTCGGCTTTCGCCAGAGAGAGGTCAAGTGGTTTCTCGTCGGCAAACGCTCTCGAGGATAGCGCAAGCTCCGTGACTGCCACGCCGACAGTAGTGATGAACGAACGACGGGAAACGTGCTCGCAAAAGGGATGATGTTTCATGATAGTCTCACTTTCTTATTCCCACTTTGTCGCTTCGGCTTGACCACGATGGGCGAAGGTCTCTGACCTCGGCTTCGCTCAACTGGGCGTGACGCCGTTCCTCAGGAGCGTGTTTGGTGAACTTTATCTGCTGGGCGCGCACCAGGTCGCGTATCGTGTAGAGGTCCATGCTGCCTCTCCATGCTTCAAGCCTAAGACTCGTCGGTTCCTGCCCATTTCCCTTACGACGACGATTTTTCACGCGAAGACGCTCCTCCCTTCATCCTACCCAGCGACTCATCACCTCACGCGCCACCCGCGTCTTGTCCCGCCAATCGCGGTCGTGTTATCAATCAGGACATGCGGTAGTGCGCCTCTGCGCCAATTGCCGCCTCCAAAGCGTCTGCGGGGTTCAGGGTGTCTGAACTCCATCCGATGGCGTAAAGGCCGCCACTAAGTCCTGAATCACGCGCTCGATGAACACCGGCACGCTCTGCTGCCGCTGGCGCGCCAGCCGTTCGAGCGTGTGGTAGAGCGGCTCAGGCAACTCAAGGAAAACCCGCTTCAGACCCTGCTCGGTGTCAAAAGCCTGCCAGCGCATTTCGGAGTGGCGCGCGTCGGCAAAGGCTTCGGCGACGGAGTGAAGTTCCTCTTGCGGTTCGTGGGGCGTAATCGTTTTCATGTCACACCCTCCTTCAAACGACGGTATATCTCCGCGATAAACTCATGGGAATAATGCATCCCTTGCTGCTGACACAACGTCAGCGCGTCGCGCACAGCCTCAGCGGACAACAGTCCGCGCTGACTGGCGCGAATAAGAACACCGGCAAACCCAACCAAAGGCAGTCCACGCTCTTGCGCGACCGCGCGGGCAGCGCGTTCGTCCAGCAGGATTTCTCGCGCCGGTGAGTCAGGTCGGCTCATCAACACCATCGCTTCGGATTCGGGGTAGTGGTTCGCGGATTCTTTGTCGGTTGAAAACGTCGACTGAGCGATGGCATCGGCAATCTCCTGTGCGACCTGTTTCTCCGACTCGGTCAGGGTATGAACGATAACAAACCCCTCATCAATCAGTCCGCGTATCTCGTCTCCCGCGCTGTGCTTTTCAAATTCAGCCAGTTCGCTGTCAGGAATGAAGATGACATCATACAGTTGCCGAAGAACGTCCACCCGATTCGACTGAAAAGCAGAGATGAGCGGTCCGGTGTTACTCACAATAGCCCGTAAGTTAGCCGTTGGCATGATTTTCACTCACTTGCGGTCTCCAACCAGCGACTCATCACCTCACGTGCCACCCGCGCCTTATCTTGCCAGTCCCGTTCGGCGTTGTCAATCAGTGTTCGGATTGAACCACCATTGATAGACGAGAGCCGCTGTCAGCACGGTCAGCAGCACGCCGACCACCATGATTTCCCGCTTGCTGATGCCCATGGGCGTTCACTCCGTCATACCGCTGATTTAATGGACGGACGCGGACAAGGTCAGCCGGTATCTATCCGCATCCGTCCATTGAATCCGTGGTATCAGGAGAGTCAGGGATTAAGAGTTGATTGCCATCTCGCACCCGCGGGCGCGGTCAATTTCTGGCGCGTCGTTCATTGCCCGTTCCCCACTGCCCATTATACCAGACGGTCTCTTCGGCATCCAGTTTTTGACCTTCCTGTTTTGCTGTGTTATCATAGACAAGAGTTACGCAGTTGAGCACACAAGAAGGGGTTCTCATCCCTCCCCGCACGCGGGGAGGGGCTGGGGGTGGGGTTAAAAGCGGTGGAAGCAACCGCGTAACTCTTGATAGATTTATCAACACAAAGGAGACTGAACCATGTCCGTTACCCGCACGAGCACCTGTGAGGACGAGAAGACGTTTCTCCTGACGCTGCAAGGAGAGCAGTTTCCCGTGGCAACGATGAAGAGCCTGTTGAAAGGCTGGCAGATGGTCGTCACTGCGTTTGGCACGATGGACGGCGAGAACTACACACAGACGGCGGATTATCTGGATGTGCCCGTTTGGTTCAATGACGAGGACGACGAACTGACGCTGCGCTTTCGCGGCACGGAGACGATGGTGAACTTCTTCATGCAGCAGTTGGGACAGGTGGGGTTGAAGGCGGAATGACATTAAATAAACGTATGGGAGTATGGGGGCATGGGAGTATGGGAGAAGCGACCTCAACACCCCCACACGCCCACGCGCCCATACTCCCGTATTTTATTGTCTTATTGCTCCTCGTTGCGTTCTGCAGCGATGGACGAGGGCAGGGGCGGGCGGTGACGGTTTACTGCTCGGTGGACGAGGTGTATGCGCGTCCGATTTTGCAGACGTTTCAGAAGAAGACGGGCATTCGCGTGGACTGGGTGTTCGACGTGGAGGCGACGAAGACGGCGGGGCTGGTGGCGAAACTCATCAGTGAGAAGAACAACCCGCGCGCGGATGTATTCTGGAGCGGAGAGGTCAGTCGCACGCTCGTGCTGAAACAGAAGGGCGTTTTGCAGCCTTACGTCTCGCCCGCAGCGAAAGACATCCCGGCGACGGTCAAAGACCGCGCTGGTTACTGGACGGGGCTGGCGCCGCGCGCGCGGGTGATTGGCTACAACACGAAACTCGTTCGCCCCGCCGACGCGCCGCGTTCGTTGAACGATTTGACGAAACCCAAATGGCGCGGCAAGGTCGCCCTCTCCGACCCGCGATTTGGCACGGCGTCGTCGTGGGCGGCGGCGTTGTTCATCACGTGGGGCGAGAAGAAGGCGAGGCAGTTCTTTGAGGACTTGAAAAAGAACGATGTGAAGGTGCTGCCGGGCAACTCCGTCGTCGCTGACCAGATTGTGCGCGGCGAAATCCTCGTCGGCGTGACTGACACTGACGACGTGTGGACGCGCAAGTTGGACGGCAAGCCGATTGACATGGTGTATCCCGACCAGAAGAAATCCGGAATCGGCACGCTGGTCATTCCCAACAGTGTCGCGCTAATTCGCGGCGCGCGGCATCCCGAAGAGGGAAAGAAGTTGATTGACTATCTGCTGTCTGCCGAAGTCGAAGCCGCCCTCGCCCGCAGCCGCGCGCGGCAGATGCCGGTTCGGGCGTTCGTTCCTGTGCCGAAGGGCGCGACGAAGTTGAATGAAGTCACGGCGATGCGCGTGGATTGGGATAAAGTGGCCGACGCGCTGCCGCGCATGGAGGAGCGACTGAAGTCGCTGCTACGGTTTTGAGCGGGGATACGACGAGTCAATGAGTCAATGGGGTGAATGGACTGAATGTGCGATTGAGTCGCTGGGTTTTTGCTGCGTTGTCGCTGGTCGCGTTTTTCGTTGTCCTCCATCTGCCTATTTTTACGGCTTATGCCCCACTGCTCGCGCAGCCGCGCCACATCGCCGAACCTTTCCTCACGCTTTTTCAGGACCCTCCACAACGCGCTGCGCTGCTCAACAGCCTCCTGCTTGCCACCGGCGCGGCGGGGCTATCGCTGCTCATCGGCGTTCCGATTGCTCTTTGCCTCACGCGCCTGCACCTGCCCTTCAAGCGCATCCTCGCGCCCGCCGCCCTCATTCCCCTCGCCATCCCACCGTTTCTTACAGCGGTTGTGTGGATTGAACTTTTAGGTCAAGCAGGATTACTTAACCGCTTCATCCCTCATCTCTCATCCCTCATCCCCATCTACAACCGCCCCGGCGTCATCTGGGTTTTGAGCCTCTGCTATTTTCCCTGCATTGTCTGGGTCACGGCGGGCGCATTGCGCAACGTGGACGCGGCGTTGGAGGACGACGCCCGCACCTGCGCGAGCGAGTGGACGGTGCTGCGCCGCGTGACGCTGCCGCTGGTCGCGCCGAGCGTTTTGTTAGGCGCGTTATTCGTCTTCCTGCTGTCGCTGGCGGAGTTCGGCGTGCCGAGTCTGCTGCTCATCAACAGAACTGCGCTGACTAACCAAACGTATCAGGTCAACATTTACAGCGATTTCAGCCTGCGCTACGACGCCGCCGAAGCCGCGCGGAACTCGCTGCCGCTGCTGGTGTGCCTGCTGATTCCGTTTGGTTTGATGTGGGCATCGTGGCGCGGAAAATCGTGGCAGAACGCTGATGGGTTGCGGATTGCGGATTGCGGATTGCGGATTTCAAAAGGACGGTGGCTGTTGGTTGGCTTCTGTGTGTTGGCTGTGTTGGCTGCTGACGTTGTGCCGCTGGTGAGTCTTTTCGTTCACTCGCTGCCATTTAAGCACTATGCGACGGTCTGGCGCAGTCACACAACGGAGATTGTCAACACGGCGCTGCTGCCGATGGCGGCGGCTGTCTGCGCTGTCGCGTTGGCGTTCGCGGGAGCGATTGTTGTTGAGCGCGTTGTTCCCCGATGGCAGAACGTTCTGACGCTCCTCGTCCTGCTGCCCGTTGCCGTTCCGCCCGTGCTGGTCGGCGTTGCCTTGATTGCGCTTTACAACCGTCCCGCGTTCGGTGTGATTTACGGCACGAAGGCGATGGTCGTGCTGGGCTACCTCGCCCGCTTCCTTCCGTTTGCGTTCGTCGTGGTGCGCGGCGCGGTGCAATCATTAGACGCTTCGTGGGAGGAAGCCGCTCAGGTCGAAGGCGCGACGTGGTGGCAGAGCCTCTGGCACGTCACGCGCCCGCTCGCTGCGCCGGGCTTGCGGGCGGCGGGGCTGCTGGTATTTGTGTTGAGCGCGGGTGAACTCAGCGTCACGCTGCTCGTCAATCCACCGGGCGGGCAGACGATTCCCTTCACGATTGACAACTTCATGCACTACGGACACACGCCCGAAGTCGCCGCGCTGGGAATGATTTTGGCGGCGATGACAGTCTGCGCGGCGTTGATATGGCGAGCGAGCCGACGTTTTTCGTGATGAGAACGGATGGCCTCTCTGAATGACAGGGCATTCCTGTCCCGCGAAAAGTTGCCAATACGGGGGCTTCATGCTATAATGCTTTGTAAATTTGCGGTTGGGGCGGATAATGGAAAGGGTGAGCGCGCAAGAGGGAACGAAAAGCGGTTCTGTCGTCAAAGCCTGGGGAGCCTTGCTGGAGTGGGGCGCGGCGTTTGTATTGTTCCGTATGGTTGTGCCCTACCTTCCCACGTTGGGGCATCCTCTGTTGACCGTTATCATCTCTACTCTCGCGTTTCTGCTTTTATCCCTCGCGTTCATCCTTAATGCCGCGAAGTCGCCGCTGCCAGCAGTTCATCGGTTGGCTTTGATGATCGTTGGGACTTTAGTCTGGTGGGGCTTTCGTCAATTCGGCGTTGTCTCTGAACTCGGTCTCATCTTCGCCGCGATTGGGTTGGGGATGTTGGTCGCTGCCGCGATTCGTTATCCCAACGTTCTACTGCCCGTCGCGCTCGTCGCAGCAACCGTCGACATCTGGGGCGTCAATCTGGGCGGACCTGTTTCTCAGATCATCAAAAAAGCGCCCCACATCGCAGAAACCGCCACCGTCAAAATCCCGAAGATGGGCGCGGCGCGCACGCCGCAGCGCGGCAAAGCCCCCCCACCGATTGCGCTCATTGGCGTCGGCGATTTTCTGTTCCTCAGCATTCTATTTGCGTGTCTGGCGAAGTTCCAGATGAACCTGCGCGGCGCGTTCTGGTGGAGCGTGGGCTTGAGCCTCGTAGCGTTTTTACTGTTGCCGGTGGTGAAAGTGCCTTTGCCCGGGCTGCCGTTCATTGCGTTGGGTATCATCATCCCGAACTGGCGATACTTTCAGTTCACGCGCGAGGAGAAGTTTGCGATGCTCTACGCGGGGCTTCTTCTCGTCGTTGTTCTGGCGATTGGATTTTTTGCGATGCGGGCGTTGGCGCGTTGAAGGTAGGGGATGCAAGTGGCAACCGAAAAAACAGACCGATATGATTTTCGCAGCATCGAAGCGAAGTGGCAACAACGCTGGGCGGACGCCGATTTGTTCCGCACGCGGGCGGAGTCAGGGCGGAGGAAGTTTTACTATCTCGACATGTATCCCTACCCGTCGGGCAAACTCCACATGGGGCACATCCGCAACTACACGATTGGCGACGTGGTGGCGCGGCATCGCGTCATGTGCGGCGACAACGTGCTGCACCCGATGGGTTGGGACGCTTTCGGCTTGCCCGCTGAAAATGCCGCCATCAAGAACAAAACGCACCCCCGCGACTGGACGCTGCGCTGCATCGCCGACATGAAGCAGCAGTTCCACCAGATGGGCATCGCCTTCGACTGGCACCACGAAATCTCCACCTGCGAACCTGACTATTACAAATGGACGCAGTGGTTCTTCCTGAAGTTCTTCGAGAAGGGGTTGGCGGAGAAGAAACGCTCGTTTGTCAACTGGTGCCCCCGCTGCGCGACCGTGCTGGCGAACGAGCAGGTCAAGCAAGGGTTGTGCGAACGTTGCGACACAGCGGTGACGAAGAAGGAGATGGAGCAGTGGTTCTTCAAAACCACCGCTTACGCGCAGCAACTGCTGGACGACATCGAAACACTAAAACACTGGCCCGAGCGCGTCAAAACCATGCAGCGCAACTGGATTGGGCGCAGCGAAGGCGTTCAATTCGAACTCAAAATTCAAAACTCAGAACTCAAAATTGAGGTTTTTACGACGCGCATTGACACGGTTTACGGCGTGACCTACATGGTGCTGGCGCCGGAGCATCCATTTGTCGAGGAACTGACGAAAGGCACGGAACGTGAGGCGGAGGTCAAAGCATTCGTGCAGGAGTGTCTGGCACAGAGCGAAATGGACCGCGCCGCCGCGGACGTGGAAAAGAAGGGCATCTTCACGGGCGCGTACGCCGTCAACCCGATGACCGCCGAACCCGTGCCGATTTGGGTAGCGAACTACGTGCTGATGGAATACGGCACGGGCGCGATTATGGCGGTTCCCGCCCACGACCAGCGCGACTTTGAGTTTGCGAAGCAATATGACCTGCCGATTCGCGTTGTGATTCAGCCCGCCGGGGTTACGCTGAACGCTGAGGACATGACGGAGGCTTACGTCGGCGACGGCGTGCAGGTCAACTCCGCGCAGTTCGACGGGTTGCCCAACCGCGCAGCGATGACGGCGATTGCCGAATACATGGAGAAGGAGGGCATCGGGCAGCGCGTGGTCAACTACCGTTTGCGTGATTGGTGTCTGTCGCGGCAGCGTTACTGGGGCGCGCCGATTCCGATAGTTTACTGCGACCAATGCGGCATCGTGCCCGTGCCCGAAAAAGATTTGCCCGTGCTGTTGCCGACGGACGTGGAGTTCAAAGTCGGCGTCAATCCACTGACGACCGGCGCGACGTTCGTGAACACGACCTGCCCTCAGTGCGGCGGCGCGGCGCAGCGCGAGACGGACACGATGGACACGTTCGTGGACTCGTCGTGGTATTTCTTGCGCTTTGCCAGTCCGCACACGGATACCGAAGCGTTCAACCGCGAAGACGTTGAATTCTGGCTGCCTGTTGACCAGTATGTGGGCGGCATCGAGCACGCGACCATGCACCTGATTTACGCAAGGTTCTTCACGAAGGTGCTGCACGACCTCGGCTTGATTTCGTTCCGCGAGCCGTTCCCGCGTCTGTTCACGCAGGGCATGGTCAACATGATGTTCTTCCGCTGCCAAGCCTGCGGACATGACGCGATGGAGGCGCGCGTGGACGGCGATGCCCTGCGCTGCGTGAAATGCGAGAGCGACCGAATCATCCGCTGCGTCGAGAAAATGTCCAAGTCCATCGGCAATCAGGTCACGGCGGACTTTGTCTGTGAAAACTACGGGGCGGACACGGGGCGTATGTATGCGCTGTCGGTGGGACCACCTGACCAGCAGTTTGACTGGCCGGTGGAAGAGGTGGAAGAGGACGGCACCCTGCGTATCAAGCCCATCCTGCGAGACATCGAAGGCATCTCGCGTTTTCTGGGGCGCGTGTGGCGGTTGATTGCGCCGCGCGCGGAACGTTTCGTGAGAGACTGGCGCGGGCAAATAACCAGTGTCGAGTTGACGGGCGAACAGACGCGCCTACGCCGCAGAACCCACCAAACTATCCAGCAGGTGACGAACGACATCGAGCGGTTTTCGTTCAACACGGGGATTGCGGCGATGATTAAACTGGTCAACGAGTTGACGCCGTTTGCCGACAAAGCGTTTGCCGCGCCCATCGCCTGCGCGGGAGATACGTTCGTCTTCAGCGAAGCCGTCGAGAACTTGGTGCTGCTGCTGTCGCCGTTCGCGCCGCACATTGCGGACGAACTGTGGGAGCGGCTGGGCTTTGTGGGCAGCACCTATGGCGCGTCGTTCCCGCAAGCCGACCCCGATGTGGCGCGTGAAGAGGAAATCGTTATTCCCGTGCAAGTCAACGGCAAAGTCCGCGCGCGGCTGACCGTGCCCGCCGACATCAGCGACCACCAACTGCGCGAACTCGCCCTGAACAACGAAGCCGTGCGAAACCACGTCAACGGCAAAACCGTCCAAGACGTGCGGATTGTGCCCAAGCGGTTGGTCAACGTCGTCGTCAAGTAAAAGTGTCAATGAGTCAATGAGTCAACGAGTTCCCGTCATTGACTTATTGACTCACTGACCCATTGACTCAGATGACAACTCACACGGTTGAATATCTTCAAGAAAAACTACAACACCTCCGCTTGCGGTTGCACCAGGCGGAGCGGGAATTGAAGGCGATTGAGCGGCAGCAGGCGTTGAACCGGGCGCGCCATCGGATGCAACGCGAGTGGGAACGCGCCGAAGCCAAGATAACGAAACTCAAAGAAGAAGAAACGCACCTGTTAGAAGAAATTCAAAAACTCACCCAACCCGCCGCTGCGTCCGCCGTTGCCACAGCGGACGTGGCAGTTTCATCATCAGAGGAGACCGCTGCCTCAGGGGAGACGACGGCATGAGTGTTGAACGGAAAAAGAGAATACTGGTCGTTGACGATGACCCTGTCATCGTTCGGGCGATTACAATCAATCTCCAATCCGTCGGTTACGAAACCATCACTGCCTTCGATGGCACGGACGGACTGCGTAAGGTCGTCGCCGAAAAGCCCGACCTTGTGATTTTGGACATTATGATGCCGGAGATTGACGGCTTTGAGGTGCTGAAGTTACTCAAGGACAATCCTGAAACGCAGCACATCCCTGTCATCATGCTCACGGCTTTCCCGACCGACGAAAACGTCACCCGTTCTTACGGCTTGGACAGCGACTGCTTCATTCCCAAGCCCTTTGAACCCGAAGTGTTGTTGATTGTCGTTCAACGCTTGCTGACAGCCGCCGAAGAAGACCATCTAACGCATGATGAAGGTGCATGAGGTCATTAGTTCATTGACCAATTAACCAAATTGGATTTATTGACTAATGAACCAATTCCCTGCGAGGTGAGTGATATGAAAACACCCACCAAAAAAATCCTTGTTGCCGATGACGAACCGCCTGTGGTTCAGATCATTCGCGCCAATCTGGAACTGGAAGGGTATCAGGTGGTCACCGCCTACGACGGTGTTCAGGCATTGGAGAAGGCAAAAGCGGAACACCCCGACCTGCTCATCTTAGACATTATGATGCCCCGCATGGACGGCTTTGACGTGCTGGACGCGCTGAAAAAAGACGCCGCCACTGAAGACATTCCCGTCATCATGCTGACCGCCCTCAACGAAATCGAGCACATGGACCAGGCGGCGCGCAAGGGCAGCTATTGCTACCTGACCAAGCCTTTTGAGCCGCTGGAGTTGCTGATGATCGTGCGCCGTTTGCTGAAGGCGTTGGAGGAAGAACAACTGACCGTCTGAACTGTTTGTAGGAGCGCAATTTATTGCGCGTCCGGATGTGTTGCTTAACGCGCAATGAATTGCGCTCCTACAAACGATTGTCGAAAGAGGATTGACAGACCGTGTTCCTCTCGCGGGCGCAGCAGGTTCTCGTCGTGTTAAGCCTTCTCGCGCTGGCGTCGTGCGCGGGATACGGGCTGGTTGCCTACACTGGAGCGCGCCGCGTCGCCCAAGAAGAGGTCAGGTTTCAGGAATCGCCTTTCCCGCCCGATGAAAAACCCGAAACCCTTGTCGTCCATGTCGCCGGTCGCGTCAAAAAGCCGGGCGTGTATGAGTTGACCCCCGGCTCTCGCGTGCGCGATGCCCTCGCCGCTGCGCAGGGTGAAACCAAAGACGCCAACGTTCACGCCCTCAACTTAGCCGCCTTCCTCCGCGACGGCGAAAAAATCTGGGTGCCCAGTCGACAGGAATCTACCGCTGGATGGACGGCAAATCACGACGCGCCGTCTGCGTCCGTAACGCCTCCCGCCTTCTCCCCCTCCCGAGTAAGCCGCACCTCCGCCAAGCCCCCCGCGGCGTGGCTCAAACAGCACCGCATCAACCTCAACACCGCGACGGTGGCGCAACTCCAACAACTCCCCCACATCGGTCCCGTGCTGGCGGAGCGCATCGTCCTCTACCGCCGCGAGCACGGACGCTTCACCAGCCTCGAAGACCTGCTCAACGTCCCCGGCATCGGGGAAAAGAAGTTTGAGCAGATACGGGAGTGCATTACGCTCTAAATTCCCTTAGAGCCTATCCCAAAATTCGTTTGTAGTCAGGCACGGAACGGAGTGGAATGCCGTTGGGACGCCACTCCGCTGCGCTGTGTGGCTGACTAAGAACATTTTTGGGATAGGCTCTTATCAACGCTGGAACGCCTCCCGTCGTTCCTCCACCCGCCGCGCCTTGAACGCCGTGCGTTCCAGCGTGTCTTTCGGCGCAAACTCCACCTGCGGCGTGAAAGCCAGCGCCGTTCGTAGTAACGACTTCAGTCGTTCGTGCAGCACGTCGCGGCAGTCAGGCGGCAACTCTTCGACGAGTTCGACCACGACGGCGCAGACGTCGCGCTTGCGCTCTGTGTCCGTCCAGAGGCGGATGCGATATTCGGGCGTGAGTTCTTTGAATGAGCGAACGACCTGCTCGACCTGCATGGGATAGAAGTTCGTGCCCATGAAAATAATCATGTCATCGGCGCGTCCCAAAATGCCGCCGACGCTGCGCGCGTGCGTACGCCCGCAAGCGCACGGCTCAGTCGTGACGCTCACGAGGTCGTTCGTCCAGTAGCGAATCATTGGCGTCGCCGTCTTCGCCAGATGTGTGATGACCAGCACGCCGCGTTCGCCTTCGGAGACGGGTTCTTTCGTGTCGGGGTCAATGACCTCAATCAGGTGCAAATCCTCGCTCCAGTGCAACCCCGCCTGCGCGACGCACTCGCTGGTAAACGTCGGTCCGATTTCCGCCAAGCCGTAGTAGTCGTAAGCCTTAATGCCCAAGCCTTCTTCCAACGCTTGCCGCGTCGCGGGCACTTCCGCGCCCGGCTCGCCGCCGAAGCAACCCAAACGGAGGTGAGTGGTGAGTGGTGAGTGGTAAGTTGTTTGGCGCAACTGCTCCGATAGGTAGACGCCATAAGACGGGGTGGCGATAAGGACGGTGGACTTCAAGTTGAGGATGTAATCAATCTGCCGCTCGGTCAACTGTGCGCCGATGGGCACGACGAGGCAGCCGATTTTGGCGCAGGCGTAATGCACCGCCAGCCCGGCGACCCACAACCCATAAGAGAAAGCGTTTTGCACGACATCGCCGGGGCGGACGCCGAAACTCCACATCGTCCGCGCCGTCACGTCCGCGATGTAAGCCACGTCCTCCGCCGACCAAATCGTGTGCACCGGCTTTCCCGTCGTCCCCGTGCTGGGATGAATCTCGCGCCACTCGCCCTGCGGCGCAATCGTGTATCGCCCAAAGTAAGGATGCGCTGCCTGCTCGTCGCGCAACTCCTGCTTCGTCACGAATGGAAATCTTCGGATGTCGTCCAGAGATGCAAGGATGCCGGGATGCACGCCCGCTTTATCAAAACGCTCGCGGTAGAACGCGCTCTGATGATAGCACCGTTCCACCTGCCAGCGCAGCCGCTCCCACTGCAACGCGCGCAGTTGGTCGCGGGGTAGGGTTTCGATGTCGGGGTTCCAGAAGGGGTTATCCATAGGACACCTCCACTCGTCAGATTAGTCTGCCCTGCGGCGGGGCGTGTGGCAGCGCGGCGGTTTGGGCTGGCCTCGGATAATCTCCACCTCAATCCGCTCAATCAAAATCTGCTCCTCGCGGATCCCTTTGACTTGCCAGAGGTGCTCGCGCAGGTTGAGTTCCAGTTGAGCGAAGTAGTTGCGGCAGCGTTGGGTGGGCTTGGTGTAAACGGTGAACTCGGTGTGGATGTCAAAGGCGGTAGTGCGCTTCCGCGTCCCTCGCATCTCCCACGTGCCGATGACAGGAGACTTCTTGACATCATTGGTGGTGCAGCCGCCAAAGTCATGGGTAAACAGTTCCAAGAGTTCTAAGGCATCCCCCTCAGAGAAGACCTCTTGTTCATGGCGGAAGCGCGGCAGAAGCACGTAGAATCTGAAAGTGGGTCCCTCAAACGGCTCAAGGCGTGCGTCCTGAGCGGCGATGCGTGGCTGTCCGAACGGTCTTGCTGGTGCCTCTCCTGGTTTCTTTCTCATCCCTTTCCTCCGTCTTGTCGCTGTTGGAGATGTGTTTCCACTTGACTCCCGCCTTCGTCAGTTTCTTGAGTTGCGACTCGCTGGCAACGATACCTACCACACCAGCGCAGTCTATTGCGCTCACAGGACCGTCCTCTTTGAGCAGCCTCAACATTTTGATGCCGTCTTCACGGCTCAAGTAAGTGACGACATAGTGCGTCTCAATTTTCTGCTTGCGCATTTGTATCACCCGTCCTTTCTTTTCGTCGCCGCTCTACTTCATCCTTCACTGCTGCCTTATTATCCGTTCCACCTGCCAGCGCAGCCGCTCCCACTGCAACGCGCGCAGTTGGTCGCGGGGTAGGGTTTCGATGGACTCGTTCCAGAAAGGTTTATCCATGCTCCACCTCCCTTTCACTCTGAGCGAACTCCGATTATATCACCCTGTCGCTGTGGAATCAAACGCGCACATGAGTTATACTCTAAGCAGAACAGTAAAAGAGGGAGGCAACTTTATGGAAACCACGGGGGACGAATGTGGTCAACGGGGAGGGTCTCACTGCATCCTGCTTGGGGAGCCTGACAGTATTCACACCTGTCTTTGGCTCGCTCTCTCACCCGCTGGCGCAGCCTGTCGGGGATGTAGGCATCTGCCATCAAGCCTTCCCCCTGCGCCCGTTTGCCTTCTCTGCCTTTTCCAGTTGGGAGAGCCGATGCAGGGCGCGGGCTTTCTCAAGGTTCTTGCGGTCAATAAACTCCAACAGCCTGTTCAACTCACCCTGGTCTTTCGGCGTGAGCGTCCCCACATTTCCTTTGTAGAGCAACTCCTCCCACCGTTCCTGCTTCGCTTGCGGGAGGCGGTAGTTAGCGGCAGCACGTAGTTGCTCCGTGTCTTCTTTTTCGCGGCTGCGCCTCACTTGTTCCCACGCTCGCTCAAACCGTTTGAAGTCACTCGGAGGCAACTGCTTGATCGCTTCAACTAAGAATGCCTAACAAAACCTGTTTCGCTCCCTTTTGTCCCACGATTGAAATCGTGGGCTACTTTCACAAAACCCCGATGCATCCCGATGTATCGGGATGCATCGGGGTTTTGTTAGGTGCTCTTAGTAGCGATGATGAAAGCCCTCAACCCACCTCTCACACGGCGAGATGAGGGCTTTCTATCGTCTTCAACATCACCCCGCACAAACCGACTGAATCTCCGCCAACCCTTCCGCCACCGGCTTCCATGTCACTCCTGCGTCCTCACTCGCATATAGCGTCGAACCCGCTGCGCAGAGAACGTAGTTCGGCTGCGGCAGCGAGAAGGCGATGCCGTTTGTGTCAATGACAGCGTGAAGAGAGTCCGGCAAATTGATGACCTTCCGCCAAGTTAGTCCGGCGTCGTCGCTGCGGAACAGCGCAAACTGCGGTCCGTGCCGCCGCCAGCCAGGCGGGGCGAAAGGCGAGCCGCTCACCAGAACGATGTCGGGATTCCGCGGATGAATGGCGATGCCGCGACAGTAAAGATTGGTCATGCCCTCATTGCGCCGCTGCCACGTCGCGCCTTCGTCTTCGCTGAGATAGAAGCCGTCGGCGGTGGCGGCGTAGATGCGCTCGGGCTTCAATGGGTGCGTCGCTACCTGATGGACGTCCTCTTCTAAGCCGTCGTTGATGGTCTCCCACGTCTCGCCGCCGTCGCGGGTGCGCATGATACCGCCTACGTGAATGTCAAGGTAGAACTGCCGCGCCGACTTCGCCGCCATTGTCCGCACCGATGCCGGTCCACCCCAAGGTGTGTAGAACTCCTCCGCAAGCGGCAACTTGTCCAGCGCGCCGACGAGTTTCCATTTCTTCGTGCCGAGCCGCTTGCCGAAAACTCGCGTCGGCTCCGTGCCCGCGTAGAGAACGTCGCCGATGATGAGAAGCGATTCCACCGAAACGTCGTCGGCAACCTGCGTCACCGTCCACGTTCCGCCGTTTCGTTCCCACACTTGTCCGCCTTCTCCCACAACCGCGATATGACCTTCGGTTGTGACGACCTGATAAGTTTTCTTGTCGTCCAACCCAACGGTCCGCCCCGCGCCTGTGTTCTCGTCCCACTGAAGAATGCCCTGCTGCGTGCTCAGGTAGAACATGATGACAGTCTCCCCGCTGTAACTGGGTGCATTACGCGGAATTTGCCGCCCTGCTGCCCCCGAATCTGCCACCGAATTGAATTCGGTGTCTAAGAGCCTATCCGAAAAGTAGCGCCGATATCCTGTCGGCGGGCAGGCAGGATGCCTGCGCTACACTTTTCGGATAGGTTCTAAGACGACGGAACGAAAGTCTGCTAAAGCAGACTCGTTTGTTGTTTAGCCTGCTTTTAGCAGGCTTTCCAGCCGTTGTAGACGCCGAATTCGATTCGGCGGGAAGCAGACTCGTTTGTCGTTTAGCCCCGATTCATCGGGGCTTTGCCGGCGTCTTAGACGCCGAATTCGATTCGGCGGGAGGAGGGCTCCAGCGGGGCGCAGGGCGTAAAGTTTGCCCCCTGCCTCCTGACCATCCTCCGTCGGAGCAGCGCCTCCCTCCGAGGGTTGCAAATTTTACGTAATGCACCCCTGCAACTTTATCTCTCAGTATAGCATCTTTCTGAACTTCCCACAAAAGGCAATTGCGGTTATAATCAAGCCTGAAACTTTTCCCAAACTCTTGTGTAAACAGAACATGAACGTTGGCGCTTGCACAGACAAAGGCAGAGTCCGCGACATCAACGAGGATGCTTACGTGGCGCGTCCCGACGTGGGGTTGTTTGCCGTCGCTGACGGAATGGGCGGGCACGCGGCGGGCGAGGTGGCGAGCCGTCTGGCGATTGACGCCCTCACGCACGTCGCCGAACATTCCAACGCCGCGCCCGAAACGCGACTGCGCGAGGCGTTTGATGCGGCACACCGCGCCGTCCGGAATGAGGCGCAGCGGAACGGTTCGAACATGGGCACGACGTTGACGGCGGTGCTGATTCAAGGGCGTCAAATCGTCGTGGGGCACGTGGGCGACAGCCGCGCTTATATCGTTCAACTCGACGGCGTGCAACAACTCACTGAAGATCATTCCCTCGTTGCTCAACTCGTGCGCGAGGGGCACCTGACGGAGGAACAGGCGGAGCGACATCCGCAGAAGAACATTCTCACGCAGGCGTTAGGCTCGACGGAGGATTTGTGCATAGACGTTTTCAGCCTCTCGCTTCCGCCGGACGCCGCGTTGCTGTTGTGTTCTGATGGACTGAGCAACATGGTCACGTCCGCCGAGATTGCTAAAATCGTCTACCATACCGCCGACGCGCAGCAAGCCGCGCAGCGACTCGTCGACATGGCGAACCGTCGTGGCGGACCGGACAACATCACGGCGCTGGTCATCAAACAGGCAGAGACAAAACCGCTCCTCTCTCCTACTCTGCGCAAGCCGTTCATCGTGTTGCTGATTATGTCCGTATTGTTATCGGCGGCGACGTTGGGCGGGCAGTGGTATCTCGACCATTCATATTATTTGGGTGAAGTGGAGGGGCGCGTCGCCATCTATCGCGGCGTGCCGATGAAGATTGGCGACGTGCCGCTGTCGAGTCTGGAGGTTATCACCGCGCTGCGCGTGAAGGACGTTCTGCCCGCCTACCAGCAGCAGATTCAAGAGGGCATCATCGTTAAGGACTTGAGCGATGCCGTCGAACGTCTCAAAGCCATCGCCGCGCCCCAACCCAAGCCGAAGCCCAAGCCCCCTGCGAAACCCAAAACGACGAAACCTGTGAAGCCCCAGATGAACACAGATAAACATGGATGAGTTGATATCCATCCGCGTTCCTCTGGGTCCATCTGTGGTTCAAAATGACTCTCAGTCGCGCAAAGACGGAATGGTCTCTATTGTCCTTTGCCGTCGTCCTCGGACTCGGCGCGTTCGCGCTCGTGCATCTGACGTGGACGACCGCGTGGGACAACGCGCTGCTGGTGCCGCTGGTGGCGATGGCGGGATTCATCGCGGTGGAACTCTACCTGACGCATCAGAGAATTCGCCACGACTCGCTGCTGCTGCCGCTGGTCGCGCTGCTCGTGGGGTTGGGGCTGGCGCTGTTGTATCACGTCAAACCGCTGTTGCTGGGGCAGCAAGCGATTTCATTGCTGCTCGGCTTGGTCGCTCTCGCGGCGACGTGCCACTTGCGCGATGTGCGCGCTCTGACGCGCTACAAATATACGCTGATGTTGTTGAGCCTCGTGTTGATGCTGCTGGTGATTTTCGTGGGTCATCCGCTCGGCTCCCGCGAGGTGCGGCTGGGCATCCGCTTTGGCGGGTTCAGTTTCCAGCCGTCGGAACTTGTGCGGATTCTGTTAGTGATTTTTCTGGCGGGGTTTCTGGCGGAGAAACAGGAGGTTCTCACCTACGGCGCGCGCGGGTGGTGGCACGTCTCCCGCGCCGACATGCGCTACCTCGGACCGATGACGGTGTTGTGGGGACTGGTCATGCTCCTGCTCATCAAGCAGCAGGATTTGGGCATGGCGCTGCTGTTTTTCGGCATCTTTCTGGCGATGCTCTACCTTGCCAGCGCGCGAGAGATTTATCTCGCCATCGGCATCACCGCATTTGCGGCGGGCGCGTATCTGGCATATCGCCTGTTCCCGCACGTCCGCACGCGGTTCGACATCTGGCTCAATCCGTGGGCGGACATTGACAATAAGGGCTACCAGATTGCGCAATCGCTCTTCGCCTTGAGCGGGGGGGGCTTGTTCGGAGCGGGGTTGGGTCAAGGCTGGGCGCCCCGCGTTCCCGCCGTTCACACCGACTTGATTTTTGCAGCAGCGGCGGAAGATTTGGGGTTGTTGGGCGCGACCGCGATTCTTCTCGTGTTCGCGCTGATTCTCTATCGCGGCTATCGCATCGCCTGCCGTGCCCGCGATGACGTGAGCGTGTTGATGGCGGGCGGACTGACCACCGCGCTCGCGCTGCAAGTGCTCATCATCGTCGGCGGCGTCGTGAAGATGACGCCGCTCACCGGCGTCACGCTGCCGTTCATGAGTTACGGCGGCAGTTCGCTGGTCAGCAATTTCATCCTCATCGGACTGCTGATGGTCGTTTCCAAAGAGGAGTGACGGAGTGTTGGAGTGTTGGAGCGTTGGAGTGTTGGAATCAACATTACTCCATCACTCCATTACTCCATCACTCCATTACTCCATCACTCCAAAACCATGAAGCATAACCTTGTGAGACTTGCCGTCCTGTTCTTCGCCGCTTACGGCGTGCTGGTGGGCTTTTTGACTTACTGGCAGGTGGTGAAAAGCGACGAACTGATGGACCACCCGCGCAATCGGCGGCTGGCGCTGCGCGAGCAGCGAATTCAGCGGGGGGGAATTTACGACCGCCACGGGCAGCCCATCGCGCAGAGCAAGTTCGCGAATGGCGAACAGCGGCGCGTTTACACCGATCCGAAAGCCGTCGCGCACCTCGTCGGCTACGTCAGCAAGCGTTACGGGCGCGTCGGACTGGAAGGCACGTTGAACCGCACCCTCTCGGGTATGTCGGGGGACGAATGGCTGCTGGAGTTGCAGGACAGACTCTTCAACCGCCAGCGGCGCGGCAACGATGCGTTTCTGACAATTGACCTGAGAGTGCAGCGCAAAGCCGCCGAAGCGATGGCAGGTCGGCGCGGCGCGGTGGTCGCGCTCCATCCCAAGACGGGCGAAGTGCTGGCGATGGTCAGCGTGCCCGGCTACGACCCGACGCAGGTGGACGAGACTTGGGACACGCTCCAGAATGATAGACGCACGCCGCTGCTCAACCGCGCCACGATGGGGCTGTATCCGCCCGGTTCGACGTTCAAGGTCGTGACGCTCTGCGCGGCGCTGGAAAACGACGTCGTGAAACCGGACGAAACTTTCCGCTGCTTCGGCTCGACCAAGTTCGGCGATTACACGGTTCACGAGCCCAGCGGGCGGGCGCACGGACGGGTGAATCTCACGAGGGCGTTGGTCGTATCATGCAATGTAACGTTCAGTCAGTTGGCGGTGCGCGTCGGGCAGGTCAATTTCCAGAACTTCGCGCAGGAATTCGGGTTGGACGGGAACATCGCGTTCGAGTTGCCGACGACGACCTCCTCGCTGCTGCGTCAGGGGTCAGCCCTGACGACGAGCATTTTGGCGCAAAGCGGGTTCGGGCAGGGCGAAATCATTGTGACCCCGATGCAGATGGCGCTGATTGCCGCGACGATTGCCAACGACGGCGTGATGATGCAGCCGTATCTCATCAAGCAAGTTCGCAACCCCGAAGGCGCAATGATGAGGACGCGCTCGCCGCAGCCGCTGCGTCAGGTGATGCAGGTGGATACGGCGCGTAAAGTCAAAGAGATGATGTCGCACGTCGTCAGCGAAGGAACGACGCGCCGCCTCATGTCGTCGTTGGGAGTGAAGGTCGCCGCGAAAACCGGCACCGCCCAGAACCCGCACGGCAAAGCGCACGCCTGGTACATCGCGTTCGCTCCCGCCGACAACCCGACGATTGCCGTCGCCGTCATCGTCGAAAACGCCGGCGCCGGTTCGGCGGTTGCCGCGCCCGTCGCCAGAGACGTCATTGCGGCGTGGATGAAGGGTAGTTCGTAGTAGCACAATGCATTGCGCGTCGTGGAGGCATACGACGCGCAATGCATTGCGCTACTATGAACGTTGGAGGCAGTATGGTCGGACAGACTTTGAATGACCGTTATCGCGTCGAAGACAAAATCGGCGAAGGCGGGATGGCGGTCACGTATCGGGCAACGGACGCGCTGTTGGGGCGCACGGTCGCGCTGAAAATTCTGCGTGAGCAGTATTGGCACGACGCGGAGTTCGTCGAACGCTTCCGCCGCGAGGCTCAGTCGGCGGCGAGTCTGTCGCATCCGCACATCGCCGCCGTCTACGACATCGGCAAGCACGGCGACATGCCCTACATCGTGATGGAACTCGTCGAAGGTCCCAACCTTCAGGAAGTTCTCAAGCGCGACGGTGTGCTGCCCGTCGACCGTGCAGTCAAAATCGCCGAGCAGGTCTGCGACGCTCTCGCCCATGCGCACGCCAAAGGTATCATCCACCGCGACATCAAGCCGCATAACATCCTGCTGTCGGACGGCGACCGCGTGAAAGTCACCGATTTCGGCATCGCCCGCGCGCGTTCGGCGGAGACCATCACGAAAACGCACGCCCTCATCGGCACGGTCGCCTACATCTCTCCTGAGCAAGCCAAGGGCGAATCCGCCACCCCCGCGAGCGATTTGTATGCGTTAGGCGTTGTGCTTTACGAAATGCTCACCGGTCGCGTGCCGTTCACCGGCGAAACGCCCGTCGCTATCGCCCTCAAGCACGTCAGCGAACCGCCCGCGCCGCCTTCGCAATACCGTCCCGACCTTCCCGCCGCCGTCGAACAAGTCGTCCTCAAAGCCCTCAGCAAAGACCAAACCGTCCGCCACGTCACCGCCCAAGAACTCCTGCGCGACTTGCAGAACGTGAAATCGGGTCAACCATTAACCATTAACCATCAACCATCAACCACTGCCGCTTCATTCGATCCCGACAGAACGCAGTTGATTCCCCGCCCCGTCATCCCCGCCGCTGGGGTCGCCACCGAACCAGAGCGCAAAGAACCGTGGATGGAAAAAACCGCTATCCGCCCGCGCACCGCCGTCTCCCCTCGCGTGACAAGAGCGACGGACGTGCCGCGACGCGGAACGCCGTGGGGCGCCCTCATCGGCGTCGGCGTGCTGATTGCCGTCATTTGGGGGGGAGGCGCGGGTATCGTCATGAACCTGTCCGGCGCATCGCCGCCAAACGTTCACACCACCGTCGTGCCCAACCTCATCGGTCAGGACTCCGACACCGCTATGCGGTTGCTCCGACAGGCGCGTCTGCACTGGGGACAGAAGAGACTCGTGCCGAACGACTCCGTTGCGCGCGGGCAAATCCTTGAGCAAGACCCGCCGCCCGGCACGCAAGTCCCACAAGACAGCAGTGTGAACGTCACCATCAGTCAAGGACCGCCCATCCAAATCGTCAGCGTTCCCGACGTGACCGAGATGTCGCGCAGTAAAGCCGAAGACTTCTTGCGCGCTAACCATCTGACGGTCGGCAACGTCCGCGAAGAGCACAGCGACCATACTCCTGCGGGCTACGTGATGAGTCAGTCGCCGCGCGCGGGCACACGGGTCGAGAAGGACACAGCCATTGACCTCACCGTGAGCAAAGGACCAGAACCCAAGCCAGAGCCGGCTGGCGATGTGCAGATTATCCCCCCGCAAGACGGCAACTCCCACTCGGTTGTTAAAATCACCGTCTCCTCGGACCTGGGCCCCCAGAACGTCAAGGTTATTTTCCGCAGCGACGATGGCACGGAAACGACGTGGCACGACGAGTCGCACGCCGCCGGAGATGAGTTTGAAGTCCCCGTCCCAATTCCGCAGGACGGCGAGATTCTGGTGTTCATCGAAGGGACGCTGGTGAAGTCAGAGAAGGTGAAGGCGAGAGAGTAGTTTGCCCGTGTGACTAATTGGACGTAACGATTATAGGGGCAGTTTCTGAACATGTCCAATACCCGCATCCAACGTGGGCATGTTTGGGAACTGCCCTTACAATTTTGTTCCCCGGCAAGGATAATACGACTTTGAAGGATTGAGGCATCGAGCAACGAATCAGAGGATAACCAACGCAGCGGAGAGGGGAAAGATGTCCGACCCGAAGAGTTATCATACAACTTCCGAAGAGTTCCGCCGCTGGGGACGGGCGGTGGTGGACTGGATTGCCGATTATTACGAGAGCGTGGAGGCACGTCCGGTGTTGTCGCAAGTGTCGCCGGGACAGGTGCGCGCCGCTCTGCCCGAGAAGCCGCCGTGGCGGGGCGAGGATTTTGAAACGATTCTCTCCGATGTGGACAGAATCATTCTGCCCGGTATCACCCACTGGCAGTCGCCCAATTTCTTTGCCTTTTTTCCCGCGAACACGTCGGGACCTTCCATTTTAGGGGAGCTGCTTTCGGCGGGATTGGGTGTTCAGGGTATGTTGTGGGCGACGAGTCCGGCGTGCACCGAGTTGGAGACGCACGTCTTGGATTGGCTGGTAGACATGCTGGGGCTGCCGCCGCAGTTTAAGTCATCCGCAGCGGGGGGCGGCGTGATTCAGGATACCGCGTCCAGCGCGTCGCTCTGCGCCCTGCTCGCCGCCCGCGAACGGGCGACGAACTTCGCGAGCAATGAGCGCGGCTGCGACGGGCGGCTGGTGGCTTACGCCTCCAATCAGGCGCACTCCTCGATTGAGAAAGCCGTCAAAATCGCAGGATTGGGGCGTCAGAACCTCCGACTGATTGACGTAGACAACGGCTTTGCGATGCGCCCGGACGCGCTCGCCGCGCAGATTCAGCGGGATCGTCAAGCGGGGTTGATTCCCTGCTTCGTCTGCGCGACGGTTGGCACGACGTCCTCAAACGCCATTGACCCTCTGCCCGCCATCGGGCGGATTTGTCGGGAGGAAGGCATCTGGCTGCACGTCGACGCCGCGATGTCCGGCGCGGCGGCGATCTGCCCGGAGTTCCGTTTCATTCACGACGGGGTGGAGTTCGCCGATAGTTACTGCTTCAACCCGCACAAGTGGATGTTTACGAACTTCGACTGCGATTGTTTTTACGTGGCGGACCGCGCGGCTCTCATCAACACCCTGAGCGTGCTGCCGGAGTATCTGCACAATCGGGCGACCGAATCGGGCGCGGTCATTGACTACCGCGACTGGCAGATTCCGTTAGGCAGGCGGTTTCGTTCGTTGAAGTTGTGGTTCGTCATTCGTTGCTACGGGATTGAGGGGTTGCGCTACCACATTCGTCAACACATCGCGCTGGCGCAGGAATTTGCTCAGTGGGTTCAGTCCGACGCCCGCTTTGAACTTGTCGTGCCGCCGCCGCTCAACCTCGTTTGCTTCCGGCACCTCGGGGGAGATGCTGTAAACGAGAAGTTGCTGGAGCGACTGAACCAAAGTGGCGCATTGTATCTGACGCACACGAAACTCAACGGTCAATACACGCTGCGATTCTGCGTGGGGCAGGCGCGCACCGAAGCGCGTCACGTGCGTCGCGCATGGGAACAAATTCAGTGGACGGCGGCGGAGGTTGAAGCGTCTTTCGCCAACGGATGAAACGTCTCAACGGATAACGACTTTATTGGTCAACAGGGCATTTGAGCCCCTCTCTGCTCCATTCCGTGAGAGACCACGCCGACATCCTATGTCGGCATAGGATGCCGACGTGGTCTCCCTGTCCAGTTATCCTGTCGACCTATATTGAATTTGAAAAAGCCATATCCGTTGGCACATTTCATCCGTTGGCGAAGAACCAAACGGGGGAACGATAATGACAACGTTCATCACGCTCACAACGGCTTTGGGTGTTCTTCTTCTCGCCGCGCTGATGCAGGTGGAATCGGGGAGCGGCGAAAAACCTCTGACGGGGACTTGGGTGCAGGTGACGGCGAAAGCCGCGTTCAGCCCGCGCGATACTGCGGAGGATTTGGTGTATGATGGGAAGATGTGGTTGAGCAACGCCTATCACAATGGGAACGTTCTCGTCCGGGACCTCTGGTCGTCGGTGGACGGCGTGACGTGGTCGAAGGTGCTGGACAACACGCCCTACGACGGTTACAGCGAGATGGTCGTTTATGACAACAAGATGTGGGCGATCAAGGGCAGTGTCTGGTCTTCGACGGACGGCGTGCACTGGAAGCAGGTGGCGGAGCGCACGCCGTTCGGCGTGCGGGGTTACGGCGAAGTCGTTGTGCATGACGGGAAGATGTGGCAGTTGGGCAGCGGCGAGGACGTCTGGCACACGACGGACGGAGTGAACTGGACGTGCGCGACCAAGAGCGCGCCCTACGGGAAACGCTTTGCCGCGGCGGTTGCCGTTTATAACGGCAAACTGTGGGTGATGGGCGGCAGCACGCCGGTCGCCAGCAACCCGCCGGAGAAACACTACAAAAACATCACAACTCACAACGACGTGTGGTGTTCGCCTGATGGCGCGACCTGGACGAAAGTGCTGGACCATGCGCCCTGGGCGGCGCGGCAGTGGTTCATTGCGAAAGTCTATCGGGACAAACTGTGGATTATCGGCGGGTTCGACAACCGCAACAGCGCGAACTTCAACGACGTTTGGTACACGGAAGACGGAAAGAACTGGCGCGAGTTCAAGTCCGAAACGAAGTTCTCGCCGCGCCACGAGCCGACCTGCTACGTTTTCAAGGACAGCCTGTGGGTCGTCGCAGGCAACTCGTGGCCCTTGCAAAATGATGTCTGGAGATTAACTTTGAGTAGTGAGCGGTGAGTGGTGAGTGGTCATTCGTTGGCGAAAGGAGTTTTTCCGTGCCCTCTCGCGTTCCGTGGCGCGCTCTCATTATTGGTCTGCTGATGGTCGCCGGTTTCACCGTCGCCGGTTGCTTTTCCGTGTTTCTGCGCTATGAAGTCATCGGCACGGGCTACATCCCGCGCGGCACGGTGTTCTTCCTGATGCTCCTCCTCGCGCTCAATGCGCTGGTGCGCCGCTTTGCGCGAAGGTGGCAACTGAGCCGCCAAGAACTTCTCGTTATCTTCGCGTTGATGCTGTCCATGGCGTCAATTCCCGGTCAGGACTACGCGCAGCACATCTACCTGAACCTTCTCGGTATCGTCAATTACAGCCAGCAGGGACAGGTGGCGAACCTCAATGTATTGCAATACGTTCCCGACTGGCTCATTCCGTCTAAGAACGCCGCCGAGCCGGTGATTCTTCACGCCTACACGGGTCTGCCTGAAGGCATCCCCGTTCCCTACCGCGCGTGGCTGGCGACGTTGGCGGCGTGGACGCCTTATATCTTTCTGCTTTACTGGACGATTGCGTGTTCTGCCGCGCTGCTGTTTACGCAGTGGGAGCGGCGCGAGCGGCTGCTGTTCCCGCTGATGCAGGTGCCGTTGGAAATTGCCGACACCGCCGACGGTCAAGCCTCCCCCCTCTGGAAGAACAGACTGCTGTGGATGGGGTTTCTTTTCAGCGCGTCGCTCTATGTCATCAAAGGCTTGCACTCTTACAACCCCGTTATTCCCGACCTGCGGCTGCAAGCCTCCGCGTCCGAGCGGTTCGCCAGCGGCGGACCGGTGTTCGGCACGGGACCTTGGGCGGTGTTCGACAACGTGCCGATTCACTGGTATCCTGAGATGACTGGCATCGCCTACCTGCTGTCCAGCGAAGTCGGGTTCAGTTTGTGGTTCTTCTACTTTCTCCGTCTGATTCTCACGATGCTGCGTATCTCGTGGGGTGTTCTCACGCCGCACGCTGATTACTTCAACTTCGCCACCTTCAGCGCGTACCTTGTCTTGGCGGTCAGCATTTTGTGGGCGGCGCGGGCGCACCTGTCGCGCGTCGTGCGGGCGGCGTTCGGGAGAGAACGCGACGTGGGCGACCCGATGCCCTATCGCCTCGCGTTCTGGGGGACGGCGTTTGGCATTGGCGGCATCGTGCTCTGGTGCCGTTGGATTGGCATTTCGTGGGGGGTGGCGGCTCTCCTGTTCATTCTGCATCCGCTGGTCTGCGTCGTCATCAGCCGCGTGGTGTGTGAGGCGGGGTTGTTCCTCTACTCTTCCCCGTTTCGCCTGAACGAGATGATTTACCGCACCGTTGGCACGGCGAACTTGGGAGCGCAAAACGTGACGCTGACGTTCATGGCGCACTGGGTCGACATCCGCAACACCAGCGCCCAAGAGATGCCGTTCATCATGCAAGCCTACAAAATCGGCTCCGAGTCCAAAGCCCACCCGCGTCACGTCGCATGGGGCGTGGTGGCGGCGATTTTCCTGAGCGTCCTTGTCTGTCACGTCGCCTCACTTTATGTGATTTACCACTCTGGCATCGGCAAATTGGGATGGTGGCCCCGAGGGGCGGGGCTGGGGTCGGTCAACTCGCTGGCGGGGTTTCTCAACAACCCGCAGGCGATGAACGCCGAGCGCTATCAGGCGTTGGGGGTGGGCGGGGCAATGATGGCGTTCCTCGTCGTCATGCGACAACGATTCCTGTGGTGGCCCTTCCACCCGTTGGGGTTCATCGCGTGGATGGGATGGCCCACGGAGCGTTACTGGCTGTCCGTCCTCATCGGCTGGCTGGTCAAAGTGTTCGTCCTGCGCTTCGGCGGCTACAAAGTGTTTAATGCCCTGCGCCCGTTTGCGTTCGGCTTGATTTTAGGCATCTGCTTCATCCTGACGTTCTGGATTCTCTTTCACTTCTTTGTGCCAGGACCGGAGTTGATTGCGGAGTAGGTCATTTCCTGTTATACTACAAGCGAGAAGGGTGAGACCAATGCTCAGTCCGTTTCCGGGGATGGACCCGTATCTGGAGAATCCAGTGTTGTGGTCGGGAGTGCATCAGGGCATTATTGGGTGCGCTCGGGCGGCGCTCAACGCCGTGTTGCCGCCGCGCTACGTGGCGGACATCGGAGAGCGCGTTTACGTCGTCCAATCTGACCGCAGCATTTACCCTAATGTCGTGGTGTTTGAGCAACCCCTTCCCCTCATGCCCCCAGCACGTCCGGGAGGCGGAACGATGGTCGCCAAGGTGGGCGACCCCCCTCTCATCCTGACTATTGAGCCAGCCGAAATCCGTGAGGTGTTTATCAAAATCCTGCCGGTGGGAGAAGAGGAGCGCGTGGTGACCGTCATCGAAGTCCTCAGCCCCAGCAACAAAACCTCCGGCAGCGAGGGACGCGCACTCTACCTTGCCAAGCAGCGAGACGTTTTAAGGAGTCAAACGCACCTGATTGAGATAGACCTGCTGAGGTCTGGCGAACACACGGTCGCCCCATCGCGCGCGGAGCTGCAAAGGAGAGGAGTTGTGTGGGATTACCTGATCAGCCTACATCGGGGCGGACAAAGTTGGCAATACGAACTGTGGCCCGTCACGCTGCGGCAGCCATTGCCGCGCATTCGCGTTCCCCTCGTAGATGACGAACCGGACGTGGAGTTGGACTTACAAGCCGTGTTGAACCGCGTCTACGACGAAGGCGCCTACGCCCGCCGACTGGACTATCGCCGTGATCCTCCGATGCCGCTCCGGGATGAGGATGCGCAGTGGGCAGACACCCTGCTGCGCGAGCGCGGATTACGTCCGTGAGGGCGGAATCTTCCTCAATACCCCCGCTGACAAGGATGACGAGAGAGGTTGCATCCGCCTTCTTTTATTTCCCCGTCATCATCGCCGCGTAGCGGCTTGCCTCCGCCATGATTTTCTCTTCGTCCAAGTGCGTGAACGTGCGATGGCGCAAGACGACTTTGCCATCAATGATAACGGTGTGAACATCCGACGCGCGCGCGGCGTAAACGAGGTGGGAAATGACGTTGTGGCGCGGGGTCAGATGCGGGGCGCGGAAGTCGAAGAGGGCGATGTCGGCTTTGAAGCCGGGCGCAATCTGTCCGATTTCGTTTTCCAGCCGCAAGCACTCCGCCCCTCGGCGGGTTGCTAATTCCAGAGCAGCGTAGGCGTCCAACGCGGTCGGGTCAAGCGTGGCGACCTTGTGCAGCAGCGCGGCAAGGCGCATTTCTTCAATCATATCCAAGTCGTTGTTGCTCGCCGCGCCGTCCGTAGCGAGACCGACGAGAACGCCTTCCTTGAGGTAGCGCACAATGGGCGCGATGCCGCTGGCTAACTTCAGGTTGCTGGTCGGGTTGTGCGCGACGGCGACGCGCTGGGCGCGGAGGATGTCAATGTCGGCGTCCGAGACGTAAACGCAGTGGGCGGCAAGCGTCGGCGCGTCGAACACGCCGATTTCGTTCATCACCTGAATCGCGCTCTTGCCGTTATATTTCTCGGCGATTTGCTTCATTTCGTCCTGCGTTTCTTGCAGGTGCGTGTGGATGGGAACACCCAACTCCAGCGCGGCTTCGCGCACGCGCCGCAGCAGCGGCGGCTCCACCGTGTAAAGCGCGTGCGGCGCGAGCATGACCTTGATGCGCCCGTCGGCGGCGCCGTTCATCTCGCGGCAGAAGTCAATCGCCTTCTCCAACCGCTGCGGCGCGTCAGGCAAAAAACCCAACAGCACGCCCGATGGACAGGCGCGAATCCCCGCATCTATCATCGCCTGCGTCGCCGCACGGAAGGTGTGATACATGTCGTTGAAGCACGTCGTCCCGCTGCGTATCATCTCCACCGCTGCCAGCATGGTGCCCCAATACACGGCGTCCTCGGCAAAGCCGTTCTCTAACATCTTCACCTCAGCGGGCCAAATCTTCTCTTGCAGCCACGGCATCAGCGGCATATCGTCCGCATAACCGCGCATCAGCGTCATCGCCGCGTGGGTATGCACGTTGACCAAGCCGGGCAGCGCCACCATGCCCGTTCCGTCTATCACTTCGGACGCCTCCACTTGTTGAGGGTATTGTTGAACGACTTCAGACGCCCTTCCGACCGCCTGAATCCGCTGCCCCTCAACCAAAATCGCGCCGTCCTCAATCACCTCACGATTGTCATTCATCGTCACAATCGTGGCATGTTGAACGAGAAGGGTGGACATTCTGGCATCACCTCAAACCTGTATCGTTGGGTTTGAGTGTATCATAGAACGTGGGGTGAGGCAACGGCAGACCTTGCCTCCACGATTTCATGTTTGTCTATAAATCGCAGAACGGTATACTAACGACAGATGCATCAGGGTGCATTACGTAAAATTTGCAACCCTCGTGAGGAGGCGTTGCGCCGACGGAGGTGGGGCAGGAGGCAGGAGGCAAATTTGACGTCCTGCGCCCCGCTGGAAAAAGGTTCGCCGAATCGAATTCGGCGTCTAAGACGGCTACAAAGCCTGCTCAAAGCAGGCT
>FWPU01005020.1_pt1 | contig 29585 bp, 22 predicted proteins | sample 2228361 | NCBI WGS metagenome assembly FWPU01 (sample SAMEA103939777, study PRJEB20133) | metagenome | reverse complement strand
GAGGGTTGCAAGCACCACAGCGGGAGTTCGGACGAACGGCCCGCTCAGTGCGCCGGTATGACACGCCGAAAGACAGACCCAGCAACTGAAGTCTCTCCGGGGCTCATCGCAGCCCGATACCGACGGGAGATCGTCGCGGTCCTTCTGGTTGCCCTGGGGTTGGTTACCCTGCTCAGCCTCTGCTCCATCACCCGAGGCGCGTGGATCAGCGGGTGGGCGCAAGGACTCCGTCGCGTCTTCGGGTGGGGAGCGTTTCCGGTGGCCGCGGGCTTGGTGGCCGTGGGCCTCTGCCTGCTGAAGCCAAGCCTGTGGGAACGAGTGGCCCAGCAGTGGGACGTGGTCGTGGGGTGGGAACTGCTGTTCCTGGGCCTGCTGGGCCTTTTCCATTTGTTTGCGGGCGGGCCGGACCCCCTGCTGGCCGCCGATCAGGGGCGGGGCGGTGGCTACGTGGGATGGGCCATCGTCCGCCTGCTCTCATCCGTTGCGGGGAGCGCCGGCGCCTTCCTGGTGCTGTGCGTGGTGCTGGTAGGCGGGGCCGTGCTGGCCCTGGGCCTCAGCCCCGATCACCTGGCCGCGGCGCGTCAGGCGGCCGCACGGCTGGCCGAGGCGGTCCGGAGCCGCTTCCGGCGCGGGGGCGAGGAGCCGGTTGTGCACCTGCCGCCGCAGCCGAGCGCGCGCAAGCGCCCGTCGCCCAAGGCCAAGACGGCGCCCAAGCCCGAACCCGAGCCTGAGCCGGCGCCTGCGCCGCGGGTCCGACGGGCGAAGAACCTCCCGCCGATTGACCTGCTGGATCCCGGTTCGCCGCAGAAGTTCAGCGAAACCGACGCCCGCATGCGCGCGGCCATCATAGAGGAGACGCTGGCCTCCTTCGGCGTGCCCGCTCGGGTGGTGGAAATCAACGTCGGGCCGGTGGTAACCCAGTTCGGCGTGGAGCCCGGCTACATAGAAGCGCCCGGCACCAACGGCCACTTGCGCCCCCGCAAGGTGCGGGTGAGCAAGATCTACAGCCTGGCCAACGACTTGGCCCTGGCACTGGCCGCCGCGCCGATTCGCATTGAGGCCCCCGTGCCCGGCAAGTCGCTGGTGGGCATAGAGGTGCCCAACGCCGATGTGAGCCTGGTGTCCCTGCGGTCGGTGCTGGAATCCGACGCCTTCCGCAAGAGCAAGGGGCGGCTGAAGATCGCGCTGGGCCACAACGTGTCGGGCAAGCCTGTCTTCGCGGACCTGGCCGAGATGCCGCACCTGCTCATCGCCGGCGCTACGGGGTCGGGCAAGTCCGTGTGCATCAACGCCATCGTGTCGTCGCTGATTTTCAACAACGGGCCCGATGCCGTCCGCCTGGTCATGATAGACCCGAAGATGGTGGAACTGACCCGATACAACGGGTTGCCCCACCTGATTGCGCCGGTGGTGGTAGAACTGGAATCGGCGGTGGCGGCGCTGCGCTGGGTTACATTCCAGATGGACGAGCGCTACCGCAAGTTCGCGGCAGAGAAGGCCCGCCACCTGGAAGACTACAACCGCAAGATGACGGCCCAGGGGCAAGACCTGCTCCCGCGCATCGTGGTTGTGATTGACGAACTGGCGGACCTGATGATGATGAGCCCCGAGGAGGTGGAACGCTCCATCTGCCGCATCGCCCAGATGGCGCGGGCTACGGGGATTCATCTGGTCGTCGCGACCCAGCGGCCGTCGGTGGATGTGGTAACGGGCCTCATCAAGGCCAACTTCCCGGCGCGCATCTCGTTCGCCGTTACGTCGCAGGTGGACTCGCGGGTGATTCTGGACACGGCCGGGGCCGAGAAACTGCTCGGGCGCGGCGACATGCTGTTCATGGCACCGGACTCTAGCCACCTGCAGCGGCTTCAGGGGTGCTTCGTCTCGGACCGCGAGGTGGATAACCTGGTCAAGTTCTGGGTGGAGGCCTTGCCCGCCGAGGGGCCGCCGACGCCCGCGCCGTGGGCCTCGCTGGAAGATGCCGAGGAAGAGGACGACCTGCTGGAGCAGGCGATCGCGCTGGTGCGGCAGACGGGCGGCGCGTCGGCGTCTCTGCTCCAGCGGCGGATGCGCATCGGATACCCGCGTGCGGCGCGGCTCATCGACCTCATGGAAGAGCGCGGTATCATCGGGCCGCCGGAGCCCGGGGGCAAGCCGCGGGAAGTGTTGCTGGACGACTTTGACGAATTCGCGAACAACGGGACATTGGATACCGACGGTCCGCCAACAGGAGCGGGCACCGGCACGCGCATGTAGATGCGCCGAAACTTGTAGCAGGAGGATGCATGGCGAAACAAGAAGGGCGACAGTCCAAGAAGAGGGAAGTCATTGAAGCGCAGGGCACCGTGGTAGAGACCCTGCCCAACGCGCAATTCCGCGTTCAACTGGATTCCGGGCACCAGGTGCTGGCGCACATCTCCGGCAAAATCCGCATGTACTACATCCGCATCCTGTTGGGCGACCGTGTCCTGGTGGAACTGTCGCCATACGACCTGACCCGCGGGCGGATCGTGTACCGCTACAAGAAGTAGGCGTTCCCTGCCGCGCGGCAGGGTTAACCCCCGGCTAAGGCAAGATGCTACCTTGCCCTGCCGGCAGTGGGAAAATCGAAAGGTCAGCGGAAGCCTCCCGGGCCAGGGCTGCGGCCCGTATCTTTCCCTCCTGCGAGCAAGCGCACCGTACAAATCCGCCGGGCAACCGGCGGGACAAAGGGGAAGCGCAGAGCCATCGGCAGCAATCTCTTGCAGGAGGGACAATATGTGCGGTATCGTCGGGTATGTGGGGTCCCGCCAGGCGACCCCCATTGTTTTTGAAGGGCTAAAGCGCCTCGAATACCGGGGCTATGATTCGGCCGGCATCGCCGTGATCCAGGATGGGCAGATCGCCATCCGCCGCGAGGTCGGCCGGCTGACCAACCTGGAACGACTGCTGGAGGCCAGGCCGATGGCCGGGTCCATCGGCATCGGCCACACCCGTTGGGCCACGCATGGCAAACCTTCGCCGGGTAACGCCCACCCCCATATGGACTGTACCGGCCAGGTAGTCGTCATTCAAAACGGCATCGTCGAAAACTATCGTTCTCTGCGCCAGGAGCTCAAAGCCGAAGGCCATCGCTTTTCCTCAGAGACCGACACGGAGGTGATCGTCCACCTGGTGGAACGTTATCTCGGTCAGGGGGCCGACCTGGAAACGTCGGTCCGGCTGGCGCTGGGCCGGATCGAGGGGGCGCATGCCATCGTGGTGATGAGCAGCCGCGAGCCTGACAAGCTGGTGGCGGCCCGCCTGGGCAACGCTGGCGGCGTGACGGTGGGCCTGGGACAGGGAGAGATGTTCGTGGCCTCCGATGTGCCGGCCATCTTGGAGCACACCCAACGGGTGATCCACCTGAACAGCCGGGAGCTGGCTGTGGTCACGGCCAATGGCGCGCGCTTCCTGAGCCTCGACGGCCGACCTCTGGACAAAGAGGTTCACACCATCCCCTGGGACCCGGTAGCTGCGGCCAAGGGCGAGTTTCGCCACTTTATGCAAAAAGAGATCTATGAGCAGGCGCAGGCCATCACCCACACCCTCAGCGGCCGGGTGGACTTTGAACGGGGTCAGGTCCGCCTGGAAGAGCTGAACCTGCCCCCTGCACAGGCCTGGGAAATTGACAAAATAGTCATCGTCGCCTGTGGTACGTCGGCCTATGCCGGCCAGGTGGGCAAATACCTGATCGAGAAGCTGGCCCATATTCCGGTGGAGGTGGACTATGGCTCCGAGTTCCGCTACCGCGACCCGCTGGTCAACGGTCGGACGGTAGTTCTGGCCATCACCCAGAGCGGGGAGACGGTGGACACGCTGGCAGCGATGGAAGAGGCCCAGGCCAGGGGTGCCCGGTTGTGGGCGATTGTCAACGTCATCGGTAGCCAGGCCGCTCGCCTGGCGGATGGGGTGATCTATATGCACGCCGGCCCCGAGATCGGGGTGGCCAGCACCAAGGCGTTCACCACATCGCTGGTGGATCTCTATCTGCTGGCGCTCTACCTGGGCCAGGCACGGGGCACCTTGGGGCCGGAGCCGACGGACCACCTGCTGAATGCGCTGCTGGCCTTGCCCAAGCTGGTCGGTCAGGTGCTGGGGAATGGCCATATCTATGAAGAGTTGGCTGCGCTCTTTTTCAAGCGGGAACACTTTCTCTATCTGGGGCGGGGCATCAACTACCCCATCGCCCTGGAGGGGGCGTTGAAACTCAAAGAGATCAGCTACATCCATGCCGAAGGCCATCCGGCCGGCGAGATGAAGCATGGGCCGATTGCCCTCATTGATGAAAAGATGCCGGTGATGACCATCGCGGTGCAAGATGGGGTGTACGAAAAGATGCTCAGCCAGATCGAGCAGGTCAAGGCTCGCGACGGGACGGTGATCGCCATAGCTACCCAGGGTGACGAATTTGTGCGCACCAAGGCCGACCACGTCATCTATGTGCCCGAGGCCTTGGACCTGCTGACACCGGTGCTAACGGTCATCCCGCTCCAGCTTTTTGCCTATCACGTGGCTGTGCGGCGGGGCGCCGACGTGGATCAGCCCCGTAACCTGGCCAAGAGCGTCACGGTCGAATGAACAGGCGCGGGGAAAAGGTGAGAGCGTAACATCCTGGGGACATCCAGGGTGCAAAAGCCGGCCATCGGGAAGTAGGACAACTCCGCAGGAGTTGTCCTACTGACTTGTGACGCTCCCAAAAGGTGTAACTTGCATTCGGTGGGACTTGTGGTATAATCCATCCAGGAACCCCAGGAAGGGCAAAGGTTCCTGGAGAGGAGCAGACCATGATCAAGGTCACCATAGACAGTATTCGGGCCAGTTTGCTGTCCCAACATCGGGTGGTGATCCTCAAGGAAGAGGGTGTGGAACGCTATCTTGCTATCTGGATCGGGCCGTATGAAGCCGATGCTATTACCATCAAGCTCCAAGGGGTAGAAGTCGCCCGCCCCTTGACCCATGATCTGGTGTATCAAAGCATCCTCAAGCTGGGCGCCAAGGTGTCGCATGTGCTGGTCAACGATCTGCATGACGACACCTTTTATGCGCGCATCGTCATGGACCGGGATGGTAAACCGGTAGAGCTGGATTCGCGTCCCAGCGATGCCATCGCGCTGGCCGTGCGGGCGAATGTGCCCATTTTTGTCAGCGAATCGGTGATGGAGCGGGCCGGCGTAACACCCGACGAGGAGATCAATCTGGACGCCCTGACTCCTGAAGAGGAGGAAAAGCTGGCGCCATATAGGGACTTTATCGAGGGGCTGGACCTGGACGATCTGGATGAATAGTTGCCCCCGACGCGCCAGATGGTGAGGCCGGGCCAATAGGCCGGGCCGCGCCGCCGGTCGTCGGGGCCGGGAATTCATGGCAGGCAAGGCTCCTGTTCGGTATCGCATGGCCGGCGGGAGCTTTGTGTTGCAGGAGTGAGGCAGAGAACGTGGCCGAGAGCAGCAGGCTCGAGCGGTTGCCACCCCAGAATATCGAGGCTGAAGAGGCTGTCCTGGGCGCATTGCTGATTGACCCGGATGCCATCTTTCGAGTGACCACCTTCTTGCGCCCCGGTGACTTTTACCGGGAAAAGAATGGGTGGATCTATGATGCTGCCCTGTCGCTCCATGAACGGCGAGAGCCGATTGATTTCCTGACCATCTGTGACGAGCTGGAACGCCGTGGCCAGCTCAGGGAGGTGGGTGGACCGGCGTTTATCTCTTCGCTGATCAACGCCGTGCCCACCTCGGTCCATGTGGAGCACTATGCCCGCATTGTGGAGCGGACGGCCACCCGCCGGCGGCTGATTGAGGCCGCCGGTCAGATCGCGGCCCTGGCCTACCAGGAAGCAGAGGATGTGGACGAGGTGGTGGACCGCGCCGAAGAGGTCCTGTTTGGCGTGTCGCAACGGCGCATCGCCCGCGATCTGGTGCCCATCAAGCAGATCCTGAGCGACTACTATGACCGCATCGAGTACCTGACCAGGCATCGGGGGGAGATGATCGGCATCCCCACCGGTTTTGCCGACATTGACAAGCTGCTGGGTGGCTTTCAGCGGTCGGATATGATCATCCTGGCCGCCCGGCCGTCGGTTGGAAAAACCAGCCTGGCGCTGAGCATCGCCCACAATGCGGCCAAAAAGTTCCAGCAACGGGTGGCCCTCTTTAGCCTGGAGATGTCGGCCGAGCAGGTGGTCCAGCGGCTTATCTCGGCTGAGACCGGCATTGACTCGCAGCGCCTGCGGCGGGGCGAGATCGCCGATGATGAATGGGGGCGCTTCATGAAGGCCAGCAGCGACCTGGCCGAGACGCTCTTTTTCGTGGACGACACCCCCAATATCTCGGCCCTGGAGCTGCGCACCAAGGCCCGCCGCCTCCATGCCGAGGTTGGCATAGACCTGCTCATTGTGGACTATCTCCAGCTTATGCGCGGCGACGTCCGCGCCGAAAACCGGGTGCAGGAGATCTCGGCTATTTCCCGGTCGCTCAAGGCCCTGGCCCGCGAGCTGAACGTCCCGCTGCTGGCCCTGTCACAGCTCTCCCGGAGTGTCGAATCGCGCACCGACAAGCGCCCGATCCTGTCCGATCTGCGTGAAAGTGGCGCCCTCGAACAGGATGCCGACGTGGTCATCTTTATCTACCGCGACGAGCTATACAACGAGAACACCGAGCGAAAGAACATTGCCGATATTATCGTCGCCAAACACCGCAACGGCCCGACCGGCACGGTATCGCTCTATTTCAAAAAAGAACTGGCCCAGTTCCGCGAAGCGGAGCTGCGCCGCATGGAGATCGACGTCTTGTGAAACGCGCTCATCGGCTTGCAACGGTGCTGGCTCCGCCGGGCGTGGGGCTGCTGGCTCTGGCCGTCTATGTGCAGACCCTGCTGCCCAGTGTTGGTTGGGGCGACATTGCCCGCTTTCAATATGTGGCCCAGGTGTGGGGCGTCCCGCACCGGTTCGGCTATCCGTTGTATGTCGCCCTCAGCCGCCTGTTTGGCTATCTGCCGATGGGCGATGTGGCCTACCGGATCAACCTGATGTCGGCCGTCTTTGCGGCGCTGGCGGCAGTGACCGTCTGCCTCATCGTCCTGCGCCTGGCCGATGATTGGGTGGCAGGGGCGTCGGCGGGGCTGTCCTTTGCCTTTTCGCGGGCGCTGTGGGGCCAGGCGGTGGTGGCCGAGGTCTATGCGCTCAACGCCTTTCTTATCGGAGCGGTGGTGCTCGTGCTGTTAGCCTGGCACCAGACCCGTCGGCCGGCGCTGCTTTACCTGGGCATCGGCCTGTATGCCCTGAGTTTTGGCAACCACATGACGGTGGTAACGCTGGTGCCGGCAGTGATCTATTTGCTCCTGGCCACCGACTACCGGGTCCTGCTCAGGCCAAAACAGATGGCGACGCTGGTCGGCCTGGTCCTGTTGGGGGCTTTGCAGTATCTGTATGTCATCATCCGCGCTCAGCAGCAGCCGCTGCTCAATGAGCTGGGGCCTTTCTCGTGGCGGGGCTGGTTCCACTGGATGACCCGCAGCCGTTTCCCAGGCCAGTTCTTCGGCTTTGGCCTGGGCGACCAGGCAGACCGATTGCGCATCTATCTGGAGCTGTTGGAGAAACAGTTTTTCCGCTGGGGCTACATCCTGGGCTTTCTCGGCGCCTGGGAGCGGCTGAAAGCGGAGCTCAAGAGCTTTGTCTTTCTGGCGCTGGTGGCTTTGGGCATCTATGTCTTTGGCATGAACTACGGCGGGATTACTTTCCGTATCTATCTTATCCCGTCCTACCTGATCTTTGCCGTATTCCTGGGCTGTGGCCTGAGCGCCCTGCGCCGCTGGCTGGCAGACCGGCTCAACGGGAAGCCCCGCTGGCTGGCCTGGCCCCTGTTACTTGGGCTGGCGGCGGTTATCCTGGCCATGCCGCTCTATCCGCTGTGGCAGAACTGGGCCGAGGTGGACGAGAGTGACAATACCTACTACCGGGACATGGCTCGGAATTTTGTAAACCACGTTGAACCGAACTCGATCTTGGTGGATTCGGAATTGTACTACGACGACCTGGAGGCGATCCTCTATACGGCCTGGGTGGAGAAGGGCTGGTACTCGCTGCGCTGGGTGCCGCCGGGGGATATCCCGGTTTGGCTGGGGCAGCGGCCGCTCTACGCTTGGGCCGATGGCGCTGCCTGGCACGCCCGCTATGTCGAAGAGCCGGCGCCGGGGTTGCCGGGCATGGTGCGCGTCGTGGGGATGCGAGAGTGATGGCGGCTAAAGGATGTCTTTGGAGAACTGCTTGCTCTAGATGAAAGGTTTTGCCGGCTTTCCAGGTGGAAAACAACCCTATACGCCCATCCCTAACCTCTTTTTCGGTGAGCTTTTGCCGGATATTGACCATCTGGGCGAGCTGAAGGTGACGCTCTATCTCTTTTGGTTGCTGGCCCAGAAAAAAGGGGAACGGCGCTGTGTCAGCAGTGAGGAGCTGGCTGCCGACCGACGGTTGCTGGATGGGCTGGCCACACCGGGCATGTCGCCCGAGGAGGCGCTCCGCGATGCTCTGGAGCGGGCCGTGGTCCGGGGCACGCTGTTGCGCGTGACCAGCGGTGAGGGGGCATCCAGCCGCGACTGGTACTTTGTCAACAGCGAAAAGGGCCGCCAGGCGGTGAACGACCTGCTGGCCGGCAAATGGTCGCCGGCCGGACCGGACCGGCCGGTGCATCTCCAGGCGCAGCGGCCCAACATCTTTGTGCTCTATGAGCAGAATATCGGTCCGCTGACGCCGCTGCTGGCCGAGGAGCTGATGGAAGCTGAGGATACCTACCCGGCGGCATGGATTGAGGATGCCTTTCGCGAGGCGGTGGCGCTGAACAGGCGGAGCTGGCGCTATGTGCAGCGCATTCTGGAGCGTTGGGCAGCCGAGGGGAAAGAGGATGAAATGGCTCGACGAGGTGATGAACGAGATCGGCGCCGCTTTATCGAGGGGGAATATGCCGACTATATCGAGCACTGAGGGTCAGGGCGAGGTATGCCCTTTGTGCGGTGGCCTGGGGTATGTGCGGGAAAATGTGCCCGTTGGCCATCCCCACTTTGGCCGGCTGTTCCCCTGCCGCTGCAAGCTGGCCGAGATCGAGCGGCAGCGGCTGGATCGGCTGCGTGCTCTGAGCAACCTGGAGCACCTGGCGCACATGACGTTCGACTCCTTTTTGCCCGAAGGCTATGGCCTGCCGCCCGACAGGGCGGCCAACCTGCGTGAGGCCTTTGACCTGGCCTGCCAATATGCCGATAACCCTCAAGGCTGGCTGGTCCTGTTTGGTGGCTATGGCTGCGGCAAGACCCACCTGGCAGCAGCCATTGCCAATCGCGTCCTCGAGCGCGGCTTGCCGGTGCTCTTTGTCGTCGTCCCCGACCTGCTCGACCACCTGCGGGCCGCCTTTGGCCCCAACAGCCCCGTGCGCTACGATGAGCGGTTCGACGAGGTGCGCACGGCCCCCTTGCTCATCCTCGACGATCTGGGCACCCAGAGCAGCACCCCCTGGGCTCAGGAGAAGCTGTTCCAGATCCTCAATTACCGGTACAACGCGCGGCTGCCGACGGTCGTGACCTCCAACCAAAGCCCGGAGGAGATTGACCTGCGCCTCCGCTCGCGGTTGTTCGATCCCGACCTGGCGACTATTATCACGATCCTGGCCCCCGATTTCCGGCGCAGCGGCGTGGCCCAGGATCAGTCCGATCTCTCCAGCCTGGCTCTGCTCCAGGATATGACCTTCGACCGCTTTGACCTGCGCCAGGACGATCTCCCTGCCGAGGAACGGGCCAATCTAAAGAGGGCCTTTGACCTGTGCCGGCGTTTTGCCGACAATCCGGAGGGCTGGTTGGTGCTAACCGGCGAGTATGGCTGCGGCAAGACCCACCTGGCCGCCGCCATCGCCAACGAGCGTGTGGCCAGGGGGCAGCCGGCCTTGTTCGTCGTTGTCCCCGATCTGCTGGATCACCTGCGGGCTACTTTTAGCCCCACCAGCCAGGTGCGCTTTGACAAACGTTTCGACCAGGTGCGCACTGCCCCGCTGTTAGTGCTTGACGATCTGGGCACCCAAAGTGCCAGCCCGTGGGCGCAGGAAAAGCTCTACCAACTGTTCAACTATCGCTACAACGCTCGCCTGCCGACGGTCATCACCCTGGCCCAGCCGATTGATGAGGTAGACCCACGCCTCCGCACCCGGATGCTCGATGTGGGGCGTTGCACCGTTTTTGCCATCCTGGCTCCCAGCTACCGGGGCACCATCCAGCGTCGGGCGGAGCGCAAAGGGCGGGTGAAGAGAGAATAGGCCAGCAGTGTGCCGAGAAATAGTTGACTTTGTGACCGACCGTCCTCGCCGCACCTGGCTTGCCGAAGCGGCCACTATTGCTGCCCTGCTGCTCTTGCCGCTGATCTTTTGGTGGCGCTTGTGGGCTTTCAATCCCACCGACCGGGCCGCTATCCCCGAAGGTGATTTCACCGATCAGTATTACCCCCTTCAGCTTTTTGCCGCACGGGAACTGGCAGCCGGCCGCCTGCCAGCCTGGGACCCCTATCTCAACGGCGGGCAACCCGGCCTGGCCGACATCCAGACTGGAGCGTTTTATCCCCTCAACCTGCTGCCCAACCTGCTATTGGCCCTGTTGGGCCGCCCCTATGGCATCGGCTGGCTGACGGCCCAGGTGATCGTTCACTTTGCGTTGGGCAGCCTGTTCACCTACCTCTTTGTCCGACACCTGGCCCGCCGTGCTGGGGCGCGGGTTCCAGCAGCACGCTTTGCCGGGGCCGTTGCTGCCTTGAGCTTTACCTACGCCGGCTACTTGACCTCCTTCCCCGTGCAGCAGATCACCATCCTGGAAACTTTGGTCTGGCTGCCGTTGGTGCTCTTTTTCGTGGACCTGGCGCTTGAGCGGGATGTCTGTTCCTGGATTCCGTATTCCATACTCGCCGGGATGGCCCTGGCCTGCGCTCTCCTGGCGGGGCATCCCCAGACGGCGATGTATGTCGTGTATGCGACGCTGGCGTATGGCTTGTTTCAGGCGTCAAATGTCAAGCGTCAGGCGTCAAACGTCAAGCGTCAGGCGTCAAACGTCACGCGTCAGGCGTTACGTGTCATGGGTTGCGTTTTGCTGCCTCTATTCATCGGCGCGGCCCTGGCCGCCATCCAGATCGTGCCCACGTTGCAATTCATCGCCCGCTCGACACGTGCCGGCCTGGACTATGAGGCGGTGGCCTGGGGCTTTCCTCTGGCCGAGATCACGCACCTGCTCTACCCTGGCTACTTTGGCGGATCTCCTCAGTATGTTGGCCTCTTGCCGCCGATCCTGGCCGTCGCGGCCCTGTTTCTGAAGCGCGTGCGGCGTGAGGTGACTTTTTGGGCCGGCCTGGGGTTGGTGGCTTTTTTGCTGGCTTTTGGCGGCAATACATTTCTCTACCATGTCGTCTACCTTCTGGCGCCGGGCTTTGCTGTCGTGCGGAATCAGGAACGCATCATCTACCTGTTCACCTTTGCCGTGGGTGTCCTCGCCGGCTATGGGGCGTTGCTCCTGGCCCAACCGCTGCCCCGGGCGATGCGTGTGGATCTTGGCCGCTTGGAACGTATGTTGAAATGGATAGCCCTTGCCTTTCTGGCGTTGACGGCGCTGTGGTATTGGGGTTACCTTCAGGGGCAGCAGCAGGGTGTGGCAGTGAACCTGTTTGAGGGGGTGCTGCGCCACCATGTCCTGCTTTTGCTCATCTTGAGCGGGGCGGTGGCGCTCTTGGCTTTGCGGTTGAACGGCCGGGCGCGGCGCGGCGGAATGATGGCCCTGACACTGGGGTTGATCTGGCTGAACCTGTTCACCGTCAACTGGCGCTACAATCAGGTTGAGCCGGTGGCCGGGGGACCGTTCCCGCAGACCGGCCTGGTGGCGTTCTTACAGGGGCAGCCGGGCACTTTTCGTATCTCCAGCGCCGGCCTGTTGCCTGGGGGGGGCAGTGCCGGGGTAGTGTACGGCCTGGAGGACATCACCGGCAACACCCCCTTGCGCCTGGATGCCTTCCGGCGGTTCGAGGAACAGATGGGGAGCTGGCGGCTGTGGCAGCTCCTGAACGTGCACCTGGTGCTGAGCCAACAGGATGTGGACGGCCCCGGTCTGGAGCGGGTCTACGAGGAAGGGGAGGTCAAGGTGTACCGCGTTACCGATCCGCTGCCCCGAGCCTGGGTGGTGCATGAAGCCATCCTGGCCGACGACGAACGCGCCCTGGCCTTGCTCAACGCGGATGAGTTCGATCTACGGCAGAAGGCGGTGCTGCCGCCAGGCAGCCGTTTGCCGGCGCTATCTGGCGGACAGGGCAGCAGCGCCCAGGTGGTTGAAGCGGTGCCGGGCCGCCTGGTCCTCACGGTGTCGCCGGCAACCGATGGGCTACTGGTGATCAGCCAACCGTTCTATCCCGGTTGGCAGGCGCGGGTGGATGGCGAGCGGGTGCCCATCTACCGCGTCAACTATTTGTTGCAAGGGGTTTGGCTCCGGGCCGGCGCCCATCGGGTGGAGCTGGCCTACCATCTGTCGCCATTCCCGGCGATCGTCAGCGCGGTCACGTTGCTGGGCAGCGTCGTCGGGCTGATCCTTGCACGGCGGGGCGGTGGGTTGGGCTTGTTGCCTGACTACCACTTGGGCGGCTAACAAAGCCGCCCTGCTTCGGCGACCGCCTGGCGCCTGAGGCTGTTTGCCAATCGCTGACTTTGCGGGTATAATGGACGGCGCTCGCTAGGTTGCGCCAAGGACGGGTCATGAACAATCGCAAGACCGGTATGGTCACGGTCTTGAAAAATCGCAATTTCCTGGCCCTGTGGCTGGGCCAGCTCATCTCTAAAGTAGGCGACAACTTTGCCGTTGTTGCTGCGTTGGTGCTCATCAACGAACTGGCCAAAGCGCCGGGATTGGCTGTGGTTGTCATCGCTGCGGCTTTGACCTTCCCCCAGCTCTTTGCCCTGGTCAGCGGTGTTTTTGTGGACCGCTTTAGCCGCAAAGCCCTGATGATCGGCACCGATCTGTTGCGGGCCGGGGTTGTTTTGCTGCCGCTGCTGGTCCAGCGGCCTGGCCACCTGTACATCCTCTACCTGACGGCTTTTGCCCTGATGGCGTTGAGTGCAGTGTTCATCCCGGCGCGCAACGCCTCCATCCCCAATATGGTGCCCGAGGAACACCTGCTGACGGCCAACGCGCTGATCCAGGCTACCGAGCTGGTGTCGCTGATTGTCGGCGCTTCGCTGGCGACCCTGATCATCAGCCTGACCTCGACCGCCACCGCCTTTGTGATAGACTCGATCACCTTTGGGGTATCGGCCGGGTTGTTGCTCATGGCGCGCATCCCCCGTGGCCCACTCCGTGCAACATCGGCAACTTCAATGCCGACCGGCGAGCTGCGCAGGTTTTGGCAAGAGTTCACCGATGGCATCCGCTACATTGCCAGCAATGGCCATTTGTTGCAACTGATGGCCATCACCACAACAGCCACGCTTGGCCTGAGCGCCACCGTCCTGCTGGCTGCTGCTTATTTCAAAGAGTTGCTGGGCATATCATCGGAGTACATCGGCCTGTTACAGGCGACTGAGGGGGTGGGTATGGCTCTGGGTGCGGTGTTGATCAGCGCCTACGCCTCCTGGGCGCGCTCACGCCAGATCGTCAGCGTGACGATGATCATCCTGGGTAGTGGCATCCTGGTCTTTGCCCTGGCCCCGGTCTATTGGCTGGTACTCATCGGAGCGCTGGTGGTGGGCCTGTGCATCGTCTCGGCGCGGACAACTCTGGCCGCTATGACCCAGGCCCTGGTGCCCGACTCGCAGCGGGGTCGGGTCGAAAGCGCCATGGTCACCGTCATCGGCATCGGCACAATGGGGGCTTTGATCATGGCCGGCATCCTGGGCGATGTGGTCGGTCCGGCAAGTGTCTTTGTCTTTACCGGCGTCGTGGTGCTGATCGCCGGCATCGCCTCGATCTTTACCCTGCGCGGTGCAGAGGAGCTGTTGCTCAACGGCGGCAATGGCCCTACCCAGCCGTTGGAGTAAAAGCGATGATCCGAACTAAAATCGTCTGCACCCTTGGCCCTACCTCCGACGACGAGGCGACCATCCGCGCCTTTGTCGAGGCAGGAATGGCCGTAGCTCGCATTAACTTTTCTCACGGCACCTATCAGGAGCACGCTCGGCGGATCAAGATAGTGCGCCAGGTTGCCGCCGACTTTGGTCGCCCGGTTGCCATCCTGGCCGATCTCCAGGGGCCCAAGTTGCGCGTCGGGACCTTGCCGCCGGAGGGGATCGCCTTGCGTGAAGGCCAGAGGTTGTTCCTGGCCGACCAACCCTCGTCTGCTGATCCAACGGTTGTCCCGATACCCCATCCTGAAGTGCTGCGCGATGTGCAGCCTGGCGAGCGGATTCTGTTGGACGATGGCCTGCTGGAGCTGCAGGTGCTGGAGCGGGATGGGGCGCGGGTCTGCGCCCAGGTGGTGACCGGGGGGGTTCTCTTGTCACGCAAAGGGCTGAGCTTGCCCCACACCAGCCTAAGGATGCCCTCTATCACCGACAAGGACCAGGCCGACGCAGCCTTTGCCCTGGAGCAACAGGTGGACTATTTCGCCCTGTCTTTTGTCCGCTGCGACGATGACGTGCGGCACTTGCGGGCTTGGCTCCGGGAGCGGGGGGCCGATACGCCGATCATTGCCAAGATCGAAAAGCCGGAGGCCCTGGACTGTGTCGAGGAGATTTTGGCTGTTTCTGATGGATTGATGGTCGCCCGCGGCGATCTGGGGGTGGAAGCGCCGGCCGAGGAGGTGCCGATCGCTCAGAAGCGGATCATCCGGGCCTGCAATGCGGTGGGTAAGCCGGTGATCACCGCCACGCAGATGCTCGATTCGATGATCCGCAATCCACGGCCCACCCGCGCCGAGGCGTCGGACGTGGCCAACGCCATCCTCGACGGCTCAGATGCCATCATGCTCTCCGGCGAGACGGCAATGGGCCGCTATCCGGTAGAAGCGGTGCAGACGATGGCCCGCATCGCCGCCGTCACCGAACGGAGCCTGCCCTACGCCGAGTGGCTGCATCGGGCGTTTCTGGCCGGCTCGCGGAGTGTGACCACAGCCATCGGCCAGGTGGCGTGTGAGATCGCCGCCGAGTTGGGGGCCAGGGCGATCCTCGCCTCCACGGTCAGCGGACACACGGCCCGGCAGGTTGCCAGTTATCGGCCGGCCACCCCTATCCTCGCGCCCACGCCCAACCCGGCCACCTACCGCCAGCTGGCCCTGGTGTGGGGCGTCGAACCGCTGTTGGTGGACGAGTTTATCAATACCGAGGCCATGATCGGCACGGCGGTGGAGGCAGCGCGGAGGCGGGGGCTGGTGCAGGATGGCGACCTGGTGGTTGTTACCGCCGGGGTGCCGCTGGGCGGTGCCGGCCTGACGAATATGCTCAAGGTCCATCGCGTGGGCGAAGAGAAGGGATGGCGATAGTTCCTCCAGCGAGAATCGAGTTTGCCGGGCGTGTCAAGACCCTTTGGATCCGCGAACCGTACCTGGCTCAGATCCTGGCCGGCCGCAAGACGGTCGAGGTGCGGGTGGGCTACGACAACATCCGGCGGCTGCGGCCCGGCGACCGGCTGCGGCTCAACGACCGATACCTGGTCACCATCCGGCGCATCGGCTGTTATCCCGATTTTGAAAAGCTGGTGGCCGGCGAAGACCCGGCGGCCATCGCCCCCGATCTGCCGCCCGGCGAGCTACTGGGCGCCCTGCGCGAGACCTACCCGGCGGAGAAGGAAGCCCTGGGCGCTGTAGCCCTGGAGATCGCGTTGTGTCGGTACGATGCCGTCCTGTTCGATATGGGCTACACGCTGATCTACTTTGAGCCACCCCAGGAGGTCATTGTCCAGGAAACGCTGCGATCCCTCGGCGTCGAGCGGTCGGTGCAAGAGATCGCGGCGGCGGTTCAGGTGGTGTATGGCGAGTATTACCGTGATGCAGAGACGGCCACCTTCCCCGCCACAGAAGAGCATGACCGCCAGGTTCAGGTATGGCTGGAGCGCCGGCTGCTGTGCCAGCTTGGCCTGCCGACCGATGAGCAGACGTTGCAAACCTACACGGCAGCGGTTGATGCCTGGTTTAGCCGGCCCGGTGTGATGCGCCCTTACCCTGAGGTGATGGCGGTGCTGGCTGCCCTGAAAGCGCAGGGATACCGATTGGGCATCATCTCCAACTGGAGCTGGAACCTGCGCAGGCGTGCCGCGCAGGTAGGGCTGGATGGGCATTTTGAGCTGATCTGGGCTTCGGCTTACGCTGGCTGCAACAAGCCCCATCCCGACATTTTTCGGCAGGCGCTGGCCCAAATGGGGCTGTCCCCGGCCCGCGCCCTGTACGTGGGTGATAGCTACCGGCACGATGTGATCGGCGCGCGCAACGCCGGCCTGGACGCCGTCTTGCTGGACCGGAACGGCACGGCGGACGCGCCCGACTGTCCCGTCATCCGCGACCTGTGGGGCGTGTTCGGGTTGTTGGTTGAGGGGGATGGGCCGGAGCGGATTGGCGATTGACGACGGGCTGATCGGGCATTTCCCGGCGTTGGGGAGCTATCGGGTCATCCCTCTGGCCCCGATCATGCGCCTGTCCTACTCCTGTTCGTAGCGGCCAGCTCCCAGAAGAGTATTCCCCCCCGCATTTCCCCGACAATAGTCCCCTCTATTTCCAGCAGGTCCAGGTGCCCGATCACCTCCGAGACGGCCAGAAAGGTGTCAAGGGGCGAGCGGCCAGGAAACAGCGCCTGGGTCACCTCCCAGGTGGTGTGTGCCCCGCTGCGCAGGGCATCCAGCACATGGGCCAGCCGCTGTTCGTGAAACGCCAACCGCCGAGCCACCAGCCCGGCCACATCGTGGATGACCGGCCCGTGGCTGGGCAACGCCTGGGCGATCTCCATGTTCGCCACGCGTTGGAGCGATGCCCGGTAGAGCGCCAGGCTGCGGGGGCGTTCGGTCTGGCCGGGCTGCGGCGGTTCGACCACTGGATTGGACGAGATGTCGGCCAACAGGTGATCGCTGGAGATCAGTGTCCGGCTCTTGGGTTCATACAGGCACAGCAGGCCGGCGGCGTGGCCGGGTGTATGGAGCACCTGCCAATCGCGCCCGGCCAGGCGAAAGGTAGCCCCCTCATCCAGGGTGGCGTCCACAGCCACAGGCCGGGCGAACTGTCTCATCCCTTCGGTGACCCAGCCGACAGCCTGCATCACCTCGGCCGGCACGGCTGCCTGGTGCAGCAGGCTGGCGTAAAAGGCGATGCGCCGTTCCCGGTCGGCGTTATAGTCGCCCAGGGAAGGCACGTTCCAGGGATGGGTCCACACCTGAGCGTGGGAGGCGCCCACCAGGTCGGCGGCCAGGCCAAAGTGGTCCACGTGGGCGTGGGTGACGAGGATGCGGGCGAGTTGGGCCGGCGCATATCCCAAATGGGCCAGGCCGGCCTCCAGTGCCGCCTGGGTCTCGGCCGTGCGAGGGCCGGTATCCACCAGGGTGAGCGGCTCTCCCGGCCCGTCGGCCAGGTAGACGGTGATGGGGCCGACGGGAAATGGCGTCGGCAGTTCAATGGCGTGCAGGTGCTCGACCGTTGTATCGAAGGACATTTTGGCTCCCAGCTTGCCGAATATCGGCCCGATGATTGTATCAGATTTTGGCCGCCTGTCAAAGCGCAGCGGCGCGATCAAAAAAGGTTTCAGGGCTGGTGCCAAGTTAACCGTTCAGCCGGTCTTGGATTTTTCACCACTGAGGCCGCAGAGACTGCCAAGAACGCAGAGAGAACAAAGAAACCTCTGCGTCCTCTGCGCACTCTGCGGTGAGCTTGGCTCGTCGGTTTGAGGTAAGGCTTCGTCAGACAGTTACCCGAATCGGTCTGCTACCCCTCTGTCAGCGGCTATCTGTGGATTGCGGGCAGATACAGGCGGTAGGGATCGGCGATGGCGCTTAGAGGCCCATGCCGCGCAGCCCCACCGTTGACGGCCACCTCCTCCAGCCAATAGTAGTAGGTGACGCCTGGTTGGGCAACCCGGTCCAGATATTCATAGCTGGCACCGACCGGGCTGCCGGGATTCTGGCCGGGGATCACCATGTCGTTCAGCCGGACCTGAGGCCCGTCCGGCGAGGTGGCGCGGTAGAGGTAAAAGCCCAGGGTGTCGAACTCGGCGGCGGTCTCCCAGCGGAGCAGGATGGCGCCGGGCTGCGGTGTGGCGGTAAAAGATAGCAGGTCTACGGCGGTGGGGGTGCCATGTCCGGCCCCAAAGGGCGTGCCGGTCAGGGCGGATAACGCCGGCGTGGAGGAAGCGGTAAAGGTGAACTCGAGATATCCGCCGGTGCCGGCTGTGTTCAAGGTGGCACCTGTGACCTGCTCCCAACCTGTCCCGTTGTGCCAGTACAGCTTGTTGTTGTCCTCGTCCTCGTCGGTGTAGTAGTGGAAACGGACGGTGAGCGAGGCCACGCCGGTAGGGCTGTTCAGGTTCACGTCATAATAGGCATTGCCGCCATCGGTCTGCCCGCTGATCGGGTTCTTGTCGTAGCGGGCCAGAGCGAGCACCGGCTCGCCATTGCCCAGCTTCTGCGCCCAGAGGTTCACATCATCCTGGCTGCTGTGATCGGCTGTCTGGGGGCCGATGGTCATCTTGGCCGTAGCCTGAACGGCCACGTCAGCCTTGTTCCCCACAAAAACAGCGACGGTGCCCCTGGCCCAGGCGTAATCGCCCGAAGTGGCCTGGAGGAGGGCCACGGTCCTGCCACTGCCGGGAGCGTTGTAGGTGACACTTGCCTGGCCGTTGCCGCCAGAGACCGTCGCTGTGTTGCTGCTCAGGCTCCCATCGCCGCTGAGCAGGGCAAAGTTGACCTGCGTGCCGTCCGCAGCCGGTTCCCCGCCGATGTTGGTGACGGTGGCAACGACGCCGGTGCTACCACCGGCAGCAAGGTCGTCATCGGCGACGCTCAGGCTAACGGCGTAGGGGGGCAGCGGGCCTTTGACCAATACGGCCCCGCTGAGTGTGCCCACGCTGATATTGGAGATGCCACCCCCGCTTACGGTATACGAAGCACAGGCCACCGGGCTGCCGGTGCAATTCATGACGTCGTACAGGACCGTGTCGTTAAAGGCAGAGCTCAAGCCGCTGACCGAAACGGTGTGCGGCGCGCTGCTGTCCCGGTTGAGCACAATCACCGCCAGATCGCTGGCGCCGAGGGTCCGGGCATAGGCATAGACCCTGTTGGCGTCGTCGGTCAGCAGGACCGTTAGATCGCCGGTGCGGAGCACAGGATACTGGTTGCGCAACACGGCCAGCTTGCGGAAGTGGTCGTGCATGGCCGTATCGGGCGTGCGGCCCTGGTCGGACCAGGGGTAGGGGGCGCGGTTGTAGGGGTCATCCTGCCACCAGGTGCCATCCCACACCCCGTCAGGGGCCAGGCCGACCTCGTCGCCATAGTAAAGGGTGGGCGCACCGGGATAGGTAAACTGGAAGATTCCCAGGAATTTGAACTTGTCCTTGGCCGTGTTTGCATTGTCGTTGGATATCTTTTTCAGCAGGAACAGCACCCGGTTCGTGTCGTGGGCACCCATCAAGTTCATCATCGCATACCAGGCCGGAGGCGGGTAATCTTCCTGGATGCTCTTTAGCCGGCTATCGAACTGAGAGACCGACAGGCCGGTGATGGCCCCACTGGCGCTGCCGTCGTTGCTGTCGTTATCCTGGAACGTGGTGCCGCCGGAGCAGCCGTTGCCGGAGCAGCCGTCGAACAGCCAGCTCAGCACGGCGCTGCGGAAGCGGTAGTTCATCACGCTGTCCCATTGATCGCCCACCAGCCAGGCGCTGGCGTCGCCCCACCGCTCGCCAAGCAGGGCTGCGTTGGCATCTTGTGTATGAGCCGCCGTCCGGAAGCCGGACCAGTAACCGGTGCTGTCGCCGCTTCCTGTCCCAGCGTCTACCTCATCGCCCACGTCAAAGCGCCAGCCATCAGCCCCCCGGCTGAGCCAGTACCGCCCTACCGACCCGGACCCGCCGGCGTAGATATAGTCGCGCACTGCTGACAGGCTGCTATTGAGCTTGGGCAGAGTGTCATAGGTCCACCACATCTCATAGTCCAGCGTCAGGTTGCCTGGCGTGCCGTCGTAGCAGCGGGCCGTGCCCGATTTGAAGGTGAACCAGCTGCGCCAGCCGCTGGCGGTGCTCTCACAGGCCCCGCTTTGGTCGTTGTTGCCAGGTGTGGTCGGGTTGCCGTTGCTATCCCAGCGGCTGTAACGGTCAAAGTATTTGCTATCCGATGAGACGTGGTTAAAGACGCCATCCAGAATGAGCTTGATGCCACGCGCTTCGGCCTCGCCGGCCAGAGTCTGAAAAGTGGTCAGGTCGCCAAAGTAGGGGTCAATGAGCAGATAGTCCTGGGTGTCATACAGGTGGTTAGAGGGGGCTTTGAAGATGGGGTTGAGGTAGATAGTTGTCACCCCCAACTGCTGTAGATAGTCCAGGTTATCAATTATGCCCTGCAGGTCGCCGCCGTAGAACTGGTTGCTGTATTCATTGGGGCAGCTTGAGCCCCGTGGGTCGCACAGGTCATCGGTCCAGGCATGTTTGCGCACCGTCTGCCCGTAAATCCAATCCCCGCCCTGGACCGGGTCGTTGTCGGTGTCGCCGTTGCGGAAGCGATCGGGGAAAATCTGATAGATGACGGCGTTGCGCAGCCAGCCGGGGGTGATGAAACTGGGGTCGTAGACGGTGATCTGATAGCTGTTGTTGTAGGCTGTCTGCTGATCATTTTCGCCCTGCCCCCAGCCGCCGCCGTACAGTTTCGGGTCGTCGTCGCGGTAGTAGGCCGTCGCTGTGCCATCGGTGGCCCTGAAAATGTAGTAGAGAATCGTTGGGGTGGTCGGAATTGAGATGTTCTTTGCCCAGTAGGTCACCCCGCCCAGAGAAGGATCGGAGCCGTGGCTGTCAAAGTCCAGGGTGTACCAGTTTTCCGTGTTGGTGCGGTCGTTATAGACCCGGATCTGGGGCGCGGCATTGACGTCATCCATGCAGGTGCGGAACTTGATGGTTACGGTGCCCTGGTCCGTCTTGACCGCGCCGAAAGGGGCGCGATAGTCGGCGGAAAAAGAGTTGTGCCCCAGGCCGTTCCAATAGACATCATTGTTGCCCTGGGAGGCGTTGTTGCACGAACCGGCGGCGGTGTCTACGACCAGTTTGCCGTTGCCGCCGGTTTGCCAGTACGGCGTTCCATCCGTGCAGTACGCTGTGAATTCGTATAACCCCACATCGGGAGAAATGGTAACCCTGTATTTATCATTGTTCCCCACATCGGAATCATAGCTCATCTCGGTATCGGTGATGCTGCTCCAACCGCCGCCCCAGAAGGGCACCGTGCCCCAATGCAGGTAGCAACTGATGCCGGCGCCTTGCCCTGGATAGTTCGTCACCCCATCTTTCCAGACTTCGACATAGACGGTGAGCGATTGTCCGACGGTTCGATAGGTGGTGGAGCCGCCGGTCGGAGACATGTTCCCCACCCATCCCAAGGCTGCGAGTGCAGGTTGATCTGAAAGGAACAAGGTCCCGCCCACAGCAAAGAGGAGGAACAGGCAACCAAGGATCAGGCGGGCATGCTTTTCTGCGAACGCAACAGGTGGCCTCTCTTTGTTCATTTCGACTCCCTCTGTTCCATCCATTCAAAAGGTCGTCGGTTTGTGTTGTTGTCGAAACCTCATCCCTTGTCTGCCGACTTGCCCAACTGCACCACTTGCCCCAATATTTCCACCCCTGCCCGGATTTTGTCCGGCGTCACGTAGCTGAAAGCCAGGCGCAGGTGCTGGCCGGTTGGCTGCTCGGCAAAGAAGGGATCGCCCACCGGGATAAGCAGTTTCTGCTCCCTGGCCTGCCTGGCTACTTTGGCGGCGTGCAGCGGCTGGGGCAGTGTCAGCCAGATGAAAAAGCCGCCCCCGGGCCGGGTCCAGCCCACGCCATCCGGCATGTGGGCCGCCAGGGCATCCAGGGCCACGTCGCGCCGCTCACGGTAAACCTGGCGCAGGCGCTCGATATGTGGCTCCAGCAGCCCCTCCCGACAGTAATCGGCCAGGATATTGGCTACCAGCGGGTTGGCCCCGCCGCCCATGCACCGCAGCCCGCTGGTGATGAACCGCTCGATCCACCCTGGCGGCCCCAACAACCAGCCCAGCCGTAGGCCGGGGGCCAGGATTTTGGAAAAGCTGCCGATGCGCAGCACCCGCCGCCCGCCGTCGAGGGCAAAGAGCGAAGGGGGGACCTGCCCTTCGTAGGCCAGGTCGCGGTAGACATCGTCCTCGACGACCAGCAGATCGTAGCGTTCGGCCAGGTCCAGCACCGCCGGGCGGCGGTCAGCGGCCAGGGTGATGCCACTGGGGTTTTGAAAGTTGGGGATAACGTATAACAGACGGGCGCGCTCGCCACGCCGGGCCAGGTCGGCCAGGCGGTCGGCCAGGGCGTCCACCAACAAGCCCCCCTCGTCGGTGGCGATTTGCAGCGGGCGCAAGCCGTGGTCGCGGAAGGGCTGGAGGGTTTCGTGATAGGTCGGCGCTTCGACCAGCGCCAGGTCGCCGGGCCGGGTGAACAAGGTGCACAGGTGATCAATCGCCTGCGCCGACCCGCCGGTAATCGTAATCTGGGGGCGCCCCAGGTGGAGGTCCTCGTCGCTGGCCAGCTTTTCGCGCAGATAATCAATCAGCGGGCCATAGCCCTGTTCCGGGCCGTATTGCAGGGCCAGGTCCGGTCGTCGGAGGAATACCCGGTCGGCTGCCCGCCGCAGGTCGTCCACCGGAAAGGTGGCCGGATCGGGCAGCCCATAGATGAAGGAGATCGTGCCCGGCGGCCCGGCGGCCTGCACCGAGGCCAGGGGGTCATACTCGCTGTTTCCCATCCCATCCTCCCCTTTGGGCAGGCTATCCGCCATCTGCCATCTGCCATTCGCTATTTGCTGCCTGCCACCGCCTCGATCGCCTCAATGATCTTGACATATCCCGTGCAGCGACACAGGTTGCCGGCGATAGCCTCCTTGATCTCCTCGCGGCTGGGGTGGGGGTTGGTGTCCAGCAGCGCCTTGGCCGATAGAATAAAACCGGGGATGCAGTAGCCGCACTGCACTGCCCCGTGATCCACGAACGCCTCTTGCAGAGGGTGCAGGCTTTCGCCGTCGCTCAACCCTTCGATGGTCACGACCTCCCGTCCTTGAGCGCGCAGTGCCGGCAGCAGGCACGATAGTACGGCCTGGCCATCCAGGATCACCGTGCAGGCTCCACATTCGCCCTCGTTGCAGCCGATCTTGGTGCCGGTTAGCCCCAGACGTTCGCGCAGAACGTCCACCAGCAGCTCGTCGGCCCTTACCTCGACGGTCACCGGGCGCCCATTGACGGTCATGGTCAGGGGATAGGTTTGGGGTTCCATCAACTTTGCCTCCTCCGGTGGTTATGTATCACGCAAGCTGTTCCCGCGCTTGGGCCACCGCCCTGGCCAGGCCCTGCCGCACCAACACCTTGAGTACCTCAACCCGGTACTCCCTGGAAGCGCGGAGCAGGCTGGTGCGCGGTTGAGCTTCGCCAGCGGCAATCTCAGCCGCCTGGACAAAGCTCTCGTCGTCTGCCGGGCGGCCGGCCAGGAATGCCTCGGCCTGTCTTGCCCGGAAGGGCACCGGGGCAACCGGCCCCAGCCCGATGCGCGCCCAGGCCAGCCGTTCACCATCCAGGGCGACGCTCACGCCGCAGTTGAGGATGGGCAGCACCAGCGCCCGCCGCCGCCCGATCCGCTCCCACGCCGAGCCCTGGCCCGCTCCCAGCGCCCGGAAGCGGATGGCGGCGATCATCTGCCGCGTGGGGTCCACCGCCGACCGGCCTGGGCCGACAAACAGATCCTCAACAGGATGCCAGCTCCGCCCCTGCTTGTCCGCCACCTGGACCTCGGCATCCAGGGTGATCAGAGCCACACTGCCATCGGCGGCCGGCATGGCGTTGGCCACGTTGCCGGCCAGCGTCGCCACCGTCTGAATCTGGAGGGCCCCCACCGTTGCCGCCGCTTCGGCCAGCACCCGCGCTCGCTCCTGCAGCAAGGGCGATTCCTTGATCTGGCGGAAGGTCACGTTGGAACCGATCACAATCCATTCGCCTTCCTGCTCGATGCGGTCCAGGCCGGGAATGCGCGTCACATCCACCAGGCACTCGACATGGCGCTTGCCCTCCTGCAATTCGATGATCAGATCGGTGCCGCCGGCGATCAGCCGGGCCCGACCGTCATACCGCGCCAGAATGTCCAATGCTTCTTCTACTGAGGTTGGAATCTCGTATGCTTGCCACACAGTTCGCCTCTCTGTTATTGCCGGATCGCTATTTCAGGATAGCACAGGCGCTTTCACATGTCAACCTGGCGACCGTGACGATCCCAGGTGTCTTTTTGCCACGCCTGTGTCAGCCGTACAGCCATCTGGCGGCCTGATAGACGATCTCAGGTAGCAGGTTGGCCATGCCGTGCGCTCCATACAAAATCCAGATGGAGCGTGTCCGCCAGTAGAGCACCCCGGCCAGTAGGCCAAATGCCAGGATCGAGGGGAAGGCGCGCCTGCCCTGGGCAGCATGGGCCGGGTGCAGGGCAAAAAGCAACGCCTGGATCAGGATCGCTGCCGGTGGCCCAAGGCGGGCTTCCAGGCCAGCCTGCAGATAGCTACGAAAAAAGGTCTCTTCCAGCAGCGGAATCAGGATCAGTATGGACGCTAACCCGGCCCAGGTGAGGCCCAACAGCGGGCCGGGCAGGAACTCCCACCAGCCGTAGTAGTTGGTCAACATGCTGAACATGCGCCACAGGGCGCCGGCAGCCACCCCCCGCATCAGGAGCCCGAAGGCGCGCTCCCGCCGATAGCCCAACGCCGAGGGTGGCTGCCGCGCCACCACCAGGTAGGCGACCGACACCACCAGCAGGCTGACCATCCACAGGAACCAGTTGCCGGCCAACCAGCGTCGCACCGCCGGCCCGCCGAACCAATAGGTGGTTTCCAGGCCGACGATCAACGCCGTTCCCGGCAGAACCCCCACGAACGAGACGGTCGGTTGGGATGCATCTTGCCTGGTCATCTGCTCCCGCTGTTTCATAGACGCAGCAATGGGGGACAAGAAACCGTCCCGTCCTCCAAAATTGCAGGAGAGAGGACCAGGCCCTTCCCCTGCCATCTGCCATAACTATCGGCTAGCTGGACAGATACTCGTCTATGGCCTTCTTGGCAATGCGGTAGCTGGTGCCGATCTTTTTAGCCTTCAGCTCGCCCGACTGGATGACCGCCAGCACATCCTCTTCGCCGACGCGCATGTAGGCTGCCGCTTCCGACAGGGTCATGATCTCCGGGGCGGCTGCTGCCGCCGGAGCCTGGGCTCCGGCCTGCGGGGCCATCGCCTGACCCAACGCCTGGGCTACCACCGTCCCCATGCCCATCCCGGCTCCCAGGCCCACACCCGCGCCGGTCAGTTCGCCGCCGCCGCTCGCCTGGGCTGCGTCGCGGATGCCTCGCGCTGCCTGGAATTGCAGGTATTTTTGCATGTCGCCGATGGCGCCCATCGAGGCCCGCTCGTCAATCGCCTTGGCCGTCTCTTCGGTGGGGCTGATGGAGTTGACGTACAGCGTCTTGAGCTGGATGCCCAGGTTGGCAAAGTCGGTCTGGGCCTTGGCCTTGGCCCCGGCGCCGATCTCGTCGTAGAGGGCCGGCAGGTCGAACAACCCCTTCCCCATCTCGCCCAGCAGGTCGGTCAGCCGGGCGACGATAATGCCGCGCAAGAAACGCTCGATCTGCGCCGTCTGGTACAGGCCTTGGGCACCGACGATTTTGTTGACAAAAAGCGCCGGATCGTTGACCTGCAGGGAATAGGTGCCAAAGGCCCGTAGCCGCACCAGGCCCAGGTCCACGTCGCGCAGCGGGATCGGCTCGGCTGTGCCCCACTTTTGGTCCAGAAATTCGCGCATGTTGACAAAATAGACCTCGGCGGTAAAGGGGGTGCGATCACCTGTCGCCTTGCCCAGAAGATCGGTCAACAGGGGGGCATTGGCCACGGTGATGGTATGCCGGCCCGGCCCGAATGTGTCGTATGCCTTGCCATCGCGGAAAAAGACCGCTTGCTGGAACTCGCGGACAATGACCTGCGAGCCAAAGCGGAAATCCCCTGACCCATACTCCGGCAGCCGCCGCACCATCTCGTCCGGCTGCTGGTTTGGAACCTCGATTACATCAATAATTCGTGCCATTCCTACCTCTTCTCTTTCTACCGATTCTAGGCTTTCTCTGCCTGTAGAATCGCGTCACGGCGACGGCCAAAGGTCAGATTGGCCTGATCGACCGTGCCTGCTAGATCCGTGATAGCCTCGCCCACACCCTCTTGGGCAGCGATCGCCGAGGCCACCCGGTCCACATCGGACGCGATCTGATCCACAAAGTCGAACATCTTGTTGTCGAACTCGTACAGGGCGTCCAGTTGCTCCTCCTTGACCTTAACCGCGTCGAACAACCCGGCGTAGCCGTACGATGTGGTCCGGATGCGATCAATGAGCAGTTGCAGCTTCATGACAGCGCGCTCCAGGTCATCCAGGAACTGGATTTGTCCTTGATTGATGAGGTTCATTTGCAGCTCAGAGATCCGTGCCCGCTGATCGTCCAACCTGGCAGCCACTTCCATCCGCAGAAGCTTATCTGCTTCGCGCCGTAGCTCTTTTTCCTTGTAGCCCTTGTAGCCGGGGATCTTTTTCACCAGTTTTTCCAGGCCTCCCAGGGCTGCTCCCACCGTCTCTCGCAGGTCACCTTCCTGCCCCAGCACAGCACCGACAGTTTCTTCCAGACTCATCTTTTGTTTTCACCTCCCGAAATTTGTAGAATGAGGTAACTTCCTACCCGTTATGTCGGGTCGTAGGACAACCGCTGGCAGTTGTCCTACATTTGGGTAGGTAGCTACAGAATAAGGCTAAAGTGCGTTCAAGCACGCATCAGCGTGGTGAGCGCCGGCAACCGGTCGAACATCCAGATGCCCACCGGCAGGCCGATGACCGTGGCGCAGATGGCCCAGGCCAGGTTGGACCACACCAGGCTCAGCCACCAGCCGATCAGCACAAAGTAGACCAGGCGGAGCGGCCAGGGATGCTGCGGCAGGCCGGCCGTGCGGATCTCGACCCGTTCACGGCTGTTGGAAACTATTACCATCTGCTGCATAGGGCGCAGGGTGAGCACCTGAGGCACCCGGTTCAGCATCCACAGACCCAACGGCAGGCCGATGATGGTGACGTTGAGGACCCAGGCCACATTGATCCATACTCCGGTGGCCCACCAGCCAAAAAGAAAAAAGTAGAGAATCCGTAGCAACAGCGGCATGCCGGTCTCCTGAGCGACAGTTTTGGTGTGGTTCATTATGACATCCTTTGCAGTGCAGCACAAACCTTGCTTATTATACAACTATTTTACGAAAAGGACAAACGGGGGTTGCGTTCAGCCGTGCTCTCGGCCCATTCCAGGTGCGGTCCATCCGGTGTGTCCAGCACTCGCCAGCCCAGCGCGGCGATCTTGTCCCGGATCGCGTCGGCTGTCGCCCAGTCCCGGCGGGCGCGGGCCTCTTCGCGCTCCTTTGTCAAACGCATCACCTCGGGAGAGGGACTGGGAGCTACCTCTGGCGGGAACGGTGACTGCGCCATATGATCTGGCATCCTGACCTCTGCCGGGAGATCCACTTTGTCCAGCGGTTGGTGGAAAGGCCCCAACTCGTTCAATGAAAAGCTGTGGCCGTGCTCAAAACGCTGCCCCTCCCCGCTGCATAGCACGGTGACCCCACCCTTGCCCATTACCTGGCAGTTTCCGGCAGCCAGGTCCAGGATCAGGGCTGTGTGCTCATCTATGCCGACGACGGTCGTGTCAGGCGGCAGCATGGCGACCAACTCTTTGAAACGGTCACGCCCCATCCAGCATCGGCTGGTATCCAGGTCGGTTCCCCCTTCGGTGTTATCCCAGTGTGGAATAAGGGCCAGGGATAGGCCGTAGGGCCGGAACAGGTTGAGCCCCTCCTGCCAATGGAGATCCTCGCCCACCTTGTAGATCTCGTACACCGGCAAGGCATAGGCGCTGACGGCGACCGTGGCGGCGCTGGCCAGGACCAACGCCGCGCCCTGCCGGTGACAGGCCACGGCCGTTTGCCAGGCCAGACTGCCCCGCAACTGCCGCACAGCATAGGTCGGGCTGCCTGGTCCCAGGAAAATTACGTGGGCCCCTGGAATGAGGGCGGCGATCTCGGGGGTGTCCGGGCTGAAGGGGGTCCCCCGTTTGCGGGCTGGCACGATCGTCACTCGAGGTCGGTAGTTCTGCAGGCGGTGGACCAGAAATTCGCCGATCCGCCCGGCTACCTGGGCCGAGTTTAGCTCAAAACCGGCCGGCGTCTCGACGATCGCCACCCGCACCGGCGACGGCAGATGGCGCAGCAGCCGGTCAAAAACCTTCTGGCCGCTGGCTGAGGTCTCCCCTGATCCGAACAGGATGACCGGGCCCGGCTGTTGTGGCGTCATGCTTTATTTCTCCCCTTTGCTCCCCTGGCAGCGGCCAGCGCTTCCACCTCCGACCGCAGCAGCAGCCAGCGCCAGGCCCACCCCTTTGGCGCGTCCGCATCAATCAACAGTGTCAACTTGCCCTGATCGACGAGCTCGCTCACATTCCACAACCTTATCCCCAATATCTTTTCTGCTTCCTTCAATGATACCACATCCTCCGGCCCGATCCCTACCGCATCCTCGTACACCATCCGGCACACCTGCAAACGCATCGTTTTCACCTCCCTTCGATGCGTAACCTATACCACAGCTTATGCAACTCGTCAACTCCAACCGAGTTCCCCTCGTCACGACAGCCGCCGGGCAGCCCGGACCTGCCCTTGCAGGGCCCGCCGGCTTGCAAAGGGACTTTCAAAAGCTGTCCACGAACAAGACCGCCGCGATGGAGCGGCGGTCTGACGATCATGACTTGCGGGTGCTACGGCTATGGCTGCGGCGGTGGGCCGGCATCCTCGGGGATGGATGGGCCGTTGGGCAGGCTCCGCAAATAGTCGCACGATACGAATTTAACATCTTCCCAGACATATCCCTCCGCCAGGAAGGTGGGAATGTCCTTGATCCAGCGCTTGGCCCCATTCTCCAGGGCGTAGATGTGAGGGCTGGTCGGGCACTTGAGCAGGACGTGGATCGGCCGGCCTTTTTCAAACTCGCCCAGGAACTTGTCGTCCACGATGTGCACCTGGTCCCAGGTGTAGCCAAAGAACTCGAATGCCTCCAGGCTGCTGATCCAGCGCAGCTTGTTGTCTTCCAGGACATAGATCTCCGGCCCGCTGCCCTTTAGCACCAGCCCGTCGCGGATGATGAGCGAAGCCGAATCGGGCATGATGCGCGCCAGGCTCACGCCGTAGCGGTTCACCGGGATGTTGATCAGCACCACCAGCGCGGCCACCAGAATGAGCAGCCGGCCCAGCGTTTTGCCCAGGTTGATGCTGGGCTGATAGGGGGGCGGTTGCCAATCGTCGTCAC
>FWPU01005018.1_pt1 | contig 29605 bp, 31 predicted proteins | sample 2228361 | NCBI WGS metagenome assembly FWPU01 (sample SAMEA103939777, study PRJEB20133) | metagenome | reverse complement strand
CTTATTCTAGAATAATGAATTTGGTAGGTTACCCTAAATCTTCATTTTTTTCTACCAAGTTCTGGTTGGCGCACCGCTCCTAGCTTATCCTTTTGGCTCCCGGCTCCTTTTATGATAAACTCATTGGCCATCGAGGTGATCGAAATGGCCGATGAGAATTCGGTTTCATTTGCCGGAGTGATGCGGGCCCGCCGCGTGATAAATAAATATCTGGCGCGCACTCCGCTTCGCCACTACCCGATCCTTTCCCAGGCATTGGGCTGCCGCGCTTTCATCAAGCACGAGAACCACCAACCTACGGGAAGCTTCAAGATCCGCGGCGGCATTAACCTGATCTCGTCGCTCTCTGCAGAGGAAAGGGAGCGGGGAGTAATATCGGCCACGCGCGGCAATCACGGACAGTCGCTGGCCTGCGCGGCCTCGATTTTCGGCACCAGGGCGGTCATAGTTGTGCCCGAAGGTAACAACCCTGAAAAGAACCTGGCCATGTCCAGCTTCGGGGCTGAGCTGATAGTGCACGGGCGCGATTTCGACCAGGCGCGCGAGAAAGCGGAAGAGCTTGCCGCCGAGCATGGTTATCGCTATGTCCATCCGGCCAACGAGCCGCTGCTGGTAAACGGCGTAGCCACTTACGCGCTCGAGATATTCGAGGAGATGGAGCCGGACGTGATCCTGGTGCCGGTTGGTCTCGGCACCGGCGTATCCGGCGTATTGACCGTTGCCGAGGCGCTCGGGAGCCGCGCCGAGGTGATCGCGGTCCAGGCGGAACGCGCGCCCTGCGTCTATCTCTCCTGGAGAAGCGGCCGCTTGGTGCGCACCGAGTCGTCAGATACCTTTGCCGACGGCCTGGCGACCAGGGTGCCGGCCGAACTGACCCTCTCGCTCATGCGCGGACGGTTGAGCGATTTCATCCTGGTCAGCGAGGAAGAGATCAGGCAGGCGATCCTGCTGCTCTGGCGGGCCACGCATAATATAGCCGAAGGGGCGGGCGCCGCGGCCACGGCTGGCGCCGTGAAGATAAAGCAGCGACTGAAAGATAAAACGGTCGTGATGATCATGACCGGATCGAACATAGATACCGCAACCCTGGCGCGGGTCCTGACCGACCCGGCACCCTGGTCTTAAAGATGAAAAATAAAGCCACAGTCTCGTCTTGTTTTTCCCTTCTCTTCCTGGCCTTGTTATCGAAGCCGGCGGCACTTGCCGCTCAGGCCAGCGCACCGATCATTATCGCCAAGAGGATCTCTGGCGAAGATAAGCTGCCCGAAGGGGCGCGCGCCCGCGTCGGGGACTACCTTCTGGCCAACGAGAAGCTTATCGCAACCATAGATGACATCCCCAACATATACGGGTTTGCCCGTTCGGGGGGGAATCTGCGCGACCTGGCGCGCCGCGATCGGATGGTGAACGAGCTGGAGCAGCTTTTCACCTATTTCGGCGACAGCTTCCCGCGCCAGGCGATCTATCGCAGGATCGAGATCGCGGCGGACGGCTCGGACGGCCGCGCCGCGATTGTGCGCGTCTCGGGCACCGATTCGGACGACGCACAGCTCCAAGTCGTCACCGACTATATACTGGAGGCAGGCGCGCCTTATCTTAAAATATTTACCCGTCTGACCAACCGCGGGCGCGCCCGCATCGACAAATTTGCTGTCGGCGATGCCATCCAGTGGGGCGAAACCCATAGGTTCGCTCCGGGCTACGGCTTTGTAGCGCGCGGCCGGATAACGGCCGAGTGGATCGCCGGGCTGGGGCGCAGGGTTTCTTACGCTTATGCTGCCAGGACCGGCACGCTCGAGGGACCCCAGGGGGGCAGCTGGTCGGATATGATCGTGGCCAGGCTCGATTTGGCGCCGGGAAAAAGCGCCTCCTTCGAACGCTATCTCCTGGCCGCTCCCGATGCGAGCGAGCTTTATCGCGATCTTTTCCGATTACGCGGGCAAAGCGTCGGCGAGATTACCGGTCTGGTGCGCGAGGAGGATACCGGGGCCGTCATCGCCGGGGCCGAGGTGGAATTCGAGAGCGATGGCAAGCCGCAACTGCTTGTCTACAGCGGCCCGGACGGCAGGTTCGCTGCGGTCCTTCCCCCGGGAAGATACAGCGGCCGGGCGCGCGGGCTGGGGCGCGGCCGGGCGCGAGCGCCGGGCTCGTGTCGCCAGCTTACAATTGAGGTGGGAGGAAAGTCAGAGTGCATGTTTTACCTCTCTCAGCAGGGGCGCCTGGCATTCGCCGTGCGCGACAGCAGAACCGGCAACCCGATTCCAGCCCGGCTTACTTTCGCTGGCCTGGGCTCCAGCCCCGATCCATACTTCGGCCCCGATCTCCGGGCCAGCGGGTCGCTGAACATACTCTATGCCGAAAAGGGCCGGGGCGAAATCGCGATAGCGCCCGGGCTTTACGAGGTGACCGCCTCGCGCGGCCCGGAGTATATGATCTGGCAAAAGAGGATCGCGGTGGAGGGTGGGAAGATCGCGAGCATCGAGGCTGAGCTGGAGCGCGTGCTCGATACCTCGGGCTACATCTCGGGCGATTTTCACCTGCATGCCGCGCCGAGCTACGACAGCCAGGTCCCGCTCGTCGATCGCATCATCGGTTTGATCGGCGAAGGGGTCGAGCTTGCCGTGGCCACCGACCACAACATGATAACCGATTATTCCGGGACGATCGCAGAGCTTGGCGTCGGGTCCGAGATCGTGGCGCTGATCGGCGAGGAGGTGACCGCGCCGCGCTATCACCTCAACGCCTTCCCGCTGCCGTTCAGGCCCGACCGGCCGAACAACGGGGCGATTCTGCCCGGCGAGCGCAAGCCGCGAGAGCTGTTCGCTGAGATACGCGCTCTGCCCGGCGATGAGATCATTCAGGTGAACCATCCGCGCGCTTCAGATATCGGTTATTTCAACCTGTTCCAGCTCGACAGCCGGAGCGGGCGGGCGCTCCACCCCGACTACAGCGCCGATTACGATGCCATAGAGGTGCTGAACGGCGCCGCTCAGGCCGAGGGAGAGCAGCCGATCCTCGATTGGTTCGGCCTGCTCAATCGCGGCTATCGTTATACTGCTACGGGGAACTCGGACACGCACCGCATGGCGCACGCTGAGGCCGGTTATCCGCGCAATTTTATCTTGCTCGGCACCGATGACCCCCGCCAGGTGAGGCCGGAGCAGGTGGTCGCGGCCGTGCGGGAACAGAGGATAGTGGTCAGCACCGGCCCATTTATTCGCTTCTCGGCTAACGGGCAGCCGCTCGGCTCGCAGGTTAAGCCGGAAAACGGATGGGTTGAGCTCGAGATCTCGGTCTCGGCCGCGCCGTGGGTCGATGTCTCAGAGGTGCAGCTAATAGCTAATGGCGAGCCTGCTGCGACGTTTCTGGTGGAACGTTCGCAGGAAGTTGTCAGGTTCGAGCGGAAGCTCAGGCTGCGGCCGGAAGCTGACACCTGGTATGTGGTCATCGCGCGCGGCAGCCGTCCGCTCGCCCCGGCGGTGCTCGCCGCGTCTCCGAGAGCCCTGCCCTACGCGATCACCAATCCGATTTGGGTCGATGCCGATGGCAACGGACGCTTCGACCCGCCTGTAAAGGAGTAGCCATGCCTGGCCCTCGAATCGTGGCTAAAGAAGATATCCTCGAACTGAAACCCGGGACTACGCTCGCGCTTGCCGAGGGGGCGATCATCACTCCGCTCGCGGCGGATTTGATCGCCGAGCGGGGCATCAGGGTGGTATGGGAGCGCCGCGGCGGCCTGCGCATCGCCGTGGCGTCCGACCATGCCGGCTACGCGATGAAAGGTGAGCTGAAAAGATTCTTGCGCGAGCTGGACCATATGGCGGTCGATCTCGGCACGCACGACGAATCGCCCGTTGACTATCCCGATTTCGCGCTTGCCGCCGCGCTGGCGGTTGCGCGCGGCGAATGCGACCTGGCGATCGTGCTCGACGGCGCGGGAATCGGCTCGGCGATAGCAGCTAACAAAGTGCCCGGGATTCGGGCCGCGATGTGCTACGACGAGGCGACGGCGCGCAACAGCCGAGAGCACAACGCGGCTAACGTCCTGACGCTCGGCGCGCGCATGATCGACAGCGAAAGGATGCGCTCGATCGTCGCTGCCTGGCTCGATGCCCGGCCACGGGGGAACCGCCATGCCCGCCGCGTGCGCAAGATCCAGGAGATCGAGGAGCGCTACTTGAAGGGCGGGCCGCCCGACAGGTATGCTTAAATATTACTATGCTGCAACCGGCAGACCGCGAGAGGTTGATCGAAGAGCTTACCGATGAGGTGGTGCGCCGCCTGGGAATCGTCGGCCAGAGAGGCACCTGCGCCTGCCACAGCCTGAGCGCGGAGTGCTGCCCTGAAACCATCAAGCTGATGATCGATTCCGGCTCGGACCGCGTGGGCACCTCGGGCCAGGCGCCGCCGCTCGCCGAGCAGCTTGCGGCATACATCGACCACACCCTGCTCAGGCCCGAGGCGACGCGCGCCGAAATCGAGAAGCTCTGCCGGGAAGCGGTCGATTACCGCTTCGCCGCCGTGTGCATAAATCCTTACTGGGTCAGGCTGGCGGCCCAGCTCGTGCGCGGCAGCTCGGTCGCCGTCGCCAGCGTGGCCGGCTTCCCCTTGGGGGCGACCACTCCCGACACCAAGGCCTATGAGGCGCGCCGCGCTATCTTCGACGGTGCGGGCGAAATCGACATGGTGATAAACATCGGAGCAATAAAATCGGGGGATGACGCGCAGGTGCTGAGGGATATCGAGGCGGTAGTGGAAGCGTGTCACGAGGAAGGCGCCATCTGCAAGGTGATCATCGAGGCCGCTCTGCTCACAACTGACGAAAAGGTCAAGGCCTGCCTGCTGGCCAAACAGGCCGGCGCCGATTTCGTCAAGACCTCGACCGGCTTCGGGCCTGGCGGGGCCACACCCGAAGACGTGGCCCTGATGCGGCGCGTGGTCGGAAGCGAGCTTGGCGTTAAGGCGGCCGGCGGAATCCGCAGCCTCGAGGCGGCACGGGCCATGATCGAAGCGGGAGCCAGCCGCATCGGCGCAAGCGCCGGAGTAAAAATCCTGAAAGAGGCAACCGGCCAAAAATAGGAGCCAGGAGCAAGAGGGGGAGCGAGAGCAAGAGGACCTCTCGCTCTTGCTCTCGCTCAATATTCTGGTTCCTGTTCTTTGGCTCCTGCGACTTACGATTTTGCCAGCCTGCTGCACACCTGGTAGGCGCCGTTCGGATCGATCGCCGTCTGCCCCTGCTCGATATAGCGAATGACCCCCTGCTTATCTATCACGAAGGTGGCCCGCCGGGCGAATCCCTTCTCCTCGTCGAGCACGCCGTAGAGCTTTGAAACCTGGCGGTGGAAGTCGCTGAGCAGCGGGTAAGTTACTCCCAAATCTTCGGCGAAGCGCCGGTTGGCGGCAAAGCTATCGACGCTGATGCCGAGGATTTGCGTGTCCACCGATTCGAATTTAGCGATATCAGCCTGATATGCCTTCAGCTCTTTCGTTCAGCCTCCGGTGAAGGCGAGAACGTAGAAGGCCAGGACCACGTTCTTTTTGCCGCGAAAATCGCTCAGCTTGACCGGCTTGTTGTTATGATCGTTCAGGGTGAAATCGGGTGCTGTGTCCCCCACCTTCAAATGCGTCGGGGGCGGAGCAGTCTGCGCCCCAGATACTCCCATTAACGCCAGCCACACGGCAATTTGACCTGCAACCGAGGCAGCATTGAGCATAGTTAATTCTCCTTACTAGGATTTCACGCCCTAGCCCCGCATATGCGGCACAGCTATTTTACTCCGAGGTTCGTCCTTTTTACAATCGGGCGGTGCGCCGCGCCAGCCGTAAGGGTCGCCCGATGGGTGCGCGCTTGCCTAAAGCCGCGCGGCGGGTTATCCTTTCCCAAGAACTGGATAGAGAGTGCCATGACTCTTCCGATCGAAAACAAAGTCGAGGAATCCCTGCGTGGGAGCGAGGGCGAGATCGAATCACAGTGGAAGTTGCCCGAAGGCTTCATCGTGCGTTTCCCGGCAATCTCGGAGGCCGTGCGCCGCATGATCAGCGAGTATGCGCTCCAGGCCGAAGAAGCGCGCCGCCACGGCAATCTGGTCCTGGCCGGCTCTTACGAGGCTGAAATCGGGAAGCTGATAGACGAAGCCCAGCAGTTGATCGGGGTTGAGAGTTGAGCGGGGTCGCGGAGCGTCGCTCAGGAGAAGCGAAACTTCTCGCGGATTATCCGATCGAAGCGCGGCTTGATAATGATGTTATAGGCATCGAGCTTGTCTGGGAACATGGTCAGGATGCTCTGCTTGGTCGCTTCCACCAGACGGTAGGCCTCATCCAGAGTCATTCGCTCCTGCCGAAGGATGCTCGCGGTCAGGTCTACGATAAAGTGCAGCCGTCTTATTTTTCTCTCCTCCAGAATACGCTCGGCGCTCATCGATTCCATACTTAAACTCTAACCTCAACTGCCGGGGCTGTCAACCCGTATCCCGCGGTATTCGTGATAATTCGTGCGATTCGTGGCCGAAGAAGATAGCCACGGATTATCGCGAATGCTAGAAGCCCGCTCACCTGGGCTTTGCCAGCAGATAGCCGAGCAGAAAAATCGCGGCTCCGATGGTCGACCACTGAAGGAGCGGCCCCATTTTGCCGAAAAAGAAGATCAGGGCATCGGCGGTTACAATGAGGCCCAGCAGCTGGAGGGCACGGCCGATCTGGTAGCGCAGTCTCATGATTCACTGCTCCGGCCCGCTCGGCTCCTCTCTGAGCTTCTCGAGCGCCAGCCTGGCCGCCTCCTGCTGGGCTTCTTTTTTCGTGCGCCCGCCCGCGCGCGCCATCACCTGGTCGTCCACGATTACTTCAACCACAAAGGTCTTTCGATGATCGGGACCTATCTCATCGACCACGTGGTACTTAGGTTCAGGCAGCTTGAGCAGGTGGAGGCGCTCCTGCAAGGTAGACTTATAATCGGCGTAATAGCTCAGCTCGTGCAGGTCGAGTTCCGCGATCAGCCTGCCGAATTCGCGCCGAACGAATTCAGCCGCCGGCTCGATGCCGCCGTCAAGGTAAATGGCTGCGATCACCGCCTCATAAGCATCGACCAGTATCGCCCGTTTCTGGCGGCCTCCGCTCTTCTCCTCGCCGTAGCCCAGCCGCAAGAAGCGTCCGAGTTCCAGGGCATCTGCCTGGCGGGCCAGGGTGGCCGAGCTGACCAGAAACGCTTTGATCTTGGATAGTTTTCCTTCGCTGAGGCCCGGGTATTTGGAAACCAGCTCGGCGCTGGTGAGAAAGCCGAGAACTGCGTCGCCCAGGAACTCCAGCGACTCGTTATCGCTCAGGTTGAGGTGGGGATGCTCGTAGACGAAAGACTTGTGAGTCAGGGCACGATCGAGCAGCGATTTGTCATCGAACGTGTAACCGATTCGGTCTTCAAGGCTTTCGAGCAGCGAGCGTCGCTCGTTTTCTATAAGGCTCTCTTCCATTTGGGACGCACATGTCGAAAGCCAAAAGCCGAACGTCACGCGTCCACCCGGACCGTCCAAGTTGACATCCGGCTTTTGACCTTCAACTGAGATTCCCGCGGCCATGCCTGGCCGCCGCAGAAAACAGGGTCTAATTCATCGCAGACTTCCTGATGAGATCGTCGATCTGCCTGTTAACCTCTTCCTCGGAAGCGTTCTCCAGGTCCTTCTTGTTCACCGCGCGATAGACTTTGCCCAGCAGATCACGGGCCGGTTTCGAATAAGGGCCGCTCGTCGCAGCGGCGCGCGCCAGGGCCCTCATCGCCTCTTCCGCCCGGTTCTTCTCGACGTAGCTCGCTCCGATATGAAACCACGAATAGTCGTCCTTGGCGGCGCTCGACGCCGCCTTGTTGAACCAGGAGATCGCTTCGTCGTAGTTGCGCGCCTGGAAGGCAACGGCGCCAAGAGTACGATAGTTCAACAGAGTATGCTCCTGTTTGACCTGGTTCCACTGCTGGTCGGAAAGGTGCTGGGGCCGCGCCATCGTTGAAAACAAACTCAAGGCCCTCTCAGCCATACCCCTCGCCCTCTGGTTCTGCTGCTTGCCCAGATACATCGCCGCCAGGATGCTTATCAGGACCGGGTCCTGCTGCTGTTGGAGCAGCTTCTCGCCGTGCACGATCGCTTTGTCGATCTGTCCCAGCTGCCGATAGGTAGCGAACGCTACCGGGCGCACATAGTTGTCAAGCTTGGACTCAGGCCATGCGGCGTAGAAGTTTTCTATCAGCTTAGCCCGTTCGTTCGGGTCGGCCGCCTTCTGGATCGCCTGCATCGCATCGTACTCCTCGCGGGTATAAGGAAGCTGCTGCTCGGGTTCCTTCTTCTCGCGCTTGAAAACGGTCTCCCCTGGCTTGTATTCCTTCGGCTGCTGCTGAGCGTAAGCCAGGCCGGCACCAGCCAGCGCGATCAACAATAAAAGGGGACAATAAATTAGCCGTCTCATAATCCCTCTCGCTCGGTTCCTCTGACGCTCCATGCGCCTATAAGGTAGGTTATCATACTTATTTTAAAGGTCAACCTTAAAAACAGGAGCCAGGATCCAGGAGCAAGAGGGAGAGCGAGAGCAAGAGGAACCCCCTCGCTCTTGCTCATTGCTCTCGCTCAATTATTTCTCCCGTGCAGCATCGATTTCAGCGGCCCTTTTTTCCTCCCTCTTGACGTCGATGCCGGCGAGCAGGTCCGGCAGCACGGAAAAGAACCCCTGCTCGCCCTTCTCATAACTGTGCAGCGCCTCCAGAAAGTACGGTAGGAGGATGAAGCCGCGGTCGTAGTTCTCGAGCATTTGCTTCGATTCCACCTTATCTGAACCGGACATTCGAATTTCGATCGCGCGGAGCAGCGATTCTGTGGCTACAAGGAAAAAGTCAGAGGTCAGGTGTCGCTCGGCGCGCGGCCTGGCCAGCGCCAGCCGTTGCAGCCTGTTTCTCTCGACGATAATTATTCCGTACTTAGCGATGAGCGGGTCGAGCAGAAAGTGCAGATACTCGTGGCGGATTGCCGGCTCGTGCTCCTCGGGGCTGGCGGCCGGACCCAGGATCAGAAAATATAAATTCTCCAGATTGCGGGCGTTGGAAAAGCCGTGTGAGTTGAGCAGGTCGGGCATGAGGATGATCTGTCTGTCCATGGGGATGCGCGGTTCGCTCCGCAGATATGCTAGAACATCCTTGATCGTACCGGCTAATGCGGCGCGGTAGCGCTCCGCCTCGGCCTGGTAATAGGGGAGGCATTCCTTCCAGAGGCGGCTTACTCCCGCGCTTTTGTAGAATTCAGCCACCAGCTTCTCGAAGCCGAGCAGCTCGCGTACTTCGCGCGGCGCTGCGCCTAATTTTCCTGTGAATTTAAAGGTCGGCGGGCCCTCGAGCCAAAGGCCGAAGGAAGTATAGCGGGCCTGTACGGCGGCCGGGTCGTCTCGGCCGCCGTGCTCCAGGTAAAAGCGTTCGAGTTTTTCTTCCAGGCGCGGGTCGAGCGCGGCCAGCGCGCGGCGGACCAGGGCTCGCGGCGGGCTTACTCCTCTGGGATTCGCCTCGTAGTCGAATCCGGCGGCGTTGAGGGCCGCCATGACTGCAAACAGGCGCTCGTCGAGCAGGAAGCGGATATTGGCCAGCCGCTCAAGCTCGGTCGCCCCGGCGCTGCCAGCGGCGGCCAACAGGACCAGGCTCCAGACCAGCGGGCGAACTGAAGCCATGACAGATCATTTCGAGAATCGCGGCCGTTGCTATTTCTTCTCCGCCTTTTCGGCACCAGCCGCTACCGCGGCGCGCGCCAGGCCCATGAGCTCGCGCAGCCGCGTTTCTATGCGGGCCGCGAGCTGCGGGTTTTCGCGCAGCATCTGCTTAACGTTTTCGCGCCCCTGGCCCAACCGCTCGCCATCGTAGGAGAACCACGCACCGCTTTTTTCGATGATCTTTTTATCAACCGCCAGATCGAGCAGGTCGCCTTCGCGCGATATCCCCTGTCCGTAGATGATGTCGAACTCGGCCTCGCGGTACGGCGGGGCGAGCTTGTTCTTGACCACCTTGACCTTGGTGCGGGTGCCCACCACGGCCTCCCCCTCCTTGATCGAGGCCAGTTTTCTGATATCGACCCGGACGGAGGCATAGAACTTGAGTGCCCTTCCTCCGGGCGTTGTCTCGGGGTTGCCGAACATCACTCCGATCTTCTCGCGGATCTGATTGGTGAAGACCAGGCAGGTGTTTGACTTCGAGATCAGCCCGGCCAGCTTTCTCAGGGCCTGCGACATGAGGCGCGCCTGCATACCGGGAAGCGAGTCTCCCATCTCCCCCTCAAGTTCTGCCTTGGGGACAAGTGCCGCAACCGAGTCGACCACCAGGATGTCGATGGCGCCGCTCCTGATCAGCACGTCGGAAATCTCCAGCGCCTGCTCCCCGGTATCGGGCTGCGAGATGAGCAGGTCGTCGATATTGACCCCCAGCCTGCGTGCATACTCTGCATCGAGCGCATGTTCGGCGTCGATGAAGGCAGCAGCGCCACCCGCCTTCTGCGCCTCGGCCACGGCATGCAGCGCCAGCGTGGTCTTGCCGCTCGCTTCGGGGCCGTAAACCTCAACGATGCGGCCGCGCGGGAAGCCGCCAATTCCCAGAGCGGCGTCGAAAGCCAGCGACCCGGTGGGTATCACGGGCCAGTCCGCCGCGCGTGGGTGATCGCCCAGCCGCATGATCGAACCCTTGCCGAACTGCTTTTCGATTTGGCTAAGGGCCAGCTCTATGGCGCGCTCCTTGTTCCTTCTTTCGTCTGCCATTCGGTGTCTCCTCTCGTCGTGACAAATCCTTTGATTATAATCACTTTTACGGCGGGACTTCAAGATCCGGCACCTCTATTTTACCGCAGAGACAGCCCAGAGCGCCGAGAAAATCTCAATTCTTTTTCGCCGCGAATGCCGCTGCGAGACAGGTCCAATCGCCGTTTAAAGGACCTCGTTCATTGCGCCGCTGCGATATCCTTCGAGGTCGAGCGTGATGTATTTGAAGCCGAGCTTCTTAAATTTTGTCGCCAGCGTTCGCGCCATCTCAGCGTCGAGCGCTCGCGTCAGCTCCTCGCCTGCGAATTCCAGCCTGACCAGCTCGCCGTGGTAGCGAACGCGGAACTGGCGAAAGCCGAGCGCCCTTAACAGCTCCTCGCCTCTTTCCACCACATGCAGCCTCTCCGGAGTAATCTCGATCCCATATGCGAAGCGCGAAGAAAGGCAGGGCGAAGCAGGCTGGTCCCAGGTGGGGAGCCCGGCACGGCGCGAAAGCTCGCGAATGTCCCGCTTGGTCATGCCTGCTTCGGCAAGAGGGCTGCGCACGTTGTGCTCGGCCGCAGCCTGCCGGCCGGGACGATAATCGCCGAGGTCATCCAGGTTAGTCCCATCCAGGACCCAGGGAACGCCAAGTTCCCGCGCCAGGGCCTGCAGCTTTTCATATAGCTCAGTCTTGCAGAAGTAGCAGCGGTTAGGCGGGTTCTTCCTGTACTCATCTTTGTCGACCTCGCCCGTCTCGATGACACGGTGATTCAAACTGAGGCGACGGGCAAAGTCGAGCGCGTCTTGCTTCTGTCGCTCGGGCACCGAAGGACTGAGGGCAGTGACGGCGAGAGCATTTTGTCCGAGCGCCGCATGCGCCACGTAGGCGAGATAAGAGCTGTCAACCCCCCCGCTAAAGGCAACGATCGCCCGCTCCATTTTCCTGAGGATTTCGAAGAGCCTTTGCTCCTTTTCCCCGAGGCTGATTTCTGAAAAATTGCTCACGAAGCCCTTCCCTGTGCCGGCCATAGTGTCTCGGCGCTTTCCATCGAGAAAGGTAGTCCCAAGCCTTTACATGAAAACCTGAGGTAAAAATTGAAATCGTCTTCCGTTTTCCGTTTCATGCCTTTTCAAGCGCCGGCCCTTTCCGGCTCGAAGCTGATCGCGATCTCGCGCACCGGCGCCTGCGAAACGAGCATTTCGCCGCTGTCCAAAGCGCTCAGCCCCCCGCCTCCCACATAGCACCTGCGGAATTCCAGCTTGCGCCCCTCGACGATTTCCCCTGCGGAGCGATGCCGCGCCAGCGGGTCGTGCGCCCAGACCGTCGCGTAAAACGGCTCCTCCTGGATGACGGTCTGATCGTTGCCGGAGAGCGGCTGCAGCACCTTCTTTGTCGTTACATGAAAGACCGGGACTCCGGCCTGTTCCTCCTCCTTAATTTTATCGCCGCCGAACGAAAGGCGCATTCGATAGATGCTCCAGACCTTAAACCTGGTGGGGACGAGCCGATATTCCACACACATCAGGTAGGAGCTACCGTTGGTCTCGATTTCGATCGGCTCGGTCTTGACGGTCGCGAACGCACAATCGATCGGGATCTTGCGAAAAACCGCCTCCGATTCGGGCGGCTTGCGCTTCAAGACGTAGACGGCGGTGCCCACGAGCAGGCCGCCGAGTCCTGACCAGAATGAGATTTTCTTCCAGTTCATTCCTTATTCGCTTTGGTCCCCGCGCGGAGTGGCCCGGTCGGCCCTTCGCGTTCCAGAAATTCGGCTGCACTGTGGCCGGTCTTTCGCTCAAATATATCAGCGTAAGACTCAACGCTGCCGTTCGACTCATCGACCGTGATCCTTTCCACGCGCAGCATAGGGAAAAAATAACTGCCGATCGGTATCGAAGCTTCGTCCGCCGCCTGGGCGAGCCAGTCTTCAAAGCCGTCAAGCTTCAGGCCGCGCAGCCAGATGCCTGCCGAGGTGAGCTTAACCAGCGCTCCCCAGTACTTCTCGCGCGGGTTTTGCAAATCGACTATTACAATCTTTTTAGCTGTCATCGCAGCAGCCTGCCGCTCAAGCCCTCTCCACGACCGTGGCGATTCCCTGCCCTAAATCTCCATTGGTTTAAGCTCAGGGGCCGCGGTCAGCTTCGCCTCGGTAAGCTTTTCAATTTTTTGCAGCTCGACTCCCGGGGCGATTTCCTTCAGCAACAGCCCGTCGGGGGTAACCTCGATCACGCCCAGCTCCGTAACGATAAGATCGACAACTCCGGCTCCGGTAAGCGGCAGCCGGCAGCGCTTGAGGATCTTGGGTTCGCCGTTCCTGGTGGTGTGCTCCATGGCCACTATCACTTTTTTCGCGCCGGCCACCAGGTCCATCGCCCCGCCCATACCCTTGACCATCTTGCCCGGCACCAGCCAGTTGGCGATATCTCCTTTCTCGGATACTTCCAGGGCGCCGAGCACGGCGACGTCTATATGGCCGCCGCGGATCATGCCAAATGAGTCGGCCGAGCTGAAATAGCAGCAGCCCCTGATCTCGCTTACCGTCTCCTTGCCGGCGTTGATCAGGTCGGGGTCCTCCTCTCCCTCAAAAGGATAGGGCCCGACGCCGAGCATCCCGTTCTCGGAGTGAATGAACACGGTTACGTCGGGCGGGATATAGTTTGCGACCAGGGTGGGCATTCCTATGCCCAGATTTACATAGTAGCCGTCCTTGAGTTCTCTGGCCACGCGGCGGCAGATCATCTCTCGCTTGTCCATGGCGTCTCCGCTCAAGTCCCTTTGCGGACCGTTCTCTTTTCTATCAGCTTCTGGTAGTTCCTGCCCTGGAAGATGCGATCGACGAAGATGCCCGGGGTATGAATCAGGTCCGGGTCGAGGTCTCCGGGCTCCACCAGATGTTCGACCTCGGCGATAGTAATGCGCGCGGCCGTGGCCATCACCGGGTTGAAGTTGCGCGCGGTCTTGCGGTAGACCAGGTTCCCGTATCGGTCCCCCTTCCAGGCCTTGACAAAGGCGTAGTCGGCATGAAGAGGGTATTCCAGGAGGTAGCTCCTTCCGTTGATAACCCGAACCTCTTTTCCCTCGGCCACCATGGTTCCCGCGCCGGTCGGGGTATAGAAGGCGCCTATACCAGCGCCGGCCGCGCGGATCCTCTCGGCGAATGTCCCCTGTGGCACCAGCTCCACCTCAAGCTCGCCGGCCAGCACCTGTTGCTCGAAGACCTCGTTTTCGCCGACGTAGGTAGCGATCATTTTTTTAACCTGCCGCGAGCGCAGAAGGATGCTGATGCCGTGCTCAGTCGTGCCGGCGTTATTGGAAATCACGGTAAGATTTTTCACGCCGCGATCGCGCAGCGCCAGGATCAGGTTTTCCGGGATCCCGCAGAGGCCGAAGCCTCCCATCATGAGGCTCGCGCCGTCCGGGATGTCTTTCACTGCCTCGTGCGCGTCCGCCACAACTTTGTTCATCGATCCCCCCGACAGTTTGAAGGCTGGCTTGAACTTTTGCGCTTCAGCCGGCTTTGGATTGTATAAGGGGTTACACAATTGACTGCCAGCCTCATTTGATAGCTATACCCAAGCTGAAGAGCGATGTCAAGAAGCGTCGGGGTAAGCAGAATTTTCTTGACCACGAAGCTTGCCGGTGATAACATCTGTGCCGCAGCATCATCAAGCATGGTTTGCCGGCAGGGTGGGGCTACGGCTCGCCGTGACCTGAAAACGTAAAAGTTCGGCTACTCACCACAAGGGCGGGTCCAATGCGAATTGCTGTGGATTTCACTCCAGGCAGGAGACTCATTTTGCCGTGGGATTATACGGACTGGCTGCGCGGCCTGCTGTACAGGGCGATGGAGCGTGGGATCCCACAAGTTGCGCAGCTCGTGCATGACCTGGGGTTTTCAAGCGGCAGCAAACGGTACAAGCTGATCGCCTTTTCGCTGCTTCAACCCGAGCGATACGAGACGACGCCCGTAGGGTTGCGCGTCGAGGGCGGGCTGCGGTGGCAGGTCACCTCGCCGCTCGAACCGCTCATCGAAGCGGTCACACTGGGGCTTCTGAGCGAGCCCGAGGCGAGGCTGGGCGGAGAGATGCTTCGTATCGAGCGCGTGCGCGTCATCCCCGCGCCCGCCTTCAGCGACAGCATGGTCTTCACCACCTTGTCCCCGGTCTCCGTGTCCACGGGCGCGCGCGATGAGCAGGGCCGGTTCCGGAAACGGTTTCTGGCTCCGGATGAGCCCGACTTCTGGCGCGTGCTTGCCGGGAACCTGAAGCGAAAGGCGGAAGTGGTTTTCGGCAAGGTCTTGGACGGGGACGTGAATTTCACCTGTTTGGGCCATCCCAGGTCGAAGTTGCTGACGGTCAACGAAACACAGGTGCGCGCCTGGATGATGAATTTTAAGGCGGAGGGGCCGGCAGAGCTGTTGTGCGTCGGCTACGAGGCCGGGTTCGGCGAACGCAACGCGCAGGGGTTCGGAATGGTCAAATTGCGGCTTTCTGGTGAGAGTGAATAGATGGGGTAAGCTGCTACTATTTCCGTCTGCCTTGTTCGATGTGATCGGCAAAGAAGAGGCATTGCGCTTAGCCGACGAGTGAGCGCTGGCTGACCTCAAGGCGTCGGCAACGGGAGGATGACCAGCCGAATATCGCTGCGACGGGCCTGCGGTTGTATGTTCGCCTGGCTGATGATATTATAGACCAGAAGTGAGATTAGGATTACGTCTATCCCGCGGCCTATTGGAAAGCACAACGATATGCGCTATCTAATCATATCGGATCTGCACTCGAACCTGGAATCGCTATCCGCGGCCCTCGAGTACCGCGACTACGATGCCGCGCTGGTGCTGGGCGACATCGTCGGTTACGGCGCTAACCCGAACGAAGTCACGGAGATTGTCCGCGACCTCGGCGCGCTTTTGATCATCCGCGGAAATCATGATCGGGTTGCCGCGGGACTGGACCAGGGCGAACTATTCTCGCAGGCCGCTTATCTAGCGGCGATGTGGACGCGCCAGATGCTGACTCCAGAAAACAGGCTCTGGCTCCAGCGGCTGCCCATAGGACCGGCCGACCTGAACGGGCAGCTCACCATAGCTCACGGCTCGCCGCTCGACGAGGATGAATATCTCTTCGATCCGGCCGAGGCCAGGCCGCAATTCAGCGCCTTCAGCACCCCGATATGTTTTGTCGGACATACCCACATACCCGGAATTTTCGCCCTCGGCAAGGACGGCGAAATCGCCTTCGAACAGCCGCGCGCGAGCGACAGCTTCGATCTCGATTTGAGCCGCTATCGTTTTTTGATAAACCCCGGCTCGGTGGGACAGCCGCGCGACGGCGACCCCCGTGGCAGCTTCGCCGTGTACGACACGGCCAGATCCCAAATTGAATTCCATCGCTATCCTTATGCTGTAGAGGTGGCGCAGCGCAAGATCATGGACGCCGGGCTCCCGCCGTTTCTGGCGCGGCGCCTGGCGGCAGGCAGGTGAAGGCGGCAAGTCGTTAATCGCGAGTGAAAAGTTCTATTGACTAACGACTTACGAGCCACTAGCTTTCCACCCGGTATTCCGCGATTTCATCCTGAATCTTCCTGGCCAGGCGGCTGCGGCGCATGCCGTAGACGAAGTATAAAAGCAGCCCAATTGCCATCCAGATGATCAGCCTCATCCAGGTATCCGCCGGCAGGCCGGACATCAGGTAGAGACAGGCGCCGGCGCCGAGCAGCGGAACGAGCGGAACGAGCGGCGCTCGAAAGGGGCGGTGGATTTCGGGATTAGTATAGCGCAGCACCAGCACCCCCAGGCAAACTATGACGAAGGCAAATAGCGTGCCGATGCTCACCAGCTCGCCGACCACGTGAATTGGCGACATGCCCGCCGCGATGGCAACCGCAAGGCCGGTGGCTACGGTTGTGATGTAAGGGGTGCGGAAGCGACTGTGGACGCGGGCGAAAGCTTGAGGCAGCAGCCCGTCGCGCGCCATGGACCAGAAAATCCGCGGCTGTCCGAGGAGCATAACCAGTATCACCGAGCTTAATCCGGCGATCGCTCCGATCTTGACCAGAGGGGAGAGCCAGTAGAGCCCGGTGGCGTCGATGCCCACCGCCATCGGGTCGGGGACGTTGAGCGTTTTATAGCTGACGATCCCGGTGAGCACGGCGGCCACAGCGATGTAGAGAACAGTACATATGCCGAGGCTGCCCAGTATGCCAACGGGCATATCGCGCTGGGGATTGCGCGCTTCCTGGGCCGCCGTCGAAACGGCATCGAATCCGATGTAAGCGAAGAAGATCACGCCGGCGCCCCTGAGAATACCGCTCCAGCCGTAGTGTCCGAATCTGCCCGTGTTTTCGGGAATAAAGGGCTGCCAGTTTTCCGCCCTTACGTACCATATGCCGGCCATGATGAAGGCAAGAACAACGCCGACCTTTAAGGCCACGATGGCGGAGTTAACGTTGGCCGATTCCCTGATGCCGATGACCAGCAGCGTCGTGACCAGCATTATCACCAGGACCGCCGGCAGGTTAAAGATCGCGGTGACCTGCGGCAGCGCCGCGTAATCGACGCCGCGCGAAGAGAGCTCCTCGATCAGTTCGTGGGTCAGGCCGCGCCAGGCCCCCTCGGGAAGCTGCACGAGGACGCTGCCCGTGGCAGCGGTAAGCTCGGGCGGTATCTGTAATCCGAAGTCGCGCAGAAAACTCACCACGTAGCCGGACCAGCCGATGGCCACCGTGGCCGCGCCGAGCGAGTATTCCAGGATCAGGTCCCAGCCGATGATCCAGGCAAAGAACTCGCCGAGGGTGGCATAGGCATAAGTGTACGCGCTGCCGGCGATCGGGATCATGGCAGCCATCTCGGCATAGCAGAGGCCGGCGAAGACGCAGGCCAACCCGGCCAGGACGAAGGAGAGGACGATGGCCGGCCCGGCATATTGCGCCGCGGCCGCCCCGGTCAGTACGAAAATGCCGGCGCCGATGATCGCCCCGATCCCCAGCATGGTCAGGTCGAGCGCGCTCAGGGCCCGCCGCAGCCCGTGCTCGTTATCGGCCGCCTCCGCCCGCAAACCCTCCACCGATTTCTTTATCGTCAGCCTTCTCAGCATCGCGCCTCCGAAAGTGTTTTAAATAACACATCCTCGCCCGCGGCGACCTGTTATTATATCACAACCGCAAAAACGCCAGCGCATCAAGAGCTGCTTCGCGGTACGGCAACTGACCTCACCTCTTTTATCCCCTCTCGGCAGGCGGAGATGGGAAGCAGGTAACCGGAATTTTAACACCCACCGACTTCCAGTTGGCGCACCGGCTACTTAGCCTCGGTGATCTGTGCCACTGGCCCGACCGCATTTAACTCTTCGCCGATCGAGCTGGCCGAGCCGACGACCACCGCGACGCCTCTCTCCGGTCTCAAGTATCTCGCCGCAACACGCCTGATATCCTCCACCGAAACCCGCGCCAGCTGGCGCTCGTACCAGGTGAGATAAGTCATGCCGAGTTGGTAAAGCTCGATCTCGGCAAGCAGCGAGGCCAGCCCCTCCGGCGTCGTAGCGCGAGCGCGAAACTGTGCGATCAAGGCCCGCTTCGCCCGTTCCAGCTCGCCGGCCTCGGGTCCCCGCTCGGCGAAGATGTGAATTGACTGTATGGCATTTTCCAGCAGGTCTGCGGCGCGCTCGTGCGCCGTGGAGGCGGAAACGATAAAGGGCCCCCCCAGCCTTCCTCCCTCGAACCGCGCGCTGGCATTGTAGGCAAATCCGGGCCCGGCCGCGAGCTTGGCCCCGAGGCCCGACGCCTGGTCCTGGCTTAAGATCAGGCTCGCGATCTCGAGCGGCGCATAATCCTCATCGCCGCGGCGCACTCCGATCATCCCGAGCCGGATCTGGGACTCGCCCGCTTCAGGCATATCAAGCAGGTTGATCTTGAATGTCTCGGGCAGGCGGGGCGGGAGGAAGCTGAACGGCGGCGGATCACCTTTGACCCACCTTCCCAGGCGGCGCGCCGAGGTGCGGCGCACCTTTTCGTTGTCGAAGTCGCCGACCACGATCAGGCTGGCCGCATTTGGCAGGTAAAACCTCTCGTAGAAGTCTTTGAGGTCCGAGAGCGAGACGGCATTGAGCGACTCGATGGTGCCCGACTTCGACCGCCCCAGGCTGGTCCCGGCAAACAGCAAGCGCTCGACCCACAGGTCGGCCAGCTCGGCGTGGTTCTTTTCGCGCCGCTCGAGTTCCGCCAGCCTGCGCTGGCGCAGCACGCCGAAATCTTCGGGCGCGAAGGCCGGTTCGAGAAGCAGGTTTGAGAGGATTTCGATCAAGGCCTCGGCCCGTCCCGGCGGGGCGCTGCCGAATATATACGTTCCGTCCCAATCGACCACCGCCTCGAGCTTGGCCCCGAGGCTCTGAAGCTGCGCGGCAAGCTGGGCGGCGCTGAGGCTCTTGCTCCCTTTGAGCAGCATTTCGCCCGTGAGCCGGGCCAGGCCCTCTTTGCCTAAAGGATCATAAAGCGCCCCGTAGCGGATCACCAGGGCGATCGACGAAGCTTTGGCCTGAGGTTTTTCGACCAGCAGCAGCTGCAGGCCGTTCAGCAGGCTGCTTCGATCTATCTCCGGTTGAGCCTGCAGTTCCTGGGCGCGCGCCCGGGCTGCAGGATGCAGGCCGATCGATAATAGAGCTGCAGTAATAATCACTGCTAGCTGCAGCGGGTGTGAACTCGATTTGCCGACCATAGCTATTACTGTAAACCGAATTTTCCGCTAAAGTCCAGTTGATTTTTGGAGGCGAATAAAATATATAATACTCTACAGCAGGGATCTGCCGCCGGGGGAGAGGCAGAGCAGTTGTTACCCATTTGGGCAGGGTTAAGCTCATGGATTCGAACGGGCCGGGTGTCTTCGTTATTTCCAGTTCGAGGGACATCGAGGTACTGATCGAGGCCGTCCTCGAGTCTCAGGGGATAAAGGCGATCTCGTTTACCTCGGGGCGTCGGGCGCTGGTATGGCTCGAGGCCTGCGGCACCGGCCAGGAGGTCCCGGCGCTCGGGATAATTGACTGGGAATTAAATGATATAGATCCAGGCATTTTGCTGCGCCAATTGCGCGCTTTACCCTGTGGCAACCTCTTGCACCTGGTGGTGCTGGTCGAGCATGACCCGGCGGCGCGCCTGGCCGCATGCCAGGCCGGGGCCGATTTTTGTATGGAAAAGCCGGTAGTTCCGGCCGAACTGCTTTCGGCGGCCCGCGCCGCTTTTGGTCGGGTCCGGTTCCTCAAGGCGGCCTCCGAGCGCAGCCGGCGCCTCGAGACACTAATTCAGTCGATGCGCGCCGTGAACAGGTCGCTCGAACTGGAGGACATACTCTGGACGGCCGCGGATATAACCGTAAGATTGTTTTATGTTGACGGCTGTAGCTTTGTCCTCGTAGAGCCGTCGGGCGAGTCGGCCTTATTGAGGTCCTTTCATCTGAAGGATGGGCACCTCCGAGCAGTCCCGGCCGAGCGCATCTCGTGGGAGCGCTGCCGGCTCGAAAAGCAGGCGCTCGAGGCGAACCGCCCGATCAGCGGAAAACCTGGCGAAAGAACGGCACTTGCTCTCCCCCTCGCCGACGGTGAGCTGCGCATCGGCGCCCTGACCCTCACCAGGGCTTTGGGGAAGGACTTCGTGCCCGAAGAGGTCAACGATTGTGTGGAGCTGGCCGGGCAGGTGGCGCTGGCGATTCGCAATGCGCGCTATTTTGCCGAGATGAACCGAAAGGCGCGCGAGCTTTCGCTGCTGCACGAGGTGGCCCGCGCGATAAGCTCCATCCTTGACCCGGATCAACTGCTGCAAAGAGTCCTGAAAGAGGTGCGCGAATCGCTCGGCTACGCCCGCTGCGCGATCTTCCTGCTCAATCCCGAAAAAGACGAGCTTTACGTCCGCGCCTATTCGGGATACAAAGGCACCACGATGAATCACGTGCGGGTGCAGGTTGCTGGAAAAGGCATAACAGCCTACGCGGCGCGCCGGATGGAACTGGTATACGTCCCCGACGTGACCCGCGACCAGCGTTACGTTCAGGTCGAGAGGGGGATCAGATCTGAACTCGCCATCCCGCTGGTTCATGCCGGCCAGGTTCTCGGGGTGCTCGACTTCGAGAGCACGGAGCTTGACGGCTTTCAGTCGCGCGACATCGAGCTTCTCAGGCATTTCGCCGATCAGGTTTCCATCGCGATAAGCAACTCCTCTCTGTTCGACCGCCTCAAGGAGCAGGCGATAAGCGATAGCCTGACCAAGCTTCGCAATCGGCTCTTCTTCATCGAAGCGATCGAGATCGAGTTCAGCCGTTCGCAGCGCAGCGGCAAGCCCTTCTCCCTGGTGATGATGGATCTTGATGGCTTCAAGCGCGTCAACGACAAGCTGGGCCACATGGCGGGCGATATCGTGCTGTGCCGCGTCGCTGCGGTTCTTCGCCAAAACTCGCGCCGCAGCGACGTCATTGCCCGCTATGGCGGCGACGAATTTGCCGCGCTTTTGCCCGAGACCGACTCGCACAGCGCCGCCCTGTTTGCGGAAAAGCTGCGCCGAAAGCTGAGGAAAGACCGCGACCTGCGGGCCAAGGAGATAACCGCAAGCTTCGGCGTATCGTCGTATCCAGAATATGCCGGGTGTGTCGAGGAGTTGATCAGCCAGGCCGACGGCGCTATGTATCAGGCTAAGCGCGAGGGGGGCGATCGGGTGCTTCTGCCGCTCAGCTTTCTGGCCAATCAGCGGCACAAACGGAACAGTTAAGAGAACAAGAATTCGTTAGTCAGCCCGAGACAACAAAGGAGCCAGAATAAAGTCCGTGAGGCGGAAGGCGGGAGGTGAAGAGGGCCTCTATGCTTCCGTCATTTCACCCATTGCTACACCACCAGGCCTGTAGCTCCATCGAGATTAATCTCCTGGCTCCTAACTCCTAGCTTCTAGCTCCTTATTCTGGCTCCTTCTCAAGCAGGGGTCTCCTGCGGTTGATCAGGCTGGCCACATAGCCTGCCCCGAATCCATTATCGATATTAACGACTGCCACGTTCGAGGCACAGCTATTAAGCATAGCGAGCAGCGCGGCCAGGCCGCCGATGCCGGTGCCGTATCCGATGCTGGTCGGGACGGCTATAACCGGGGCGGACACCATTCCGCCGACGACGCTGGGCAGAGCCCCCTCCATTCCCGCCACGACGATCACGACGCTCGCGCGCATCAGCCTCTCGGCCTCACCGATCAGGCGGTGGAGGCCGGCCACGCCGACGTCGTACATGGTCTCGACGCGATTCCCCATGACGCGCGCCGTGACCGCCGCCTCCTCGGCCACGGGAATATCAGCCGTTCCGGCCGAGACGACCGCAATGGTTCCCGCTCCATACAGCCGGTGATCGCGAACAATGGATACTGTTGAGGCCCGGACGTGGCGCTCGGCGCTCGGGGCGATTGCCTTTATCGCCTCATAGGCCTGATCGCTGCAGCGCGTGACCAGGATATTCGACTGGCCGTCGCTTTCGAGCAGAGTTGAGATGATGGCGGCTATCTGCTCAGGGCTTTTGCCTGAACCGAAGACCACTTCCGGAAAGCCGTGGCGCAGAGTGCGGTGCTGGTCGACCCTGGCGAAGCCCAAGTCCTGGTAGGGGAGGACCCTCAATTTTTCCAGGGCCTCCGCAACGGAGACCGTGCCGTCCTTTATCGCCTCGAGCAGACTTTTCAGGAGATTCGCGTTCATGTGCCAGGCGGCCCAGGCTCAGGTGCGCGGCAGGTCGAAGTAGAACGTGCTGCCGCGTCCCATTTTCGATTCGAGCCACATGCTCCCGCCGTACATCTCGACGATGCGCCTGGCGATAGCCAGCCCGACGCCGGTGCCGTGCGGGTCGATGCGCCTGGCCTCGGGCGTGCGGGCGAAGGGCTCAAAAATTCGCTGGTGCCAGCGCCGCGGTATTCCGATTCCATTGTCCTTGACGAAGAAGAGATAACGGTCTGGCTGTAGCTGCCATCCCACCTCGACGCGCGGCGCCGTGTTGTCTCTCTGATAGCGCAGGGCATTCTCGATCAGGCGCGAGAAGACCTCCAGGATATGTTCCGGATCGACGCTGAGCTTCGGGTATCGCCTGTGCAGTTTCAAACTCGTGGCCGGCGCACCGATCTTTGCCGGAACGGTTCGCCGGATGCGGCGCAGGATTTCGCCGATAGAGGTCCGGGTGGCATCGCTCGGCGTGCGCAGCGTGCGCGAAAGGCCCTCGAGCAGGCCGGCAATTCGCGCCATGGCCACCGCGCTCTCGTCCAGCCGCTGGCCGAGGGAACGTAGTTCCGACCCGTCGCGCGAGCCGCGCCGCGCAAGGGTCCGACCTGAGGACCTGATCGCCTCGAGCAGTCTGTTGAAGTTGTGGGACAGGCCGCTCAAAATCATCTCAACTTCGCCCGCGCGAACTTCCGCCTCCTCAAGGGCCACCTCGAGCTGCTTTTCCAGGAGCACGCGCTCGGTCACGTTGCGCGCCGAGATCAACACCCCGTAAACCTCCTGCCTGCCGTCGCGCAGCGGGACCAAGTCAATGGAAAAGAAGCGCGCCTCCGTGTTGAAGTAAGGGATATCGAAGGGGTCCAGCCTGCGCTGGACTCCGCTTTCGATAACCTCGCGCAGGATGCGGCGCAGCCCAAGCCTTTCCGCCTGTGGAATTGCCGCAAAGGCGTTTTGCCCGAGCAACTCCTCGCGCTCTCGATCCAGCAACTTGCAGAACGAGTTGTTTACCGCGCGCAGCCTGAGCCCCCGGTCCAGAACAGCTATCGCAGTGGTATCGTGATCCAGCAGCGATTCGGGCTTGAAGAGAGAGTGTGCGGCCGTGCGACTGTCGAGTGGAACGCCGTTATAGATTGCGCTGCTCCCACGCGCGGTCCCGTAAGAAGCCCTTCTCCGCTTTTCCTCCATAGCTTCTCTCCTCTCCGCCGATGGCGGATTCGAAACCGCGCTGCTCCTAAGAAGAGGACCGGCCGGCCCCCCTCACGCAACGTTCGAAACGCGAGATATAGTATAACGCCACAAGATGAACCGCGCAAAGTTCGCGCGCGTGCTTCGCCTCACCCTAAAGCTCAAACTCCTTGCCTTTAACGGCAAAAATGGTAGAATGCTGCGCGGGAGGTACATGTGAAAACCGTTTTGCTTTGGGATGACAGCGAGAGCCCGATCGACACGGTAAATCTGCCGCCGCTGCGCGTCGGCGACAGCTTTCAGCTTTCCGATGACGATGGAGAAGAATTTCAGGTGGTTCGGGCGCGTATCGAAATCTTCATCTTCGAGCGCGCCGACGAGCAGGGCGCCAACGTCCAGTACCTTTACGTAAGGCGGCAGCCTGAGCGCCAGCGGTACGTGAACTGAGCCGGGCGCTCAGCGCCGCTTGGTTTCGGCAGGTTTGTCTCCTTTGTCTCTGATCTCCGTGGCGCGGCGCACCAGGCGCACATTGATCTTGAAGGGAGCGACCCGGTAGCCCAGGTCGGTCTTAATCACCACCAGCTTGGGATAGACTTCTTCGACTATCCCGCGCTGTCCGGCATATTCGCCGCCGACGATGCGCACGCGATCGCCAACCGAGATCTCTTCCTCCATTTTCCGCTTCTGTATCTTGAGCCCGAGACTTAATTTTATTATGGCACGGTCCTCGAGAGAAGTTTAGACCGGCCATTCCTCTCGCCGCAGCCCCATCTCCCAGAACATCCATTCGTAGCGGCTGGTAGTGACGAAGTGGCGGCCGGCCGCGGCCCGCTGATCTTCGTTGAGCGACTCGCCCAGGGCATCAGCCATGTCCAGCACAACCCGCACCACGGCGGCGAAGCTATCGGCGGCGTAGGTTTCCATCCAGCGCTGGTAAAGCGGGTCGGGAGAGCCGGTCTCGGCTAACCTCTTGCCCACCTCCCAGTAAATCCAGTAGCAGGGGAGGAGCGCGGCCAGCAGCTCATGAAACGGGCGCGAGTACGCAACCGCAAGCAGATAACTGGTATAGGCCAGGTTGGTCGGGGCCATAGCCGTGGAGTGGACCTCGCCGGCCGAAAGGCCGAAGTCGCGGAAGAAGCTCTCGTGCAGGGCGCGCTCCACCTCGAGCGCAGTTTTCGCATGCTCGTTGAAGGCGATTGTCCAGGAGTCCTCGGGCGCCCGCGCCGCGGCCAGGCTCAAAGCGCGGGCGTACTCGCGCAGGTAGAGGGAGTCCTGGATCACGTAGAACTTGAAGCACTCCCGGTCCAGGCTGCCGTCGCTCAGCCCTTTAATAAAGGGATGTGCGAGGATGGCCGCAAAGATCGCATCGATCTGCCGCCAGAGCTTTTCGGTAAAGCTCAACTCCCCTGACTTCATCTGATCCCTTTAGCTGCTCGCCCGCCGATGCAGAATTTGCTTACACCGCCCTATAGTAGCAAGCGCGCCCAGGCGGATCAAGCCCAAGCTCAGGCCTGCCGGAGTGCGCGGCGGAGCGCGATAAAAAATCTCCAATCGAGGTCTTATGGTAAAATGGTTAAAACTGAAAATTCCCTGCTTACCCCTCACTGGCTCCAAAATGCCCGGATATTGCGCCACGGAGGCAACATATGGACGAGCAGCAAAAGAACCAGAATTCCAGCCCCAATGAGATCGAGCCGCCGCCGAATCGGCTGCTCTATGTGCCGCCGCCCGAGGCCGTGATTACAAAGCTGGCCGAAGGAAGGCGTCTCCTATATGTAGCATCAGCTCTTTCTGTCATTGCCTTCATTCTGGCCTCTTTGACGGCGTTGGCCTTTTATTTCGGGCGGGCGTCGGCCGAGCGCCAGCTCGAGGAGGCTAAGAGCAAGATGGTTTCGCTCGAGCGGCAGCTCCGGTCGAACATGGAAGAGCTGTCCCGGCTCAGGGATAACCTGGATGCAGCAGCAGGAATGACGCTGAGGTATATGGAAAAGGCCGACGGCCTTTCGCAGCAGATCGAGCGAGTGAGGCGCCGGCAAAGCGCGTCGCTTCGCGAGATGGAAGAAGAGCTGGCCGAGAAGGCCGACGCCGCCGAAATGAACAGGCTGCGCAGCGAATCGATCTCCAGGCTCGATACGATCTCGACGGACGTAACAAATGTCAAGAGCGAGATAGGCGATGCGCGCAAGGAGCTGGAGGTGACCCGCCGCGAGCTTATCGACGTCCGCGATATGACCTTCAGAGAGATTGCCCGTAATAAAGAGGAACTCGAAGCCCTCAAGCAAAGGGGGACGCTCGAATATTTCGAATTCGATATCAACAAGAAGGCCGGCTTTCAGCGGGTGGGCGATATTATGGTGGCGGTTAAGAAGACGGACCATAAGAAGAAGCAATTCGACATATTGGTGTCGGTCGACGATAACGTCCTCGAGAAAAAGAGCCGCACGATTCTTGAGTCGATACAATTCCTGGTTGGCAAGCGCCGGCTTCGCTACGAGCTGGTGGTGTTCGACGTCAAGAAGAACCAGATCACCGGCTATCTGAGCATCCCGCGGGGCAGGCGCCTGGCTTCGGAGGGTGCTCCGAGCAGATAGGCGAGTTGAGGGCGCGGCCCGAATTCATCCCCTGTTCTCGTCCATGCTGTGCGGCCTATCGATTTGCCACTTTTTGAGCCTGTTGAGCAGGGCTTTATAGCATATGTTCAAGCGGAGCGCCGCCTGCTTGCGATTCCAGCGAGTTTCCGCGAGCACGCGCAGCACCGCTTCTCTTTCCGCCCGTTCTGCGGCTTGAAGAGAGATTTGCCTGAGCGTAAGGTTTCGCGCCGGCAGGATCGCACCCTGAAGACACGGCTTTTTCATGACGGAAAGCTCCAGGTTGAAGTCGCGCAGGATAAGAAAGCGCTTTATCGCGCTCTCGAGTTCGCGGATATTGCCGGGCCAATCGTAGCTTAAAAAAATCTCCAGAAGTTGCCGCGGCAGTTGTCTGATAGAGCTTTTATACTTTTCCCGATACTTCTGGAAAAAGTAACTGCACAGGAGAGGAATATCCTCCTTTCTTTCCCTCAGCGGCGGGATCTCTAGCCTAATTACATCCAGGCGATAGTAGAGGTCCTCTCTGAACCTTCCACGCGAAATCTCCTCTTCCGGGCGCCGGTTAGTCGTGGCGATGATTCTGGTATCCACCCTGATCTGATGCTTTCCACCCAGGCGGCAGTATTCGCCGTCCTGCAGCACGTGCAAGAGTTTGGCCTGAAGCTGCGGCCCCATCTCGGCGATTTCATCCAGCAGCATGGTTCCTTTATCCGCCAGCTCGAATTTTCCAGGCTTGGCCGAGAGCGCTCCGGTAAACGCGCCTCTCTCGTAACCAAACAGTTCTGATTCCAGCAAATCGTGGGGCAGCGCCGCGCAGTTTACCTTAATGAAGGGTTTATTTCGGCGACCGGATTGGTTATGGATGAAACGGGCCATAACTTCTTTGCCCACTCCCGATTCTCCCAGGATCAGCACCGGCACGTCCGTGTTCGCAGCCTGGACCGCGATTTCCTTAATTCTCAGCATCCTTTGGTTCGTTGGAATGATCGAGTCGGGCTCAGCGTAATGGGTGAGTTGCTTTTCCAGGCTCTTTATCTTCCAGCGCAGCGCCGCATTGGATTCCTGAAACCATCGCAGCGCCATCTCGAACGGCGAGAGGCTTTCCGCGAAAAAGTCCGCCGCCCGCAACGCCATTGCCGTGCCTTCTTCGGGGGTAGCCGCGCCGCTGAGAATCTCGGCCGCCGATGTCTGGTGCAGGGCGGCCATTTGCAGCACGCCCAGCCCCTCAGCTATGGCCCGGCGCCCGATAACGTAAGCCCGATGCAGTGCAGCCTCCCCCGCCCCGGAAAGATAGTCCTGTAGCGAAGATTTATATTGCTCCGCCAGGTCATACAATACCTCGTCCATGGTCCATCTACCTCGTAGCGCCTGACCCGAAAGAGCGCGTTATACATTTACTATACTTTGTACAGGGTTAAAGTCGGCGAGCCACCAAGGTTTATCCTGTGGCAGGCTTCTGCAACCAAGTTACCACGACTCGTGCTGTAAGTTCAATAATTTTCAGGCGAGTAACAGAAATGGCTCCCGGGCAGGCCCGGCCGTTTGCGCTTGACATGCCCTCGCCCTCTGTGGTCGAATGTTTTAAAGAGGCAACCATGCCATGGAACAGGAGAACCATACCGCCCGGGATGGAAAACGATATCGCATCCGCTATCGGGGCCCCAAACAGTCCATAAGACAGGAACATGGCGCGCTTCGAGTTCTGGATTCGGTCGACCATTTTTTTAGAGTCGTGGAAGAGGGGAAGCAACGACCAGAGTATCTTATCGTCGTGTTGATTTTGTCTTCGGTATACGACCTCTACAAGGCTGAAACGAAAAGAGATTTGCATAAAGACGAAGATGTGCGCATTCAGCTCTGCTTGGCCAAACTTAAAAAGATGCTGGACCGTGGCATCGAGCTAAGCAAGGCCGGCAAAACGGGGCAGATGGAAGCGGCTCTGACCGTGGGACAAGATGAGTTGAGAGAGCATTTGCGAACTGGAAAACACGGTTACACCTACCAGTAAAGGCGGCCTGTTCCTGGTATCAGAGTCCCGAAATCCCGCCCCCTAGTTCTCGAGGCTCCGTCCCGCAATGCATTTCATGCCAGGAAATTGAACTCGAGCGCGGGCTGGAACTGCTGGCCATGGGCAAAGCGTCAGAGGCGGACCTCTCGCCTTTCAACTTTCAAGATGTTAGCTTGAACCAACCCTCCTGGCATTTGATTGGCTTTCGTGAATCAAGGCGCACTTAGGAGATAAACCGCAGGACCTGTAGCAGTAGGCCTAAAAAGTTAGGCAGCTCTGGTTTACAGCTACAATTTGTATCAAGAGAGGTTCCAGGCCTCGATTTCCAGATTCGACCATAATGCGTCAGAGCGCCGGAAACAACACCACAGGTCTTGCGCCTCGTAGCCGTCCTTAAACTTGCCAGCGTTGCCATATTGACAAAGCCCGGGGCGACTCTTAGGATAAGGCCACGGGGAGGTTAACTTTAAAGGAAAAGAACCGCTTGGATTTTAGGCTGGATCCTTGCCTGGATTTAATGGTGCTTATCTTTTTCGTGGGCGGTGGGTCCTTTTGCTCCGACCAGAATGACTGACTCGACAAACAGTCGAGCTGGCTCTCTATGCTACGCGGCATTTCTGCCTACTGCTGGTTCAAGGATAGCTCGAGCGGCGCGCAGCCCTGCTCCCAGCGGTATAGCTTTAATCGATTTATAAGGCAGAGAAACTACTACCCTCTGCCACGAGAATTACGATTACGCTAACTTCCCGGGGGGGTGAGGCTATTGAATTCTTCTGCGCCTAAGCAGAGAAAAGCAATACTCATCGCTTTAGTTCTCCTTCTTGTCCTGGAATGCTACCTTTTCTCGGCTTCCTTCCCACATTTTTTTACCGGGGATGGGCTATTTTATCTGTCACGAAGGATCACAAGCTTCGATCAGCTAGCCTGGAGGTTTACCTCGATCGATAGCCGAGGCAATTACCGGCCATTAACCTACACGATTTTTTCTTTCGTCTTCTATCCCCTGTTCGGCCTCGATCATTGGGGCCATCATTTCGTTCCGCTCGTTTTTCACCTAGTAAACACCGTCCTGGTTTTCCTGCTCCTTCACAAATTTTTCAACTCGCGATGGGCAGCCTTAGCCGGAGCTTTCATCTTCGGCACGCATTCGATTAACTTTTTCGTAACATTCGGCATAGGCTTCCTGCCCGATTTCGTTTACGCGCTTTTTTATCTGGCTTCGCTGCTCGCATTTTTGAAATTTCATGATACGGGCCTCAAACTCTGGTACGCAGCAAGCATTCTATTAAATGTTCCGACAAAGTCTAAAAGAGGTGCACCTCACCTTGCTTGCCTTGCGGCAGACATACTTAAGCCAAGGG